>Ga0209988_10002443_pt1 | contig 12281 bp, 7 predicted proteins | sample N075metaG_FD_183115 | JGI IMG/M metagenome (GOLD analysis project Ga0209988, IMG submission 183115) | Deep subsurface microbial communities from Kermadec Trench to uncover new lineages of life (NeLLi) - N075 metaG (SPAdes) (version 2) | ecosystem: Environmental > Aquatic > Marine > Ocean trench... | reverse complement strand
TTGCCCTTCAAATTCTTCCAGCACGTACACATCTTTTTTAACAACATCAACAAAGCTAATTGCTTTATAGCTGGCTGTATAGATTTTTTTGCCTTCAAAATATTTTTTTTTGTTAGCCGGGATATTTATTTTTTCAGAAAATTTTCTATTGATTATAATTATATCAGCTCTTTGCAAACTTGTAAAAGGTTCCCTTAATTTTCCTGTTGGCAATAAGTTATGAATAAAAAAATTATCTGCCATTAAAAACCTCTGATCAATAATAGTAATATCCACATCTCTTTTTATCCAGCGATGTTGAAATGCATCATCTAAAACAATTGTATCTACTCCCGTTTCTTCAATAAGCTTACCGGCTCCATATACCCTGTCTTCACAAACCGCTGCAGGAACATTACATTCCAAAACAGTTTGGTAAATTTCATCTCCGCTTTCCTGGACTGTGGTAAGAATTTTTTCTCCATCCGATACGAGTCTAAAACCACTGCTTTTCCTGCGATAACCTCTGCTAAGAACTCCAACTTTTTTGTTTCTGCTTTTTAACAATTTAACCAGGAAAATTACCATTGGTGTTTTTCCGGCGCCGCCAACAGATATATTTCCCACTGAAATTACTTTTGCATTAACTCTTTTACTTTTAAAAATGTTTTTATCAAAGAACAAGTTCCGTAACTTAATTACTAAAAAGTAAACCGGAACTAAAGGAAACAGTATAAGCTTTAATAACCTCATCGCACACTGCCCTAAAAAACCTGTGCCTGGTTTTGCAACTCATTCAGTTTATTCTCACAATCAATTATCATTTCCGAGGTTTCATCATAACTTAGATTCGAATCAACATAAACAGGTTCAGAATAAACAATTTTTGCCTTGCTAAAAAAAAAAGGAACTTCAAATTTATCCCAGTTACCAAGTATTTTTTTTTTCTTGTACCCAACTCCTGCAAGAACTAATGGAATTTCACTCTTTTTTGCTGTTACAACGGCACCGGCTTTGAATTTATGATACGGTCCTCTTGGCCCATCCGGAGTTATTGTAACTGAATAATCATTCCTGGCATAATCAACCATAAGTCCCAGGGCAACATCACCACCTGAACTACTAGATCCGCGGACAACTTCGTATTTCCAGCTTTTAAGAATTTTTGCTAATAGATTACCATCTTTGCTTTTACTTATCAGTGCAGCAAATCCCGGATTTCCATGTATATACCATGGTAAAAGCATTGTTCCATGCCAAAACACCAGAATGTAGTTTTTATTTTTTTTATCTAATTCTTTAACACTGTCCTCATTAAATTTAATTATGTTTAAACTTTTGCAAAGCGCTGTTACGATATTCGTTAGAAAAAGGTGCCCTGTAAATCTTAATGTTTCCTGTCTTACTTTTCTAAGCTTCATTCATTAATTCATATATATGTTTTGCTGCACGAGCAGAAGCGTCTGCATTTCCTAGTTTATTTTTTACTTCACTTAATCTTAGTTTTATCGATGAATATCTATTTTGATCACTTAATATTTGTCTGCCTGCTTTATATATTTTCTCCTCAGAAACATCACTCTGAATTAATTCAGGAACAACATCATCATCAAGTAAAATATTGGGCATTCCAATTTTATTTACCTTAATTAATTGTTTACCAATAAGATAAGTTAGCGTGCTTGTTTTGTACACGATAATCATTGGAAGTGCAAAATAGGCTGCTTCCAAAGTTGATGTTCCTGATTTTATGATCCCGAATTCTGCATGTTTTATTAGGTCATATGTATATCCCTTAACAACTTTAACATCTGATGTGCCACTTAATTGATTAAAAAGTTCTATATCAATATTTACAGAGCCGGCGGTTACTATTTGCAAATTAAACTCTTCACCTAATTTCCTGGCTGCATTTACTATCTGCGGATAAATTTTTTCTACCTCTTGTCTTCTGCTTCCCGGCATAAGCAGCAGTATATCCTTTGATTCATCCAGTTGTAATTTATGGAATAACTCTTTACGACTTAAAAATTTATAATTATTTATTCTTTCAACTAATGGATGACCAACAAGTTCTACATCAATATTATTTTTGCTATACAATTTCTGCTCAAACGAAAATACGACAAGCATTTTATCAATTCGATTTTTTATCTTTTTTATTCTTCCTGAACCCCACGCCCAAAGCTGCGGCGAAACGTAATAAATTATCTTGATACCGCTCTTTTTAATTTTCTTTGCAATGTTGAGATTAAAACCAGGATAATCTATTAATACAACGTTATTAATTTTCTTTTTTTTCACTATGGTCAATAATTCTGATTGTACCTTTTTTAAAAATGGCAGATGCCTCACTATCTCAGAAAAACCAAGGAAAGCCATTTGATTGATATGATATAAAATATTCATGCCCTCAGTCTGCATTTTATTTCCGCCGATACCATACGTTTCGATCTTCGGGTCCAATTTCTTCAGTTCTTTAATTAATGAAGCACCAATTAAATCACCTGATATTTCTCCTGCAATAATCATAAGATTATGGTTTTGATTATTCTCAATTGATGATATCATAAATTCTTAATTATCCATATTATAACAATGACAATCGAAATACCAAAAAAAGCCTGCAGTGTTCTTTTTTCAGATTTCAATCCTGCTTTTGGATTATAAGGAGGTTGTTTTACTTTGTCATTTTTATACATAGTAAGACGTGGGAAAAAACTTGAAACATGTTTACAATAATCATCATACTCAGCACCAAACACCCGCTTTAAATATTTTTCCTCTTCATATACTATAAAATAATACTGTACTGCAAAAAATATTAATGCCGTAATTTGCAAATACGGAACTAAAGCCCATGACATAATCCCTATTCCAAAATACAGAAGAATGTTTCCCCAATAGAGCGGATTTCTAACATAACCAAATGGGCCGCTTATAATTAAATATGTTCCACCTGTTGCGGCTGTGGTTCTGGTTTCGCTTCCTGCCCAGCTAACACCAAGGAACCTTATTGACTCACCCAGCAAAGCAATAGTAAAACCAACTATTAACGAAATAACATTTGGATTAGCGAATATTACCATTATTATTAAAAATGGTATTGGGGTATAACTTCTAAATTTAAAAAACATTTTTGACATCGTCACTTTGTTCTTAATTCTCCATTCTTCTATAATCATTCATTCATATAAGCTTGATTGCGTTTTAACTGGGCTCCGTTCCGCTTTTTCAAATTTTTTCTCGATTTTAGTTCCTTTAATTTTTTAATCACATCATTAAAATTATTAAACGGATAAAATGTTATCCTTTCCATTTCGCAATATCGCAGCAAATCACTTTTAGCAAAAATAAAATCACAGTATTCAACTGAGTTTTTATCAGAATTTCCATCGCCGATAAAGACAGTAAAATCAGTATCCGATGAATGATGAATTATATGATTTCTTTTACAATTAGCAGAACTAAAACTGGAATCATCATAGTAAGGAAAACTTGGTATCATTTTCCCATCCACAATCTCAAGATGATTAGAGTAAACCGTTAATCCTTCAATTCCATTTTTCTCAAAAATCCTGTTTATATAATAATCAAATCCGTCACTCAATACATAAATATCATCTTGTTCATCAGCACAATAATTTATGAAGCTCATAAAAGTCTCATCCAGTGGAAATTTATCTATAAACTTGTCCAGCTCAGTTTTATTAATTTCCGCTACTACATCACAGAGTTTAATCCAGCAATCCCGAGATGAGATTCTATCATTTAACAGATCATCAATTATTTTATTTACTTTCTCTTCTTCTGCAAATGTTCTGAATATTGCTTCACCAACATCCTGTTGTGAAATTGTGCCATCGAAATCCATAAATATTTTAAAAACTCTTTCCCTCACTTCTCAAGAATTACCATTTTTTTATTATCAACTTAATCTTTCACTCTAAAGGCGTGTTTGGTTCAATAGGTCACCAATCTAAAGAATCAAATTAAACTTGAGGCGCAAAATCAAAATCCTCGTTGAACACAACGCTTACAAGTTTGGAAATACCCTCTTCCTGCATTGTAACACCATACATTGTGCGGGCAGCTTCCATTGTTCGCTTATTATGAGTAACTATGATAAATTGTGTGTTGGCGCTGAAGTCATTAATTATTTTTGAGAATCTGTCAATATTTGCATCATCAAGTGGTGCATCGATCTCATCCAAGATACAAAACGGACTTGGCTTAACAAGATAAATAGCAAACAGTAATGCAATAGCAGTAAGAGTTTTTTCTCCACCCGACAGAAGGTCTATTGAAGTTGGACGTTTCCCTTTAGGTTTTGCGATGATCTCTATTATTCCTTCTAAAGGATCTGAACTTTTTTCGAGCCGAAGATCAGCTTCATCACCGGGACTAAATAACCCGCGAAATATATTTATAAAATGACCTCGTATTTTCTCAAATGTATCTAAAAATTTTTCTTGGGCAGTATTGTTGATTTCTTCAATTGTGTTAAAAATGTCTTTTTCAGATTGCAGTAAATCGTCTCTTTGCCCCGAGAGGAAATCGAGCCTTTGTTTTACTTCTTCATATTCTGAATATGCAAGAAGATTAATTGGACCGAGATTTTTCACCTTTTCTTTTAATTCATGGATCTCATTGCTTCTTTCTTCAAAATTATAATTATCAAGATCATCAAATTGTTTATGCTCAAGAGTTAATGAATAAGTTCCCTGAATATGCTCAACAATATTATCGGATTTTAGTCTAAGTTCACTTAGTTTCATTTCAGATTCATGAAGTTCTTCTGTAATAAGATCGCGCTTGTTTCTAATTTTGCTCTGTTCTAATTCAAGTTCATCTATCCGCAATCTTAAACTATTATGTTTTTCTTTTATTTCGCTTTCTTCAACTTGAATAGTCTCTTTTACTTTCACATAATCTGCCAGTTCTAATTTTTTCTGTTCAATGTCACTGCGGATGCTTAACATTTCTTCATCAGATGTTTTTATATCCGCATATCGTTTTTCAATCGTGTTTTTTATCCTTTCAATAGATTTATCAGCTTGCTCAATATTACTGAAAAGATTTCGTTTCTCACCTTGTAATCTTTCTAGCTGAAGTTTTTCATTATTAATATGCTCAACTTGTGAATTATAGTTTTGTTCAAATTCATTAAATTTATTTTCCAATTCGGTTAATTCACTATCGGCGGTTTGTTTTTCTATTAAAAGTATTTCAAGTTCTTCTGATATAATAATTCTTTGATTATCAACTTCATTTGCTTCAGAAGCAATATCCTTAATTTCCTGGTGAGTGATTTCTATTTCATCGTATGCTTTTTTCTTCTCAAACTCAAATTGGGCAATTTGTTTTTCTATGGTTGCAAGATCATTTACCAGCATCCTGCTTTTGGAAGAAAGTTCTTTCAAATCAACATTTTTAATTTTTATTTCAACTTCTTCAATATTTCTTTCAAGCTCTTTAAGTTCTGCTTCTTTTAAAGGAATTTCTTTTACAAGTTCATCTAACAATTGCTTTCTGCCGAATATTGATTCATCACTTCTCGATGCAGACCCGCCTTCAACAACACCAACATTATCCAGGTAATCACCATCTAAAGTTGCAAACTTAAAATCATAATATTTTTCGGATAGCTGTAATGCTGTATCAATGTTATCAACAATTGTAACATTATTTAATAATTTACTGAAATATGGCTGCCACTTTGAGTCAGCTTCTACATATTCTGAGGCAAACCCTAAGACACCGTTTTCAGAAAGCAATTTTTTCGCAATTCTTTTTCTCTTCCAGGCATGGAGTTTACCAATCAATCCAATTTTTTCAGATGAATTATTTCTAAGCAGGTAAAAAGAGGCTTTTCCAATTTCGTTATTTCTTAAATATTCAATTCCACTTTTCAAATCATTCAATGATTCAATTAATATACTATTCAAATTATTTTTCAATGCTGCATCAAATGCAGATCGGAATTTTGAAGTAGACTGGCCTACATTTGCTAATAATGCTGTATCGTTTGTAGACCAATCAGAGTTTTCCATTAGGGTTTTCGTACCCTTAGAAAATCCCTCGAGGTTTTCAACAAGATTCATGAGAAAAATTATTTTATCCTTAATCCCGTTAATGATACCTTTTAGTTTAAGCTCTTCTGCTTTTATTTTATCAAGTTTGGATACAAGCTTTTCTTTTTCATCTTGTTTCTGTATATAATATTCTTCAGCTTCATTAAGATTACCTATGGCAGTTTCTTTTTCAACATTTAATTCTTCAATATATCCAACTGATTTTGCAACAATATTTGTTAGGTTTAAAATCTTTTCATTTAGCTTTGTTATTCTAATGTTTCGTTCTTCAAGTGTTTTTTGCTTGTTGTCTAATTCGTTTTCTTTATTTGTAATCTCCTTTAGTTTTTCATTCATTCCATCAGATTTAAATTTCAAATATCTCCGTTTTTCTTCTAATTGAATTTTGAGTTCCTTTAATTTAGATGTAATCTCATTTGTCTTAATATTATTGTTTTCTATTTCTATTGTAACATTATCCAATTTCTGCTTACTTTCATTTAGCACTGCCACGGTATGATCAAGATGAGTTATTGAATCCTCTAATTCTTGTTTATACTTATCAACATTTATTATAATAGAATTATTTCGTTCTTCAGCAACAGAAATAATATTTTGCATATTATATATTTTCTCTGTGCGAACAGAAATTTCCTGTCGCTTATCATTCAAAGTTTTTTCAAGATCCACCAGAGATTGCTTTAACTCATGCAGCTGGTCTGATATTTTTACTATTTCACTATCTGATTCTATTTTTATTTTAATATTTATTTCCTTTCCGGCTTTCAAATCACTCATTTGTTGTGAAAAATACGCCAGTTCCCTTTCTGTAAAATCCAGTTCAATTTCTCTTAATGTTGTTGATATTTCATTATATTTATCTGCCTTCCTTGCCTGCCTTTCCAATGAATTTACTTTCCTGGAAACTTCCGAAACAATATCATTAACTCTTGTTAAATCACTATTTACTTCCTCTAATTTTTTAAGCGCAAGTCTTCTTTTGTGTTTATATTTATTTACACCTGCAGCTTCTTCAAACATCGTTCTTCGCTCATCGGCTTTATTACTTAAAATAGTTTCAACCATCTTAAGTTCAATAACCGAATACGCATTTGCCCCGATTCCAGTATCCATAAAAAGGTTGGTAATATCTTTTAACCGGCAGATATTTTTATTCAGAAGATATTCGCTTTCACCTGATCTGAAAATGCGGCGGGTAATTGTAATATCAGAAAATTCAGTTGGTAGTTTTCCGCTTATGTTTTGAATATTTAGTGATACCTCAGCCATTCCCATTGGTTTTTTTGTTGCAGTGCCGTTGAAAATTACATTTTCCATTTTATCACTGCGTAGTATTCCACTCTTTTGCTCACCGAGGCACCACCTTATTGCATCTACGATATTTGTTTTACCACAACCATTTGGTCCTACAATTGCGGTTATGCCTTTGTTAAATTTTATATGTGTCCTTTGAGCAAAGGACTTAAAACCAAATATTTCTACTGAAGATAAATACAAATAATACCTTAAATTAAAATACCATATTGTTTAAATATGAATAGAATATATTGAATTGCGGAGTTGTTAACTTCAAAATAAATTAAAATACTTCCACTCAAAAGTAAAAGAAAAATGATGCTATAGAAATATACGCTCCCGGGGCTTGCATCAAAGATAACATAAACTCCTTTTAGCAGTCGATATAATATCCATACACCAAAACCAATCAAAGTAATATAAATATAAACGTTTAAAATATCCGCCGCCAATATTCTATAAAGCACAATCCCAAGAGGGATCAAAAACACCATGGGCAGTAACGCCCAAATTACCGTGAAATAAATACTTGAAAAATAAACACGTGTCCTTATAAATAATGAAGCCACCCTGATGAGAAGCGAAACAAGAAGAAGAATAAGTAACCCAATGATCGATATCCATTCGATGGCTTTAAATGGATGCCATGAAAGATAGTTTACCACTTCAAGAAGCGGCGGAGACCCAAAAGATAGTAATATTTTTTCAAAAACTATATTCGTTTTAAAATAAAAAAGTAAGTTGCCAATGATTAAGGCGTTTACTATTATAATGATAATAGCCAGAAACGTTGTGTGATATGCAGACATTATTCTTTGATCCCTGACATCAGCATAAAAATTATACGGTCTGAGAAGTGCTCTGGATGCGTCTTCCCTGAATTTTCTGCCGGAATTAACAAGTACACCCATTAGCAAAGCCAGCGCCAAACCAAAAAGTATAAATACCATGGGCGCATCATCCTTTATGCTGCCGATAGGAATTGTTACTTTCTCTGTATTGTTCAGTTTTGATGATACAACGTTATAGCTCAGATGATTTTTTTTCCTGTTTTCACTAACAAGACCAATGTTATAAATATTTTCACTGTTGTAACCGGATAATAGTGACGAATAATCTCCTCTTATATCCATGATGCTGTTAATAAAATAACCGTATAATGGATTATTGTGCGAGTAATCTATTATATCCGAAAAATACTTTGCCTGAGCTTCATACGAATATTTATTAACATAACCGTCGGTATGTCCTCTATTTACAGTATAGGTTGCTTCGGAAATGAACACCCTGCCATTACCCAATTCGTTTTGCAAGTATATTAATTCATCCGATCTATCTTCAGGTAATTCATTAAACATTTCTAATCCATACATATCTATATTCTCAAGTGCCTCTATATTTAGATTTCCAAATGAAGCATAAGTAATCCAATCTGTATTATCCTTAACTAATCCACCCAAATTTATTAGAAGTGATCGATGTGAATCAATGGAAGTTAAAAACGAAGTGCCTAAACCAACGGCAACAACTGCAGAATATTTTTTATATGCATGAAAATAGCTTGAGAGAAAATACCTGTATCTAACAACAAAGTTTTTATCCTGACTTATCTTTTCAGGTATCATTCCGACAGGTAATTCAATAAATACAAGCAATCCGTATTTTTCACACAGATGTAATATATAGGGATGCGGCACTGATTTAGCAATCCTAACTGCATTAAATCCGGCAGCTCTAATTAATTTTATATCATCTTCATACTGCTCATAATTTACCAGGTTTCCATAAGATTGATACCCCGGTATGTATGTAACTCCATTTAATTTAAAATCTTTTCCATTGAATATCAGCGCATTATCTGAAACCTCAAATTTGAATAATGCAATTGTTCTACTAATAATATCAATCAGTAAATCTCCGCGCCACAATTCAAGACGTACTTCGTACGACTTAGGTTCTTCACGTGACCATAATCTTGGTTTTTTTATAGTGATACTTTGATTGATCTCTAGGTCTTTATTTCTACCCAATTCGAATGAATACTTTTTTGTTTCGAATGTAATGCCTGTATCCGGAGATACAATAAAGGATTTCAATGTAAGCTCAGGAACATCATCAGGCAATATATTACTAACCAGGATTTCATTATTTTTTACTATAGATTTAAAATTTAACGATACTACTTTTTTTCCAAAATTAATCTTACTACTAATGTCTAAATCAGAAATATGTATCAACGGAGATTTGTGTATATAAACATCGTGAATTATTCCACCGAAATTCTTTGGAAACAGAAATCTTTGCTTAAGAGGAAAGGTATTTTTAGAATCCAATTGGTAATATAAATTCACTAAAAGGATATTAACCGAATCACTTCTTAAAATATCCCTTGAAAGCTCAATAGTAAACGGAAATTCGCCGCCGGGATGCCTGTAAATAATAAAGTTATTAATGGAAATATCAGCACGATAGTTTAACCCTAGAAATACTAAGTTAAACGTACTCGATCTAATATCATCATCGCTTAATCTAAATTCTTTCTCAAATATAAGCTCGCCGTTTCCCTTAAAAATTGATGGCACATTAATGGTCACCTTGTTCTTATCTTCGTCATCAGCGTTATAAATTTTCCATTTACCATTTAGTAAAATAATATTTCGTGTTTGCGTAATATCAAAAAAGGAATGATCACTTAAGTTAGGTTGATAATTGGGAAGCTCTCTAAAAATTACCTGTGATGATGCAAATCCGCTAAAAAAAATTGAGAGAAATATTATTAATAGCCAGAAATTATATCTGTAAAATTGCATCCGTGAAGAGTATCCTTAGTATTTTCTAAAAAACTTACAAATATACTAACGAAACGAAGGGAAATCAAAGTAAGCAGCAAGCTGAACATCCCCCAAAAACAGCAATCCAAAACAGATAAGTAATTATAAACCAAATAAGATAAAAGAAAACAGAAGTGGTAAAGTAAGTTTTGAAAAAAGACGAAAATGTATTTAGATAAATTAATACCTGACGTGATACAATAGTATCCTTATATTCACTTCCGGCTATGGAGGCACTAATTGCAGAGGATTACACTCATACTTATTTTTTATTGAACTGTATACCTAACGCTTAAATTAAAGCAATAATTTTAATTTGAGGAGATGAAAATTAATATTAACTCAACCCTTTAACCTTTAATGCTGCTGAGGCAGAGGTGACTGTTACATGAAACTAGTATTTCCCGGCATTATTCTTGGCATATCTTTCTTAAAGAGAGTAATAATCAATTTATCATAATAAAAGCAGTTAAATTTTTATGAAAGACATTCATCTGCCAAAAGGGGTTGAAATATTACAGGAAATATCACCTGATTTCGCAGAAATATTAACTCCGCAGGCACTTAATTTTATTGCTAATTTGCATCTCACTTTCAATAAGCTAAGAAAAGAGCTTCTTCAAAAAAGAAAAGAACTACAGTTTGAAATTGATGAAGGGAAAAAGCTTAATTTTTTACTTGAAACAGAAAATATCCGTGATAGTGAATGGACAATTGCACCAATTCCAGACGAATTGCAAGACCGCCGCGTTGAGATAACCGGACCAGTTGAACGTAAAATGATAATAAATGCGCTTAACTCAGCTGCAAAAGTTTTTATGGCAGATTTTGAAGATTCTAACACTCCAACCTGGAATAACATAATACAGGGACAGATAAATTTGCGTGATGCTGTTAACCGCTCAATCTCGTTTACTAATCCTAATGGCAAGCATTACTCTTTAAATGAAAAACCTGCTGTACTAATGGTTCGCCCACGCGGTTGGCATTTAATTGAAAAAAATGTTCTAATTGATGGTGAACCAATATCGGGCAGTATTTTCGATTTCGGTTTATATTTTTTCCATAACGCAAAAACGCTTATCGAAAATGGCAGCGGTCCTTATTTTTATCTACCCAAATTAGAAAGCCACGTAGAAGCACGATTGTGGAATGATATTTTTATAATGGCACAAAACGAATTGAGCGTTCCACAGTCTACAATAAAAGCAACTGTTCTCATCGAAACAATTACTGCTGCATTTGAAATGGATGAAATACTTTATGAACTGAGGAAACATTCTGCAGGACTTAACTGTGGCAGGTGGGATTACATTTTTAGCTGCATAAAAAAGTTTCGTAACAACCGCGATTTCTGTCTTGCTGACAGAGCCTTAATTACCATGACAACGCATTTTATGCATTCCTATTCATTGTTGTGTATTAAAACTTGCCATAAACGAAACGCACATGCAATGGGCGGAATGGCAGCACAAATACCAATTAAAACGGATGAGGAAGCAAATAAAATAGCCCTTGAAAAAGTACGCAATGATAAAGAGCGTGAAGCCAGCGACGGACACGACGGTACATGGGTTGCTCATCCCGGGTTGGTTCAAATTGCTCTTGATGCTTTTGATTCTGTTATGCCGCAGCCAAACCAGATTGAACGCAAGCGTGAAGATGTAAAAATCACAGCAGACGACTTGCTCAAGTTTGAGCCGGAAAAACCAATTACAGAAAACGGGTTACGGACAAACATTAATATTGGAATTCAATATCTCGGTTCATGGCTTGCGGGTTCCGGTTGTGTTCCAATATTTAATCTTATGGAAGATGCTGCAACCGCAGAAATTTCACGCTCACAGACCTGGCAATGGATAAACAGTCCCAAAGGTGTTTTAGAGGATGGAAGAAAAGTTAATGTTGAGCTATTTCGAAAAATACTTGCCGAAGAACTGCTGAATGTTCGTAAGATTGTGGGTGATGAGGTATACAATTCCGGCACTTATGAAAAAGCTGTAAAACTGTTTGATGAAATTACAACCACAAAAGATTTTGTAGAGTTTTTAACCTTGCCTGCTTATAAGATGATTTAACT
>Ga0209988_10002441_pt1 | contig 12288 bp, 14 predicted proteins | sample N075metaG_FD_183115 | JGI IMG/M metagenome (GOLD analysis project Ga0209988, IMG submission 183115) | Deep subsurface microbial communities from Kermadec Trench to uncover new lineages of life (NeLLi) - N075 metaG (SPAdes) (version 2) | ecosystem: Environmental > Aquatic > Marine > Ocean trench... | reverse complement strand
GCCCTGCTGACGCTCTTCCTGCTGATGGCGACGCGCGTCGCCAATCAGCTCGGCGCCGAGGCGGGCGCCGCCCATCAAGTGTTGCGACAGATCTGGCTCCTCAGCGCGTTCCTGCTCGACGCCTACGCAGCCACGGCCCAGAGTCTGATCGCCTACTTCCTGGCTGCCGCGCGCGTCGACCTCGCGCGCAAGGTCGCCAGCGTGTCGTGTATCTGGGGAGGAGGAAGCAGCGTCGTTCTTGGCGTAGCCCTCGGACTCGGCACCAGCGCCGTCTCGGCGTTACTGGTTCCACCGGCCTCCCACGAACTCTTCATCGAGAGCTGGTGGATCCTGCTCGCAAGCCAACCTCTGTTCGCCCTCTCCTTTGTGACCGACGGCATCCACTGGGGCACGCGCGACTACCGCTACCTCCGCAACGGCATGCTCGCCTCGACCGCGACCGGCCTGGCCCTGCTGTGGGCACTGGTGGGCCTGGGTTCCGAAAGCCTGACCGCTGTCTGGCTCGTCACCAGCGTATGGGTCTGCGTCCGAGCGGCCTTCGGGATGCTCCGCATCTGGCCGGGGCTGGGCAATGCGCCCCTGAAGCGGCGCTAGATCGGGGCAACCGGAACGCTCGACGGGGTCGCCACCCGTGTCGACCGACGCAACCCCGAGGATGCCCCCGTTCCGGCTGCAACTCGACTGCAAATCCCCGCAGCCTTTCCCCACGCCCCCCTCGCCACAACCCTGTGAGCCCAAAGCCATTTCTTCACCCACCCTGCTACTTTTCCTGCGAACTCCCGCATCTCGCTGGGTGATGGTGGATGCAATCCAATACTAGTTAGGCGGCAGAGGCAGCGCACGCGCCTTTCAGACGAAGCCTTCCTGAAGAAGCTGATCGCTGTCTGGCTCACACCGCATGAGTCCGCATGGTCTTCTTCATCTCAAACCGTTGCGACGATACGGAAACATCCAGGTCGCTGGAGCGTCACATTCATCTCACGCAGCTCATCGGTCAGCGCGCAAGCACTCTCGACGTCCTTTTCGAACTGCGTGCCGACGCGCGCTCCCGCAATCGAAGTGGAGGTAGATTCGACCTGGTTTCTCGATCTTCAGTAGTCAAGCTGCTCAGCAAGAGCATGAAGCGGACGCCAAGTAGATCGCTTCAAACTTCCGCTGTACCCTCTGGAACCAACCTCTTTGGGATCGGCGCAGTCGGTGACACCCATCGGCGTTGTCCAAGCCGAGCCCGTTAAGCGCAGACGCGCAAAGGGAGCAATGTTTTGACCACTCCGTTCTGGTGCCTCTTGGTGGCTGTCCTTCTCCCCTACGTGTGGGCCGGTGTGGGTGTGTACTACAAGAAGCAACAATTCGGCACGATTGACGCGAACCATCCACGTGCCCAATCGGCAGCACTCAATGAGGCTGGAGCGCGCGCCAACGCAGCTCAGCTCAACTCCTGGGAAGCCCTGCCAGTGTTCGGGGCGGCTGTCACGGTTGCGCACTTGGCGGGAGCGGATGCAGCTCTCTCGGCCACGGCTTCGCTCGTATTCGTCGCATCGCGAGTGCTTCACGGTCTGTTCTACATCAGCAATCGGGCGCCGCTGCGCTCCCTCTCCTTCACGGTCGCGTTCGGGGCTTGCCTCTGGCTCTTTGGCCTGGCCGCGCGTGCGTAGTCTGCCGCCTGCCACTGCGCTGCAGCTGGGTGCCCAGTCCGTTGGGCGGCCTGGCTCGAAGCTGTGAGCTGGACGGAGTTCTTCGAACGCTATCAGGCAACCGAGTTGGCCCTCCAATCCTACGTGGAGGGCTTGCCGCTCTGGGTGAATGTCTGGCGCGGCTGGATGTTCTTCGTCTTCACGGCGGCAGTCGTGTTCCTCGTCTGGAAACGCGAAGCTCGCTGGCTGGCCGTCGTCATGCTGGTCTCGACCCTTGCCTACAATCTCGTCGCTGGGGTCTCGGGTCCAGGGCGCTTTCCCAGCATCGCCTTCGTCCTCCTCTGGTCACCTCTGGCGATCTACTTCGCCGGCCGTTGGCCGCTGCTCCAGTCATCGAGCAGATTTGACCGATTCTATTCCTGGTGGTTTACGGCAGCTCTGGCCACGCTCGCGGTGTCGCTCGCATTCGACACCTACAACGTTGCTTATTCGCTCGTAACCGGCGTACCTTGAACGCGCTCATAGCAGGCGTGCCACGAGCGCCGCAGCCCGTTCCCTTACAGCTGGAGCCCGTGTCCGCCAGGGGGTCCCAGTCGATGATCCTAGAAGTGGCGAGACTCGACGTAAGACCCGGGGAAGAAGCTCGTTTTCAAGACGATTTCAGACGGGCACAGTCCATCCTTTCGTCGATGAAAGGCTACATCTCCCACCAGCTGCAACGCTGTATAGAGACTCCCTCGCGCTACATCCTGCTCGTGAGATGGGAGACGCTAGAAGATCACACGGAGGGGTTTCGCCGATCTTCCGAATATCAGGAATGGAAGAACCTTCTCCATCACTACTATGATCCCTTTCCCGAGGTAGAGCACTACGAGGCTGTCTTCTCCTCACCCGACGCCTAACAGGGCGCTGCGACGGACCGGTCGGCTTCTTCGAGTTACTGAAGATCTGTTAGAATGTGAAATCAACAGACGTTTTGGATACGGCAGAAAGGCGCCGCCAGCCGCTGAGCGCCGATCCGCGATCTGGCCGAAGGTGATTCGCCCGCTGTCGGCCCATTGGGCCAGATCGCCAGGCGCCCTTGGGGTGAAGAGTCCTTCTACTTGAGCGACCCGTTCGGGAACCAGCTCTGTTTTGTTGCAGAGGGCACCGTATTCACGGGTACGATGCCGGCAGCCGAATAACGACGCGATGCTCGCGATTCGATCCGAAGAGAAGGCCGATCATACGCGCGTCTTCGAGATCCTGACGGCGGCGTTCGAGCGCAGCAACGAAGCCAATCTCGTGGAAGTCCTACGGTCGTCGGCCGAACCCTACATCTCACTCGTCGCAGAGAAGGACGGCCGGATTCTCGGTCACATTTTCTTCTCTCCCGTGGCGATCGAGTCTTCCGGAGAGCCGTCCGGTCTCGCGGGGCTCGCACCCGTCGCAGTAGATCCAGCCCATCAAGGCCTTGGAATCGGCGGCGCGCTCATCCGGGCCGGCCTCGAGCGTTGTCGCGAGCTGGGCTGGCATGCGGTTTTCCTGGTCGGCGATCCCGCTTACTACGCCCGGTTCGGCTTCGCCTTGGCATCTCCCATGCGGTTCAGCTACGGCAGTCCGGCATTCGATGCAGTTCTTCAAGTCCATGAAGTCAGCCCAGGAGTTCTCGACGGCCATGGAGGCCGGGTCCTCTTTCACCCGGCCTTCGCGGAGACGGGCTGTGGCTGATTCCGGGTCTCGTCGCTTTACAAGGCGTAACAGCCGCTCGGGCCGCCGTGCACCAAGGATGTTAGGCGCCATCCCAATCGCTATGCTATTCCACATGGCTCGATTCGAACCTGGAGAGTGAAATGCGTCAACCGCGTAGCTGGCCGGCCATCATTGATCGTCTCAATCGCAGCGCTCGGGGCGAGCTTCGCATCAAGATGGGGTCGCCGGGCAGCGCGCAGGTCACCCGTTGTCGCCTGCTCTCCGAGTGGTCGAACCTCGAGGCCACCACGATCGGCTCAACGCTTCTGCTGCGTCTCAAGCGGCGGGTGTAGCGTTCTACGCGGGTCCCGTGCTTCCGGGAGAACGGAGAAGAGTTCCAGGCCCTGGACGGCTACGCCTCGTGGCGCAGCGCCGGTCGGGCCTGCCCGAAAGCGCTTACCACCGAATGGAGCCGGGTTCGTGTTAGCTTGTAGATCGGGAGTCCCCCAAGTGTACGGCAGCAGCACGATCGCAACTCCCCCGGGCTCCATCACCTGGCGTTCCATGCGACGAGCCGGAAAGACGTGGACGGGCTCTTCGAATTGTTGGAGCAGATCGGCGCGACCCTCCTCGACGCCCCGGCCGAGTATCCGCAGTACGCACCCGACTACTACGCCGTTTTCTTCACGGACCCGGACGGGCTCAAGCTCGAGTTCGTCCACATGCCGAAACCGCCCGTCATCGAAACTGGACCGGAAGATTCGCCGTCGACCGGCCGGAAGAGCCGATAGAGGGTCCGGGTCGCACCCAGCATTACATCGCCACCACGGGAGTCTCTTCCTCGTCGGGAACAGGCGGCGGCGTGGGCGTGCGGTCGGGCAGCAACTGCTGCTTCATCTCGGCCAGCTCCTTGCGTGCCGCCTCGTCCCGGGCCTCGTCGCGAATGGCCCGCAGCCGAACGCGAAGGCCCGCGTCGCCGATCTCCCGGTCCAGGGCTCCCTCGGTCGAGATCCGGGCAATGTGCTCCCGGACACTCTCGAGTGCCTTCATCTCGGCGTCCACCGAGAGGCCTTCCAGGGCCTCCTGGATGCGGCGCCGGGCCTGAGCGTTGGCGAGAGTGGCGAGCATGCGGTTCTTCTCCCGCATCAGCGACCGGATCTCATCGCGGAATCGGACCAGATTGTGCTTGGCCTCGTCGGCTTCGCTGCGAACGGACTCGAGCTCGCGCTCGGACCGTTCGAGCTCATCCATCAGGCTCTGCTTGCGTGCGATCAGCGTAAGGGACAGCTCGTCGGAGCCCCGGCGCACGGCACGACGGATGTCGTCGTGGACGCGTGCGATCTCGGCGCGGCGTTCGGTGATTTCGGCTTCGAGCTTGTTCCGCATGTACAGGATGCCAGCCACGGCCTCCTTCAACTGGCGATACTGCTTGGTGCGCTCGTTGATCGCCTGCTCGTAGACTGCGCGCGGATTCTCGTTCTCGCTGTCCTGAAGCCAGGTGGAGAACATTCCGCTCAGCAGGCTTCGGAATCTTCCGAACAGACTCTGGGGGCGCTCTCGGTGGTCAATCGTCATGATTCTCACTCCTTTTCCCGATCTTCGTGGGTCCAGTCTTCGGAGCGAAGACCCAGTTCGCGGATCTTCTGCTGAAGGCTCTGTCGCACCATTCCGATGGACTCGGCGGTGCGAGAGATGTTTCCGCTGTTGCGCCGCAGGGCCGCGAGCAGAAAGCTCTTCTCGAAGGATTCGACGACGCGCTTCTTGGCGTCACTGAAAGGGAGACCCGAAACATCGGCATCGACGGCGGGGCTTTCGGTGCCACCGTCGGAAATGTTGAGGTCCTCGTCAGTAATCTCGTCACCCGGCGCCATCACTGCCGCCCGCTCGACCGCGTTCTCGAGCTCGCGCACGTTTCCCGGCCATCCGTAGCGGACGAGTCGACCGAGCGCGCTCTCGTTGATGCGCCGTTTCTCGAGCCCCAGGCGCTCGGTCACATGCTCGAGAAAACGCTGGGCCAGGGCGGGAATGTCCTCGCGACGCGCACGCAGGGGCGGCAGCTCGATCTCAACGACCTTGAGTCGGTAGTAGAGATCCTGGCGGAAGCGGCCGTTCTTCACGTCTTCTTCCAGATTTCGGTGGGTCGCGGCAACGACGCGAACGTCGACTTCGATGGGCTTCGTGCCACCGACGCGATCAAACGAACGTTCCTGGAGAACGCGCAGCACCTTGGCCTGGGTCTCGGGCGCCATGTCGCCGATTTCATCCAGGAAGATCGTTCCACCGTTGGCGACCTCGAAACGCCCGGCTCGACGCGCGTCGGCGCCGGTGAACGCGCCCTTCTCGTGGCCGAAGAGCTCGCTCTCCACCAGCTCGCGGCTGATGGCGGCACAGTTCACGGCGACGAAGGGTCGACCTTTGCGGGAACTGCGGTTGTGGAGGGCCTGCGCCACCAGCTCCTTGCCCGTTCCGCTCTCGCCGCGAATCAGCACGGTGAGGTCGGTCTCGGCCACTTTCTGGATCGTCTCGAAGACCTTCTGCATCGGCTTTCCCGAGCCGATCAGATTCCCGAACCCGTACTGTCGCTGAATCTGCTCGATCAGCAGCCGGTTCTCGCGCTCGAGCCGCGTTCGGTCGAGCGCCCGCTTGACCACGAGACGAATCTCATCGTTGTCGAAGGGTTTCGGAACGTAGTCCTCGGCTCCGGCCTTCATGGCCTCGACGGCGATGGCTTCGGAGCCGTAGGCCGTGATCATCACGACGAGGGTCTCGGGCCGACGCTCCTTGGCCACGCGCAGGACGTCCATGCCCGTCGCGCCGCGACCCAGAGCCAGGTCGGTGAGCACCAGGTCGTAGGCCGTATCGTTCAGGTGGCGGATCGCATCGTCACCCGACCCCGCGACCTCGACTTCGTAACCCTGGCGTCGCAGTAGACCCGAGAGGGCGAGCTGGATCGCCTTTTCGTCTTCGACGACGAGAATTCGCGGCGTCACGAGGGCATCTCCTCGGGTTTCGCCGAGTTCGAACCGATCCTCTGCTTCGGGAAGGTCAGCAGGAACTCGGTGCCGACGCCGACCTCGGAAATCAGCTCGATCGTCCCGTGGTGGGCATCGACGAGCTTCTTGCAGATGGGGAGACCCAGGCCGGTGCCGTCGCTCTTCGAGGTGTAGAAGGGGCTGAAGAGGTGCTCGCGTGCGTCTGCTTCGATCCCGGGGCCGTTGTCCTTCACCCGCAGCCAGACGTCGGTTCCTGCCAGGTTCTCGCCCACGGATACCTGGACCACCGGGCCTTCCACTTCGGCGTCCTCGACGGCATCGATGGCGTTGCCGACCAGATTGATCACGATCCGGCGCAGCTGCTCCGGATCGCCGTGCATCTGGCACGCGCCCTCGACGTTGCGGACCAGCTCGATGCCGCTGCGGTCGAAGCGATCGCCGAAGGTCTCGAGAGCCGAGTCCACCACCTCGGAGAGCTGGACGTCGCTGATCCCGAGTTCCTCGTCCCGCGCAAAGCGAAGCAGGTGCGAGACCGACCGCTCGACGCGCTGAAGCTCCTCCAGGGCGACGCGCGCATACTCGACGTTCTCGCGAGAGGTCGGATCCTCTTCCATCTGCTGGACCAGGCTCTTGGCCGCCGTGATGGGATTGCGGATCTCGTGGGCGATCGAGGCCGAGAGCTGCTGCATGCTGCGGGCGTGCCGGCCCTCGAGAGCCTGCCGCTCGCGGGAGAGCTGGGCGTGGACTTCCTTCTCCACCTCCCGCTCGACGAAGAGATCGCGCAGCTTCGGCTCGACGAACATCCGCCAGCCGCGCTTGAGCGGCTTCGAGCCCCAGAAGATCAGCACGATCAGAAAGATCGGAAAGCTGATGATCAGCAGCGGCAGGCCGATCACGGCCAGCCAGATCAGCTGGCTGGTGACCTCGGTCTTCTCCTCGGCCAGCTGATGTGCGCGACGGTAGGCTCGCTCTTCGGGAGTGAGCAGCAGCTCTTCGGCCTCGGCGTTCGGCCGCGGCTCGTCGCGACTCCGCCCGCGCCGCTTGCGACCGCGCCGGCGATGCCGTCGCGTCGAACCGAGCGAATCATTCCATGTGTCGGGCACGCTGAATCCTCCGACGATGTCCTGTACCCCGTGCAGGGTATCGAGACGAGTCCCACGCATCGAAACCTCCTAGGAAGCGGGCGCGCCGCTCTGCTTGGGGAAGGTGACCACGAACTCGGTGCCGCCTCCGGTCTCCGAGCTGACTTCGATGGAGCCCCCGTGGGCCTCCACGAGCTTCTTTGAAATCGCGAGCCCCAGGCCCGTCCCGCTGCTCTTGGACGTGTAGAAGGGACTGAAGATCTTCTGGACGGTGGCCTCGTCAATGCCGGGACCGTTGTCCCGGAGACGCAGCCAGACCTCGGTGCCAGCCAGGTTTTCGCCCATGGCCACGCGCAGTGCCGGGTCCGGTGTGACGCCCTCCTCCATCGCGTCGAGGGCGTTTCCGATCAGGTTGATCACGATGCGGCGGAGCTTCTCCGGATCACCCCGCATGGAGCCGAGTGCATCGAGATCGAGATCGATCAGGACATCCTGGCGATCGATGCGATCGCGGAACGTCTCGAGCGCAGATTCGATGATGTCGTGCAGATAGACGTCTTGGATCTGGATCTCTTCTTCGCGGGCGTAGCGAAGCAGGTGCGAGATCGAGCGCTCGACCCGGTCGAGCTCGTCGATGGCGACCTTCGCATAGCCGACGTATTCGGACGACGCGGGATCCTCGCCCATCTGTTGGACGAGGCTCTTTGCGGCCGTGACCGGATTGCGAATCTCATGGGCGATCGATGCCGAGAGTTGCTCGAGCGAACGGGCGTGCTTGCCCTCCAGCTGGCGCCGCTCGCGGGTCACGCTGGCGGCAACCTCTCGATTGACTTCCCGCTCGACCATGCGCGCGCGCAGATCGGGCGCGATCACGGCACCGAAGAAATGGAATGCGAGGCCGATGCCCCAGGCCAGGGCCATGATGAAGGCCGGGCGGAAGCCCGCGGTGAAGATCACCAACACGAACACGCTGGCATACGCGATCAAATGGGAGATGAATCCCATCTTCGCGTTCGCCCGCCGCCCGGCGTCGCGGTAGCGGCGCTCTTCGGCGCTGAGCGGCTTCCGCTTGGAGCGAGGCCGGCGCTTCCCCGACGGTTCGAGCCGCCCTTCCGCGTCGTCCCAGCGATGCTGCATCAGGCGCCTTCCTTGGACCTGCTCCCGAGGACGCGCGAGCGGGTCAAACCCGTCCGGATCGGGCAGGGGAGTCGGCTTCAATCCTACACAGCGCATGACTCGCGTGTAGAGCAAGGCCTGTGCCCAAAACTGAAATCCTTTTCTTTCAGCGACTTACAAGATTTCTAGGAGCGCGCTGCCGCAGTAAGATGGCTTCAGGTGCAGTCCATTCGCTGCATCTAATGGTCGGGGCAAGCAGCGGCCCCCAGCTCGTTGATCACCACTCCAGCGCTTCCCGGGGCTCGCGCCGCAGCCGGGTCCGGAGCCCCTCCCCAGGCTTCGTCGGCCAGCGCTTCGAAACCCCTCGTTGCAGGCGCTCTCTCGCAACGCGGAGAACGATGGGAACAGGGCAGCTTCCAACGCCGGCGAAGAGGTCGCCCATTCGCTGGAAGACGAGCTGCACGCGCACTTCCCGAAGAAACTCTTCTCGCTCGAGCCGCTCACTCGCACGCTTCCCGCAGCGCTCCAACAGCCGGTGCAATCCGTTGACAAGGCCGCCGCCCGCTCCGAGGCTTGCCCGGTGCGCCACCTTTTCCTGTCCCTCTTTCTGCTGGTCGTTCCGCTTCCGGCGGTCGCGCTGGTCGTCGACGGAAGCAGCGCGGAAACCCGCCGTGCGCCGAAGGACGATCCGGGCTGGGCCAGCGTCGGTCAGCGTGGCATTTCGAGCGCCGTACACCTCCGCGATGGCTGGGTGATCACGGCCGCTCACGCGGGAACCGGCGACGTGATCTTCAGCGACACGACGCACACCCCGGTTCCGGGAACCACGGTTCAACTATCGGGCTTGGGCGGTGCGTCGCCGGATCTCATGATGTTCCGCATCACGCCGACACCCGACCTCCCCGAGCTTCGCATGAACCACAAGCCGATGCGGTTCGGGACCCGGGTCGTGATGATCGGCTTCGGCAAGGGAACGGGCCAGGCCTTCGAGTGGGATGGAATCCCGGGCTACCGCTGGAGCCCCGACGTCGCCAAGCGCTGGGGAACCAATCGCGTCTTTGCGGCTCACCAATTGGTCTCGATCCGTGGCCTGAAGACGTGGTGCTTTCAGATGGACTTCAGTCGACACGGAACCGCCCACGAAGCCCAGGCCGCCTTCGGTGATTCGGGGGGCGCGGTCTTCGTCAAGCAGAACGACCGCTGGAAGCTGACGGGCGTGATTCTCCACGTCGGGAAAACGCCCGATCAGCCGGGCGCCACCTCGATCTACGGGAACATCACCAACGCCGCCGACCTCAGCTTCTATCGCAGCCAGATCATCAAGACGATCCGCACGTACGCCGCTCAGACGGCACCCTGAGGCTGGGCCTGCCTCTCGCTGCAGCCCGGTTGCGGACCTGTTGCGGGCCGCCTGCCGTGACGCGAGTCACGAAGGCCTGCTCGAGTCCCACCGAAAGAAGAAGCGATGGGGAAGGAGGCCTCCAGCCATGGCTCTGTTCCAGCGACGAGAACCGTACGACAGGACGCGCATTCTCGATGACGCATCGCGCGCACGCTCGCGCAAGCGACGCACGCGAGCCATCGAGCTCTACCGTTGGGTGTTGACGGTCGAACCGGCCAACGGCGAGCTTCACGCGAAGCTCGCGCCGATGTTGGCCGAGACCGGACAACATTTCGATGCATGGCTCAGCTACAAAGCCACGGCCCGCGCATGTCTGCGCGAAGGACGCATCGAGAAGGCGCTGGCCGTGTTCCGCGAGGCGACGAACCTGTTGCCGCGTGACGACCGGACGTGGGAGTCCGTCGCTCGACTCCTACACCAACGCGGTCAAGACGCCGATGCCGTCGACACGCTTCTACAGGGCAGCCGCAACTTCCGTTCCCGCTCGCATCGACCCCGTGCCGTCCAGCTGCTGAGGCGCGCCCGCAGCCTCGATCCCTGGAACTTCGAAGTGGTGTTCGAGCTGGCCCGGCTGCTGGCCCGCAGCCAGCAGCTCCAGGAGGCCCAGCTGCTGCTGGACGGGCTGGCACGTCGCTTGGGCGGTGCGCGGCTGCGAAGAGTCCGGGGCGTCCAGCTACGCCTCGACCTGGGTCCGGTCACGGCCTGGCGCTATCTGCGCGTCCTGCTGGGACCCACGATCGAGCCGCCGCGCCAGCCGACGGCGCGATCCAGCCGCTCGGTGGTGCCGATCCGCACGGCCCGAGGCGGCTGAATCGAGCCCGGGCGCGCTCCGGCCACTCGCCGACCCCGTGGGGCGAACACCCCCTATTCCGGGCCTATAGCCCTGCCGCTTGCCAGCCGATACGGAAGGCTGGACGGCTGGGCAGGAGGTCGGCGTCGTATGTACTGCAAGCTCTGCAACACACGCCTGAATCCCGGCGAGAAGACCTGCCAGAACTGTGGCTCCGCCACGACGAAGCCGAGCCCGGCCGCCGCGACGGCGAGCGTTTCGAAGCTCCCCTCGCCCGAGCTGAGCACGGCACGAGATCTGGACGTGGAAGAGGAAGAGGTGGACGTCGAACTCGAGCTCGATGAAGTGACCGTCGAGATCGATGCCAACGCGGATTCGGGAACGCAGCCCGCACCCGAGCCGGAAAAGCTGCGGGCCGCCGAACCCAAGCCAAAGGCCCACTCGAAGTCCGAGACCCGGGCCAAGGCCAAATCCAAGATCCGCAATCCGTTCAAGTCCAGAAGCACCAGTACGCCAAAGCCCAAGCCGGCAGCCGAGGTCGAGAAGCCGTCCGCCCCTGAGGTCTCGTCGCCGGAGTCTTCGGGCTCGGCAGCCGTTTCCGATGCTTCCGCCACACCCTTCTTCGCCCCGGACCCGGCCGGCCTGCGCACGCTGCTGATCGAGCAGCCCGACGCGCTCGAACCGGGACTGAACCTGTATTGCAATGACGATGGCACGCCGGTCGGCGCCGACTATTCCACCGGCGTCGGCGATATCGATCTGCTCGCCACCGACTCCGATGGCGGCCTCGTCGTCGTGATGATCTCCGAGAAGAACCAGGGCGACGAACTCGTCGCCGAGATCCTGAAACGGGTCGGATGGGTGAGAAAGCACCTGGGCGAGGAAGATCAGCGGGTGCGTGGCATCGTGCTATGCGAAGACCCGCCCGAAAACCTCAGCTATGCCGCCGCGGCCGTGACCGACACGGTGAGCTTCAAGACCTATCGCGTGGCGCTGACCTTCGAAGACATGGAGATCTAGTCTGGCCGCCGGGTCTCACGGCGAGGGCGCAGGCGCCTCGTCGATCCGGAGCTGCAAGACGGTCTTCATGCTGACGAAGGTGGTCTGGCTGCAAAGGTCTGCGGGCTGCAGCACGATCTCTTCGCCATCTTCACGGCTCTCGAGAACCACCAGCTGGGTTTCGAAGCCGCCGCCCTTGAAGTAGACCGTGTGCGGCCGATCCTTGCGGAGCTCGAGTGCCTCCGGAACTTCGTCGAGCTTTCGTCCGTCGACGTAGACCGTGACCTGCTGCGGAACACAGTGAAGATCGAACCGCTGCTTGGAAGCACATCCCGCCGCGAAGCAGACGACGACCCCAAGCCCGAGTGCGATTCTCACGACTGCGATCTCCACGCCGAAGGGCCTCCCCCGCAGACTGCGAAGGGTGGCCCTTCCGCGAAATTCTGGCGCGCCCGGCACGACTCGAACGTGCGACCTCCTGGACCGCAACCAGACGCTCTATCCAACTGAGCTACGGGCGCCAATCAATCGGGCCGCGCATTCTAGCGCCGCCAGGCTGGCGGCGCCCCGAAGGCGCTGCCGCCGGTCAAGTGAATGGCGG
>Ga0209988_10002438_pt1 | contig 12296 bp, 28 predicted proteins | sample N075metaG_FD_183115 | JGI IMG/M metagenome (GOLD analysis project Ga0209988, IMG submission 183115) | Deep subsurface microbial communities from Kermadec Trench to uncover new lineages of life (NeLLi) - N075 metaG (SPAdes) (version 2) | ecosystem: Environmental > Aquatic > Marine > Ocean trench... | reverse complement strand
TCCAAAACTCTGTCTCCTGGGTATCATCTGGAACGATGATCCCACCCTTCGTGACCTTGCGCGGTGAACGCTTCTGAACCAAGATCCGAGAGCCAAACGGTACCAGGCCAGGATCGACCTCCGGAAAGGCCTGCTCAAGTGAATCGTAATCCAAACTTATTCGTGCGCTTGCTAACATGGTCTCTTAGGTCTCGTCTTCATCTTCCCCAACTACTTCGTCGAACAGCTGCTCGGCGCGACGCAAGCCTTGATAAATGCCGCATGCTTCACCGTATCCGAACTCAGATTTATTCTTCGGTGTCGCGAGCAATGCGATGCAATTGGCCTGCTCCTCTTTCAGCCTTTGAAGGTACTTCCTTAAAAGCACGTCTTCGGCGGACATACTAGTACCGAATTACGCTGGTGTCGAACGTGATGTCTTGGGAACCGACTGACCACGCGGGCCTCCGGTGTCTCCACTGGACGATATGGTGCCACCTTTACCCATGCCGCCCTTCAAATTTACTTCGCCACCAAGATCCTTCATGTTGGCTTTCTGCAGTGCAGCCCCCGTCGCCAGTGCTGTGTGCTGGGGGATAGGACCCTTCGGGTATTTACCCATGCCCTTGCTGTGTGTGTCCATCGTCGTTTCCTCTCGTGCTAGTGAATATGGAGTCCTTACGGAACAGTCCTCCAGTCAGAACATCTGCTTCTCGGATCCACTCGTCAAGTATCCGTGCGTGGTCGAGGGTTCGTAGAACCTTTTCCCGACGTGATCTTCTGTCTGTCCGTGACTGCCTTGACGCCTGCGATTTCAAGTGCCGTGGTATTATCCTCGGCATTGATAAATTCGCTCGAAGCAGTTTTCATCTCAGTACGCTCGTCTTCTCCACGTTCGCGCTCCATCAGCTCTTCGAGTCGAGCAGCGTACTCTTCAGCCTGTCGGGCATCGTCACGTGCAGCTTCTAAAGCCTTCTGTTTCTCCTCGGCATCAAGCTCCATAAACGTCTTTTGTGTATCGTGTTCGCGCTGTTCACGCTTATCCACGAGCGTCAACTGCGTACGTTCGCGCTCTCTTTCGTCTCTGGCCTGATCTGCCTCGCGCTCCTGTTCGATAGCTGCCATTGCATTCGGATCGACCGGCGGCTGTGGCTCTTCGGGTTGCAGAGATTGCATGACTTCTTGTAGCTGCTGGATCACCGGCATGACGCCTGACAAAACTTTTCCAACTGCAGGCACCACGTCCTGAGACTGTAATGCCAGATTCTTGTCCATCTCTTTGCGCACTTTGGGATCTTGAAGTTTCAACACCTGGCTCAACTGCTCGTCACTTAAACCTGTCGAGGCTTGCAACAAATCGACATTATACGAGACGTAATAAAACGCGATGTGCTCGACGATGTGTCCCATGAGCAGCGGGATGAAGCGTTGCGCGATTAAGGGGTTTTGCCCCAGTACGGGCGACATCGCGTAGTCCAAGTGAACCTGCAGATGCGCTAAATGATCTTGTTCGGGGAATGCTGCCACAGGCCTGCCCATGGTCATGGCTGCGTTCTCGTTGACTGCGTTTGCTTCCTCCGGTGTGTCGTCAGGTAGGAGCAGCTCGTCAGGGTTCGGAATTCTGGTTCGTTCGAGAATACGCTTCTCGACTTCCTTGATGTTGTAAACCTCGGGCATCGCAGCGGCGCGATCTGCAACGACCTGCAGCTGCGCCATACGTTGAACGTCAGAGAAGATCTCCGGATCTGCAACTGGCATGACGTCATGCGGTGGATCGAAATCTTTTCGGTAAGCAAGAACTGTTCCGACGTCGTCCTTGAGTTCTCCATCGTCCAGATACATCCGGTTGATCCGGCACATGACCTTCATAACCATGCTCATAGCGTGGTACAGACGAAGGTGAATAGCGCTGAAGACTGTCATGCCTTCCTCGATAAGCGCTAGCGTGGTGCCTACAGGCATATCGGAAGATTGCTCTCCTAATTTTTCGAAGGTTGTCTGAACGATCCCACGTCCCAGACCATCGACTACGCCCAGAAGTTCGAGCAGGACAGGTGACGGTTCGTTGAACGGTACCGGCATGATGAGTTTGCGAATGTCATCACCAGCGATGCCGCCTTCGATCTCAGTAACTGCAGCGACACGCAGCTCCTTGCTCTGCCCACTGAAGTTCGCCCCTTTGAGTCGAATGAGTGTGGGCAGGTTGTTCATATGAGCAGAATCAAGGAGCGCGCGAAGTGCACCAGTAGCGGCACCCGACAGGGAACCGATCATCTGACCTAGGCCAATGGAGCCTGCTCCGCGCCACGGTATGAACGGGAACTCTATCGCCCAATACAGTGGCTGTTTGGTCTCGTCTTCTTCTTCCCAATTGCGATTGACAGCGCAGATCTTGTGAGATGCCCCGTCGATGGTAATACGGTAAGGAGCGTAGCCATGCTCCTTCTCTAATTCATCGCACCAGCAGTTAACTTCGTATTCGTTGCGCAGTCCGTCCTCGTTGTAAGGTGCGACTGCGTCTTTACCTTCCACAGCAGCTGTTGCTTTCGCTGGTCCAGACGGCTCCTCAGCAACGGATGTTTTAACAATAGGACCGATGTCCGAATACATCTCGCTCTTGACGCGCTGCGTGAATTCGAACTCCGTGATGTGCTCAACGAACGTGAGACGCTCTGCAGTGTAGAAGTTGGATGCCGCGTAAGGGATGTAAACGTCGTCGCTGGGCCAATACGTCGGGACGGGACGTTTCTTCTGAGCGTCATAGACAATTCGCAGGTACTGCGATCCGCCTAAGGGGACTTGCGTCAACAGTTGTTCCAGCTCGGTACGGAAGTCTCTCATCTGCACCAGGAACTGCCAGTTCATGTAATTCTTGATGCGGTCTGCTTTCTTAAATCGATCTGCGTCGGGATGGTCACCGGGGATGTATGTCTTTACCGGTCCATTCGGTGGCATAAGTTCCTTGATCGCACGCGACGCGAAATCGATGACCGCTTCAGTAAGCATGGGGTGCACCGCTTTAGATGCACCTTCGAAATCTGCGCCTCCCGGAGTCTCCTTGCCCAGCCCCGTGCGCTTGATCGCTTCTTCGTAATCCTTCTCCCGTTTCTCGCGTGATTTTTTGTCGCGTTCGATATCTAGGAGCAGTCGAGTTGAAATTTTGCTGAGTACACCGTCGTCGAAGTCGTCGGCAATGTTGTCGTACCACTCCTTGTTCGGTCTCTTCGCAACGTCGTCACCGACTTGGACGATGGCACCACCGTCGTCGGTATCAGTTACCTTGTCAGGTACAGATACGAACTCCTCGACTGAACCAATTTGATCTTCGGGAGTTGCCATCAGTGAGACTTCCCGTATTTGCGCGCCATGAGATCAGCAACGTGTGGAGTTATGTTTGCAAACGAACATACGGGACAGCCGTTGTTCTCGTCGAGGATCCGGTCGGGTCCAAAAATTTCGAGTGCTCCCATGTTGATCATGTTGCAAGCTTCCCAACACGGGTCCAACTCGCCACGAACAAATTTCCGATTCAGTTCATCGGGGGTGTCTGCAATCTGGTCGTCCAGGTTTCGCTCTTTCAACGCGAGCATCAATTCGGCCCAGTGACCGTCACACCACCTGATAGACTTCAGGTGCTCCACCGGCTGATGCATGAAATACGGGATATCGATTTTGATGGGCGGCTGTTCAGGCATCGTAGGGGTTCACTCGTTTCTTCAGCCTGCGCTCTGCGATTTCACGAGCGCGTGCGCGTTCTTTGTCTTCGACGGTATCCACGACTGTGAACGGACCAAAGAATTTATCCATGAGAAGGCGCAACCCCTGCGTCGCAGTATCGAGTAAATCGTCTCGTTCGGTGGACCCTGGCCCAACGTACGAGCATACCTGTGAGATGAGTGGATCTGCCCATGATTTGAAGTTTCCAGGGTTGATCTCCGATTCAACAGCCCACACTCTACCAGCAGCGAACATTGGAGACACGTAGTGTAGTCGCGTCAGCTTGTCTTCATTACCCGGATTGTAGCCGTGAGTCAAGATGTTCTCTTCCAAGAGCTGCTGACGAATTGATATTCCAGAGGCTTTCTCTTCGATCAAAATGGTATCAATCACTCGTCCCTGATGTTTGGCGCGTTGCCTGAGCGGCACGATTTTCGGCTTCAGAAGTGGCTCATCCATGTCTCCGTACGAGTACTTCATCTCTTTTTTAACGCGACGGATCAATGCCGGAAAGCCAAGCCAGTCTTCCCAAGCGTCCAACAAGATGGCATTTGGAAGCGGGGGTTTGCCCATCCGGGGCTCCATGAACATGCCCCACACCGAACAGGCTGTTGGATCGTTTTCCTGACGCCGCTTGTCATAGTTCTTCTCCTTGAATGCGGGATCGATGGACATGACGATGTAGGTGAACTTCGGTAGCGGCTTGTCTTTCGGCCAGATGCGCCACTGGCTGCGCTGAACGAAACCCTCCTCTTCCGGATCCAACACCTCACCGTGAATTTCTTGGCGACCGACGCGCGTGCCTTCGTACTTGGCAATGGACGCGAAGAAGTACTCGGTCAGGTTCTCGCGGTTTTCATACGTGGCACCGACAACGTCCGCTACGCGCTTATCTTTCTGCAATCTGCGCACGAATGGAGTGGGTTTCGGCGTACCCGTCACGCACATGCGTGGCGTCTTGCCGAGACGCAGGCCGAACATCATGTTGTCCCAGGCTTCCTGCGGATACTTCCAGGATGCGATCTCGTCGCACCAGATAGCTGCATGCTGCGGACCACGTAAACGTTCGGGAGTATCCCCCGCAAACCCACGAATGATCGAGCCGTTCTTCAGGGTGATGGAAGGCAGCGCTTGGTTACGATCATGAATGAGCTGCGGGGGAATAACGGAGAGGAGTCCGGTTGGACCCTCGAAACAGGTGTAGCGAACGTCATCGTGCGTCGGTGACACTACTGCGTAGAAGCTCGCCATCTGCCACGCCTGATCACCGATCCAGTTTGCACCAGTCAATGTTTTACCGAAGCCACGACCTGACCGGATGAGCCAGATCGGCTTGATCATGTCGATGAATTCTTGCGGTGGCAGCTGCTTCTTGCGTGCCATCTGCTGCCAGCACACACGCCAGCGCAGGTAGTGCAACTCCTCCTCGCTGAACCCTGCAAGAAGTTCTGCAGTGTCATCGGGTAGTTGCTCTCTTATCTCGTCGTCGAGATCGTCGAAATTAAAGTTGTAATTGAACGACGGAGGCTGGTGCACGAGGCCGAAGTTCAGGGAGATTACCTGGCCCAATGTTACTACCTCCGATTAGCACGTCGTGATTGCTTCGCGATCTTGTTGTTCTTTCGGTTCTTTATTCGCTTGTTCTTAAACCCAGGTGTCTCTTCGCTTTGACCGACAGTCCGGTGCTTACCCTGACCGTGTCTCACCGTTCGCTGCTTCGGCTTACCCATGCCGCGAGCGTACTCCAAAAAGAAAGGGCTCGCTAGGAGCCCATTGTCTTTTCGTAGTAGCGTTGCTGTTTCTTAAGTTTCTTCAGCGCAGTGGCTGCACGTCGCAGCTTCGCCTCCCATCGCTTGATCCCGGCTGTCACTCGGGTAGCTCGTACCTCTGCCATGTTGGGCGTCGCCTTCTTCGGTGGGGGCTCCGTCTCTAGGAACCTACGCACGATGAGGTTGGCTCCGTTGCGTTCCATTCGCAGTTGCTTGTCCGTGTGCGCGCCACCCCCGTTGCGTCGCTCGATGAAGTGGCCCATGTCGTGGTTGATGTCGTGCCAGCCCTGCTCAGGGTTGACAGTGAACACACCACTGGCGAGCCACGTGCGTCGGTTGCCGGTACCGATGCGAATCTTCCAAGGGAACTTGCGTCCCATCTCGGCTTTCCACATCGCACGCACAAAACTGATCGCGTGAGTCGGCCAGACGTTTTGCAACTGCTCGAAGGGGATGGGTTTCCAAATCGCTTCAACGACTCGGTTATAGTCTCTAGCTGTTGGCATCTTTGCGTTCCTTGAATTGCACAGGAACGTTAGTATAGCACATCTAGATATTTTTTGTCGGGCGACTTTTTTCAATTATGAGAAGTCTGAAGTGATTGGCCTCAATTCCGACCGTCATTAGGGTCAACGTGATGCAAGTCCACATTCCGGTTTCAGGGAGAACGTACACCCAGATAACAGACAACTCCAACACCCAACGAATGAAGTGTCCGAGTAGTCTGTACTGGGTGTCCGTCATGCAGCTATTTCCCAATCCATCGCTAGAAGATCAGTCTGTGACGTGAGCCACGGGACCAGGTCGCCTTGCACTGTGCGGATGTAGATGTAAGGCAGTGTCATCTTCGAGTTCTCATCGGGTGTCTGCATTTCGAGATACTGATCAGGACCATTCCATCCTGCACGCGTGACGCGCTGACCATTCTCCATTTGCTTAACTGCCCAGCCTATGCCGTGTGGTTCGTCGTTCATTTTGCTTCTCCTCTTTGGGTACGGGATTGGGTGACGACCGTACGGGTAGTCCGCGAGCGCGTTCTGATCCGCACAGCCGCCCCAATGAAAATATACTCGTTTGCACGTTGGACAGTAGTTATCCAACAAACATCTGCTGGGGGTCATGTTCCCCATGGCACTTCAATTTTGGATCCGTAGGATCGTGACGCATGTAAATGCCATCCTGATTTACCTGACCGCAAAAGCAGCAGGTCTCGACCGATGCATCGACCATTCGAGAGGGTGTTCGATGCGGACATCCACCTTGCCAGCACTTGGAACAAATGTTATGCGACCAGCTGCTCATTCCCGCTTCTCAATCAAAATAAGTTGACTGGGCGGAATCCAGAAATGCCCTTGGCTCTCTGTGCACAAGACGTACCCTTCAGTAACCCAAAAGCCGTTGGTAAGCATGTCCATGGTCCAAGGCTCGTGATCAGGTGTTGGTATGCGCTTCAATTGTCGTGCAGCTAAGAACGTGACGAAGAAGGGACCGTCAAGCAACATACATTTCTTCGCGCGAAATACTCTCGACGTGCAGGAAATCAGTCGTGTCATCCCACCAGGTTTTGTATGCGACCGGGTGAGATGTCGATTCAAGAGAGATACCTTCGAACGCACGATTAAAAACATTCGCGGTTACCTGCTCTTTCGTTTGCTGCATGCTGAGTGCCAGTGAACGCGCACGACTCTCAGCGATGTCGATGACCAGCCGTTCGAGGCTCTTCTCGGTCAGATCGGCAGGGCAGAGCGCAGCGTTTTCTAGCGCTTCCCTCGGGATCACGTAGTGCGCAGTGCCGTACGTCTTGTGCGTGTACTTCTCCGTCCCCGGCAACATAGCCAAGACCGCAGCCGAAGCCACGCCTTTCAGAAATTTACGTCTGTCCACCGAAGGTCTCCCGGACGAGGCGAACGACCTCACCGATAGGCTTCAAAACCCAGTCAGTGTGATCTTGGCAGACGAATCGTTTGTTAACTCCGACGATTGGCGTTTTTGTGCACTCTGGGTGCGCACATTCATCGGGAAAAGGGTGTTGTGCGCCAATCCGGTCACTCATCGATAAATTCTCCACAATGGGGGCAGTCCCGACCGGGAGCGTTTTGTTCCGCGAAATCGAGGATGCCTGTTCTGCAGGTAGGACAGAATGCCACGGGAAGGATCCCGATGAAACCCCTTACACCCCCTTCCGCCTCGATATCGAACTCTCCGTTGCAGATCGTGCAGATGGGGCACTTACTCTCGGGCATCGTACTCGGGCCTCATTGAAGATAAATCCGCGCCACTCATGGCTTTGACCTGGGAGTTTAGCGCGATTCAACTCCGGGGAGTGTCCATGCCGCGAAGAAACCAGCTGCAGCTCCTCGCGCATGAATTTGGCAATCATTTGCCGGTTAACCCCCTCTGCTTGCGCCCATTGGACGGTATCGTCGGAGATTTCTACGATGAACTTCATAGTGAGCCCTTGGCAGCTCTGGTACACGAAGCTTATCAGATGTAGGACATAAACTTCTCGGTGACGCAGCGTTGCGCCATCGCTTTCGGCAGAGCCTTCTTGATGAGCCCCTCACGGAAGTCCTGCACCGTGACGCTGCCGATGCCCTTCTTCTTTTCGAGTTTCTCGAATATGGTCATGGCTACCGCAATTTGCGAGCTGGGTTGCGCAATCTTCCCAGTCATCGTCAGCAGAGACGCACCTCTTCCATGCGTGCTGCCATTCGGCTTACCCACTTTTCGCGGGTCATCCCAACCGGGTTTGTACGGTTCCGTTGACTCAACAACAACTCTGTGACCAGCCAGCTGCCGGAGCGTCGCGGCAAGTTTAGTATCGGGTATTTCTATCGTCAGTTTGAAACTCATGTCATCACCTTATCCACGTTGCACTCGTGCGGCACCTCGGTGGTGTGCACTTCTTCCTCGAAAATCAGAGTTGCAACGTCGTAGTGGTCATCGTTAGGACCAAAGTCTTTGAGCGTGTAAATCTGACTTCGAAACTTGATCTTGTCGCCAATCTCGATCTGTCTGCCGGTCGAATCGGCATGAACTTTCTCGCCGCCGGGTAATGTGATCATTCTTCATCCTCCGTGAAATATTCCTCGTACAAGTTGTCGAATCCCTCGATCACTCGGCGAATGGTGCCCATCGGGACCTTCGTGTAGTAGCTCAACAGCACCACCAGTGTTTTTTCAGGAATGCCTGCCTTCCGCCAACTCGCCAGCGTCTTGTGCAGCACTTTGATTTGCGCTTCGAGCTTCGCGACGCGCTGTTCGGTAAGAGGTTTAGGTTTCACTGTGTTTATCCACGCAGGTTGGGTTTTCGCTCATCTTGTGTGACCATTCCATGAATTCCATCAAGGTCGTACGAGACGGAAGGTTCGTAGTCTCGGTAATGAAGCACGCGATCAGCTCATCGAGAGATCGGTGCAAAGTTTTGTGCCGCTTAATGATTGCTTCACGATTCACTAACAATTTCTTTTCTCCAAGTCGGTACATTCAGGTCGAGAAACTCGCTGAGCTGGTCAACGCGATCCGCTTCCTCTTCCATACGTTTTGCGAGCACGTTCATGACCATTCCGTCGATCATGCCGTTCGCGGCGAACGCGTCCCTCGCTCTTTCGCGCAGACCTGCGATCAGGTCGCGCACAGGCATCGTTGCCATGTCATCACTACTCATCAGCATCTCGGCGGCAAAGGTAACCGCAGCTCGTCCATCCATTCTGTCCAGTTCATTACCAGTTTCCTCCAACAGTTGCAGCTTCACCGAACGTGCAGGGTCCGCACATTCCAGTCGCGGGCACGATGGGACTTTCACCGCAGTTTTCGCATTTCCCAGTCCAGTCGGGATCGGCGTCAGGGTTTGGATGCTCAGCGTGCCGATGAGCGTAAAACGCAGACTCCGACTTGGCCTGGTGCCCGCAATCGGGACACGGAACAATTTTCTCTTTGCTCATAGCATCACGTCAGTGTCGCGTAACGGTTGAGACCAACCCCAACCCTTTGTCGTCGTGACAATGCTATCCCAGCCGTTCGAGCGCATGTTCTGAGCTAAAATTGCATTCTTGCCATGCTCGGCTTCGACTTCTTCGAGCGTTTGCACGACGCAATCAACGTAGTACATGCCGGAACGCTCGATCTCTTTCGGTTCGAAGTCGCGCAGGCCTCGACGCATCGTATGGAACTGAAATCCGTACGGCTTGGCACCGTAGCGTTCCTCGATATCGGGCAGCAGCTTCAGTGCCTTATCAACATTCCAGTTCGGAACGCACTTGGTGGTTTGTTCGGCGACGAACGTACCCGGTGAGAAGAAAGTGACGAAGCGCTTTTTCACTCAGGTCTCTTCTTCTTCGACGTTATCCTTCATGGAAAATGAGTTGTGCGACGCGCCGTTAACATCTGTGTGCGACTCGTTCGACGTCATCACCTCTCTTCGAATAATAGCATTGCGGAAAACGACCTTGAACATTTCTTTGTGATCCTGCACACGCAACTCGGCACATTCGAGTCTCACTTCGCGGTCCCGATGCTCTTGTTCGGACGCGTCGATAGCAGCTGCGCGCGTGCTCAGCTCATTTGCATCGTCGAGCATGATTTTAAGCTTCCTGCTGTACTCATCGCGCTTCTCGATGATCTCGGTGTTCACTTTTTGCAGTTCGCGTAGCTCTTCGGCCTGCGCATCGCCCTGTATGACCAGCGCGTGGAACTGTGCGACGGCATCAGGGGTAAGCGCGCCATCTAAGGCGGCTTTTTGGATTAATTTGTCGAGGTTCTCGGTGAGTTCACTCATAATTCGTCTGTCCTTTCTTGGATAAATTCCATGAGCGTATCGAGTTCGAGCCACACGCCCCCGTTAACACGCACGCCCAGCTTACGTTCAAAGAACTTGCGCCCTTGCCAATCGGTGTCGTAGTAATCGACTTCCCAGACGTCAACCTCGGTCTTGGATGTAAAATTATTGAGGCTCACGTGCATTTCCTATAGACGACTCTGCCGCACTTCTGACAGTTGCGACGTTGCGTCATGAAACCAGTGACGATTTCCTTGGTCATCTCACCGTCCAGTACTTCGCGATGCGTCCACGTAGCAGTAAACGGCTTGGACCACTTCTTCCAGTCGTGCCAGCAGAATGTTCTGATGAGTGCAGCACTCATGAATGTTTCCTCACGTATTTTAGGAACGCTTTTTTAAGATCCCACAACGCACCGCAGGGTACGCACACCCAACCGTGCATGCTGACGCCGCGCCACGCGTAGCAATCGGGTTTGCGCAGCAGCTTGGTGCCGCAGTTAGGGCAATTTGCCACTGCTCTTCCCCGCAATATATTTCGCCTGTTCGAGCCACTGCCGGAACTCTTTCATGTCCATCACACCGTAACCTTCGACTTTGATGTTGTCGCCTTCGGGTTCGGCCTCGTAGGAGAGCAGCTTCGCCTCGCGAATTGCCTGTGTGTGCCAGCCGTCGTTAGCCATGTTTCAACCACTCCACGCCTTCGACAACAACTCCAGTGCCGCCGCAGCATGGGCAGTATCCCACCTGCCTGTCTTTGGGCAAATCCACGGAAGCCTGGGTCTTGCAACCGTCGCAATAAATGGAGACTCGCTTGAGAGGCACGAATTTACTCGACGTACTCATACTGATATCTCCAGTTTTGGCGTGCCCCTGCGAAAGAAGTGAAATGCCTGCTTCATGGTCATGATGGTGGTGACGTAATCCCAGCCTGCAGGGATGTCCTGCTGAGAGCCTACCATCAGGTACTGACTCTCGTGATGCTTCACTTTAGTGCCTTCGGGATGCGACCAGCATTCGGCAAAAAGAATAAAGTTGCCATTGCCATCGACGCAGATGTCGCGGTAGGTCGCACCCGTGGGCAGCTTGAGGGTGAGTTTGGTCGGCTCACCGGGTACGGCAACAATTCCATCCTCAGTCTGAAAGTTGAAGCCGAACATTCTACGTGTCTTTGCCATCAGCGACGTTGCTGCTTGCGCGTCGGGAACAGCTTTTTCTTGATGATGCGGCGCAGTTGCTGACCGTCGAAAACAGTTTCTTTAAGGATGGTAGCAGCGATGAAATTCCAGCTCCTCCCCTGCAGTCGCGCAATGACACATTGCGTAACTTGTAGATCGTTACAGACACAGGTACTCATCTTTTTCTCCTCTTCTTCAGTGGCATGCGCTTGGCGTGATGCCGTGGGTTGTCCATGATGAAGTCCATTCGGGACACCAGACGTTTATTCCTGCCGAGGCGGAATACCTTATCTGCACGGGAGCGTCCACGCCAAGTGGTGAGTCCTGCGTAGCACGCGCTGCAAACTTGCAGATGAAAGTAGCGAATCTCTTCTTCGCATTCGGGGATGCAGCAAGTTGCCATCAGGTGTCTCCATCGGCAAAGTAGGGTTCGAACGCTGCTAATTTAGCGACGTCGTCCGGGTTATCTGGGTTGTAAGTAAAGTTGATGTCGAGCATGTTCAGCAGGCCGCACAGCTCATCGAAATCTTTGCACTTGCCGAAGTCGATCTTGCGCACAGTCGGTATGTAGTGGAGCGCCATCGCTTACGTCTCCTTGGACTGGTTGCCGAGTTGGCGTATTGCCGTCTCCAGATTGCTGAGTCGATCCGGCAGCGAAAGCATTGCATTCGCATCGGAGTCGGCAGTCGCACCGAGTGCTGCTTCTATTTTGCCGATGCGCGTCTCGGAATCTACGCCCACTTGGGCAAAGCCTTCCACGGCTTTTACCAAGGATGCCAGCCTATCCTTCAGGCAGCGAATCTGGTCACTGTGATGCTGGATGAGATTGTCTTCCCTGATCGGCGTGATGAATGTATCAAGTCGGTCGATGCTTGAAG
>Ga0209988_10002437_pt1 | contig 12296 bp, 8 predicted proteins | sample N075metaG_FD_183115 | JGI IMG/M metagenome (GOLD analysis project Ga0209988, IMG submission 183115) | Deep subsurface microbial communities from Kermadec Trench to uncover new lineages of life (NeLLi) - N075 metaG (SPAdes) (version 2) | ecosystem: Environmental > Aquatic > Marine > Ocean trench... | reverse complement strand
CGATCCTCCCGTCCGTATCGAGTTCGCGCATCTTGCCGGTCCAGAAGGGATGGCTGACGGACGAGATTTCGAGGCGCAGGACGGGGACCTGTTCGCCATCGATGTCGCGGGTTTCCTTGGACGTCATCGTCGAGCGGCTCTCCCACTCAGTTCCCGTCGCGGAATCCACGTAGATCACTTTGTGATAGCCGGGATGAATTTCAGATTTCATGGGACCGCCGCCTTCCTACCAGCTCGACTTGCGCACGCCGGGAAGCTGGCCGCGTAGGGCGAGCTCGCGAAGAGCGATTCGGGAGATGCCGAATTTGTTGTAGAAGGCCTTGGATCGACCGGAAATCGCGCAGCGATTGTTTTTTCGAGTCGGGCAGGAATTGCGCGGCAGCTTCGCGAAGGCGACTTGCACCTCGAGCTTCTCTTCGATCGAGACGTTCGGGTCCTTCAGCTTCTTGCGCAGCTCGGCGCGAACCGTGGCGTATTTCGCGATCAGCTTCAGTCGCTTGTTGTCTCGGTTGATTTGCGATTTTTTCGCCATCGAAACGGACTACTCCCTGGAGGCTCTAGGCCTGTTTGAGGCGCGGAAGAGTACGGGGCTCGCTCGGGTGTGGCAAGCGGCGAACGAAGGATAGGCGGGGCTGGGAAAGAAAACTGCGGCCGGAGTCCCTTCGGGGCGATCGGATCCGACCGATCCCGAGTTCGCTCTGCCGGGCCCGTCTCGATGGGCGGTGGACGCGCTTCCGGAGCGACCGCTCATTCGCCATTTCGGGCCTTGGCGCGTCGACAGAACCTGCGTGGGAGCTGGACTATGCTCGCGCCCGCTCGCGCCCGGACCCACCGTGGCGTCAGCAAGAAAACCCGAGTCGGCGCTTTCGCGGCCTGCATGAGAGAACCCAATGAGCGAGTCCCAGACCCCGGGCGGAGCGGCTCCGCGGTCGCGCATACGATCGATCGACCCGGCGCGACTGCCGAAACATTTCGAAGCGCCGGAAGTCGAGATGCGATGGGATTCGATCTGGCAACGCGACGGGGTGTATCACTACGACCCCTCGCGTCCTCGCGAAGAAACCTTCGTCGTCGATACGCCTCCGCCAACGGCCTCGGGATCGCTTCATATCGGCCACGTTTTTTCCTATACCCAGGCGGATGTCGTCGTGCGCTACAAGCGGATGACTGGCATGAACATCTTCTACCCGATGGGTTGGGACGACAATGGGCTTCCGACCGAACGCCGCGTTCAGAACTACTATCATGTTCGCTGCGATGCGAAGACGCCCTACGATGCGGAGCTGAAACTCGAGCCCGCCTCGGCAAAGGTGCGAAAGAAGCCCGCGCGCTTGGTGTCCCGTCCGAATTTCATCGAAGCCTGCTTCAAGTTGATCAAGGAAGACGAGGACGCGTTTGCCGTTCTCTGGCATCGAATGGGGCTGTCCGTCGATTGGCGACAGGAATACCAGACGATCGACGAACATTGTCGACGGACTGCGCAACGCTCGTTTCTCGATCTCTTCGAGAAGGGTCATGTCTACACGTCGGATGCGCCGACGATGTGGGATGTCGATTTCCAATGCGCCGTGGCCCAGGCCGAGGTCGAAGATCGTGAATTGCCGGGTGCCTATCACAAGCTCGAATTTGCGGTCGAAGGGGAGGCTGCGTCGTTCATCGTCGCGACGACGCGCCCAGAATTGCTGCCCGCGTGCGTCGGTGTCGCGGCGCATCCCGACGACGAGCGCTACCGCCCCTTCTTCGGCAAACGGGCCATTACGCCGCTCTTTCGTGCGCCCGTGCCGATCTTTGCCAGCGAAATGGCGGATCCCGAGAAGGGAACCGGCATCTTGATGGTGTGTACCTTCGGTGATCAGACCGACGTGCAATGGTGGCGTGAAGAAGGCCTCGACCTACGCCAGGTGATTGGACCCGACGGCCGCCTTCGCTCGGTGGATTTTTCGGAAGCGCCCTTCGAGAGTCTCGACGTCGAAAAGGCCAACGCGGCCTACGCCGAACTCGAAGGAAAACCGATCAAACGGGCCCAGGCGCGCATCGTCGAAATGCTCCGCGAATCGAGCGCCAGTGCGACGGGCAATGGGCCTCCGCTCCAGGAGGAACCCGAGCCGATCCAACACCCGGTCAAATTCTTCGAGAAGGGCGACCGCCCGCTGGAATTCCTTCCGACACGCCAGTGGTTCTGTCGACTGATGGATCGCAAGGCCGACCTCATCGCCAAGGGCGAGCAGATCGAGTGGCATCCCGACTACATGTTCACGCGCTTCAAGGATTGGACCGAGAATCTCTCGCTCGATTGGTGTCTCTCGCGACAGCGTTTCTTCGGCGTGCCGATTCCCGTCTGGTATCCGCTCGATGCGGAGGGGAAGCCGGAATACGATCGGCCGATCGTCGCGGCGGCCGAAACCATGCCGATCGACCCGACGACCGCGACCCCCGATGGCTTCAACGAATCCCAACGCGATCAGCCCGGCGGTTTCGCGGCGGATCCCGACATCTTCGACACCTGGTTCACGAGTTCGATGACGCCTCAGATCAGCTCGCATTGGATCGACGATGCGGACCGCCACGCGCGGCTCTTTCCGGCGGATATTCGGCCCCAGGCCCATGACATCATCCGAACCTGGGCCTTCTATACGATCGCCAAGGCGCTCTTGCACGAGGATGAGGTGCCCTGGCGCCACACCTTGATCTCGGGCTGGATTCTCGATCCCGATCGCAAGAAGATGTCGAAGAGCAAAGGCAAAGTGATGACGCCGTTGCCTTTGATCGAGAAATACAGCGCGGATGCCGCTCGCTATTGGGCGGCGAGTGCGCGGCTCGGTGCGGACACGGTATTCGATGAGAACGTCTGGAAGATCGGCAAGCGTCTCGTGACGAAGATCTACAACGCAGCGAAATTCGTGCTGTCTCAAACCGGCGAGGAAGTGCCGATTACGGCCGAGCTCGACCGGGCCTTCGTGGCGAAGCTGAGGCAGCTCGTCGACGGGTCGACCGCCGATTTCGAAGAGTTTCGATCCGCCCATGCGCTCCAGGAGACGGAAGCGTTTTTCTGGACGCATTTCACGGATACCTATCTCGAACTCGTGAAGGTTCGCGCGCGCGCCTTCGCGGACGGGGCGACGGGAGACGAAGCTGTGGCGAGCGGGTCTGCGGTCGCCTCCCTGCGCCTCGGCCTGTCCGTCCTGATGCGGCTCTTTGCGCCTGTGTTGCCCTATATCACCGAAGAGGTCTGGAGTTGGGCGTTCGCCGAGGAGTCCTCAAACGGTGAGGCCGAGACAGGGGGCAGTGTGCATCGAGCCGCCTGGCCGAAGGGGTCGGACTTCGAGGCCATCGAGGCTCCCCAGCACGAGTCGAGTTTCGATACAGCGGTTTCCGCCCTCGCGGCGATCAATAAGGCGAAGGCGGACGCCGAGGTTTCGATGGGGCGCGGTGTGGCCACTCTTCGATTGGCGGTTTCGCCCGCGACACGCCCCGTCCTCGAAAGCGTGTCGTCGGATGTGTTTTCGGCGGCGCGGGTGTCGCAGCATGAGATCGTGACCGATGCCTCGCTCGAAGACGGGCAATGCAAGGTCGTAGTGATCGAGTTCGCCGCCCGCGAAGAGAAGCCCAAACCCTCCTCGCGTTAGGCCTCGGGTGATTTCGGTCGACGCAGCCGGATCAGCGCTTCCTGTGCGACCGACGCCAGCTGAACACCGTCTCGTCGATACAGCGAGCCGAAGATCAAGCCCCGCGCCGCATGGGAAATCGGGCTCACCGACGTGTAGAGCAGCCAATCGTCGAAGCGAATCGGATGATGGAACCAGACGGCGTGGTCCAGGCTCGCGGCCATGACGTCTCGACCCATTATGCGGCCCGGTTCGACGACCGCGGTGGAGATGAGCGTTCGGTCCGTCGCGTAGACCAGAATCGCCGTATGCAGAGCCGGGTCATCCGGGATCACGCCGCGTGGTCGGATCCAGAGCTTGCGAACCGGTTCACGCGGTCCCTTGTCCTCCGGCTTGCGGGGGTCGAGGACGCGGATCTCGATCGGATTATTGAACTGGTCGGGCTCGGGCAGGCCCCATTCCCGGGCGCGCAGCGTCGACCATTCTTCGAGACCGTCCGGGGGATCGACCTCCGGCATCGGGCGCTGATGACTCATGCCTTCTTCGGGGCGCGCAAAACTTGCCGCCATGTTGAAGATCGCCTCGCCGTTTTGATGTGCGACCACGCGGCGTGTCGTGAAGGTGCGTCCATCCCGAATCCGATCGACCACGAATCGAATCGGAAGGTCGTAGCGTCCGGGCCGCAGAAAATAGGCGTGGATCGAATGCAGCAGACTCTCGGGCTGGGCCGTGTCTTCTTTCGTGTTGCCGCCCTCGTTCATCGTCATGATCGCCGCCATGACGGATTGCGCCGCCACGAGGCCACCGAAGAGCCTTCCCTCACCGCGGCCCGGATCGCCCAGGAAGAGGTCCCGATCGAGTCGATCCAGCGCAAGCCTTCGACAGAGCTTCTCGATCGGGGTCCTCTGGCTGCGGGCGGCATCATCGGTCATTCGAATCCCTCGAAGAGAGTTGGGCGCGACGGGCCACTCTAGCAAGCCGACCCGGAGGTCGTCCAAATTCACCAACCGAATCGAGTTTGAAAATTATAGAAAGTATAATAATTATAATTAATAGAGTTTATTGATAAATAGAGTTATAGTAAAACGATGAATCAGCGAGGAAAGCCAAGGGTGGAATCCACGAATCGATCTCGGCCGGGTCTACGAGAGGACAAGAAACGCCGGACCGAGGCTGAGATTCTGGCGAATGCGATCCAGCATTTTCGAGAACGAGGCGTGCGGGGCGCCAGGCTTTCCGAGGTGGCCCGAGCCAGCCGCGTCTCCCCCGCGACGTTGTTCAACTATTTCCCGAACAAGGGCGCCCTGGCCGAGGCCTGGGTTCGCGGTGAAATCGACGACCAGATCGAGAACAGGTCGCGTGAACTCGGCGACGGCGGCTTGCGGTCTACGTTGAGAAAGCTGTGTCGGGAGCTGTCTGGGCTCGTCTGCCAGGACCCTGGCGTGAGGTTGGAGGCATGGCGTGAGGCGGGTCGGGCTCGGATCCGGCCGCTCTCAGCGCGCCACCCCTTCGTGGTGGCACTGGCTCGGGAGCAGGAACGCGAACGCGTTCGCGAAGACATCTCCGCGCAGGTCCTCGGCGAAATGCTCGTCGATGCCATCGAGGGGGGTGTGATGGCCGGGTTGATGCAGGGAATCGAGCAGGGCGAATTGGCGAAGACGCTGCGGCTGCGCGTCGATCTGATTCTGGATGGTGCGCGAAAGAAGAACGAGCGCGTCGAGCCGCCCGCATTCACGTCTGGGTCCACCTTCCGGGGCTAGGAGCCTGCGCGGCAGAAGGCGCACGCGTCCAGACGCGATTCCAATCCCGCTGGCTGCGTTGCGAAACCTTGCTGTGGCTCGCCACAGCGGCGATTCCGCGCCTTGCCTTCGGAATCGTCTACACATCTGTCCACCCACGCTTTCTGCCGCACGGGGACGCATCGGCGGACGGGCGTCGCGACGAGTCTTGGGTCAGGCTCCTAGACGTCGGGCGCAGAGTAGGTAAAGGTCTCGGCAGCGATGACCTCGTCCTCTGCGGCCACGATTTCGACGGTCCAATCGCCGATCCAGTCGGGAAGCAATTCCTTGCTCGACCACACCCGCCAGCGCGGGCCTCGAACCTCGAAGGCCACATCGGCCACGACCACACCGTCATGGATCCAGCGGTGATGGATGGTCTGTCCGCTCAAACCCCGAAGATCGGTGTAGAAATAGATCTTTCGGACGCCATTCGAAACGAAGCTGACCTGATCGATCGGCTCACGGTTCTCGACGGCCGTCGTGAATTGGGCCAAGGCCACTCGCACGTCCTGAGCTTGGGCGAGGGCGGGGAAGTTGGCCAGCACGGAGCTGAAGAGCACAGCCGAGAGCGTCAGACACACCGCCGCGAGCCGCCCTTTCGACGCGTGTCTCAAGGCGTGTCGGTCCCTGACACGAACACCGAGTTCCTTCACGTCGCTCCTCCTCGCGAATGCATCGCTCAATTCCATCTACGTACGAAATCCTAGCGGGGTTTCAAGTTGCTGGCCGGTCGAGTCGGACGCTGCAAAGCGCCATGCTTGTCGACCCTTTGAGGGACCGACTTGCCGGGTGCTTGCGATTCGAAGAGCGATGACCCGAGCGGGGAGTCTGCGGGCAAAGGCTTTTCTTCTATGCAGCCGGAGGGGTTCATGGTAGAAGGGAAGGACGTTTTTCCACACGGCCTGCTCCTTTCGAGAAACCAGTTCTGGCTGCTGCCGTGGCCACAGTGGACCTGGGAAGGGATCGAGACGAGCAGGCCGTGATCGCCGTCACGCGGCACCGACCCCCTTTCGACCGATCTGGATTCTGACCCCCGCCGCGTATTTCAGCGCGCAACCGCCCCCATTCGACAGGGGGTGCGGCCCGGGGCGTCGAGGAGAAGCATGCCCTCTATCGCGGATCTGAAACGACGTCTGAGCCAGACACTCAAGCAACGGAGATTCGACGTCGCCTTGGGAATGCTGACGCTTCTCGCTCATCGGCAGCCGAAGGAGCCGAGTTGGCCGCGTCGCGCCGCGCATTTGATGCATGCCACGTCAGATTTCGAAGGCGAGCTGGCGGCACTTCGACGGGCGCTCGAGTTGCAGGTGGATCATGGCCTCGTGCTCGACGCGATCGCGAGCTGTAAATCGATTCTCGCACTTCGTCCCGCCGACCGACGCGCATTGAAAACGCTCGACCTTCTCTACATCAGCGGACGGAGTTCGGATCTCGGCACCTCGATGGAGCAGGCCGACAACAATGCGTCGACGGATGCGCCCTTGGATTCGATGCTCCTTTCGGAGATGGTCCCAGGCGCACGATCCGTCCAATTCGCCGATGCGCAGCCGGGGCGGATCAGTGAGATTCCGATCGAGGAGAAAAGCTTCGGGCGTCTCGACGATATTCCGAACCTGAAGCTGGATGAGTGGAGCCCGGCGGGCGATCTCAGAGATCTGGCGGCGGCACAGGCCGCATGCCTGCCGACCTCGGCCGATCTGGCGGCTCGGCCGAGGTCGACGTTCAACAAGCGCGGGGCGTCGCTGCGAAAAGAACTGGCGAATACACCACTCTTCGGTGATCTCGATTCGGCCAGTCTCCACACGTTGATCAGCAAGGTGCGTGTCGTGATCCTCGAAGCGGGCCAGATTCTGTTTCGGCAAGGCGACGCCGCAAATAGTCTCTACGTGGTCGTGGACGGGGCTGTGGTGCCGATCGCCGAAGGCGAGCCGAGACGAAAACTCGCTGTGCTGGAGCGAGGGGCGTTCTTCGGCGAGATCGGTCTGATGACCAAGCAACCTCGAAACGCGACCATCGAAGCCCTCGTCGAGACGAAATTACTCGCGATCGATCGTCGAGTCCTCTGGCAGCTGATTGGCCAGCAGCCCTCTGTCGCGAAAAGTATCCTGCGCTTCCTGCGTGCGAGATTGATCGACCGCCAGATCAGGACGAATCTCTTTTTTGCCGCCTTCGCGCACGCCGATCGAAAGGCCGTGGCGCGTCAGTTTCGGCTTCTCGAAGTCAAGGACGGAACTCGCATCGTCGAACAGGGAAAACCGACGGATGGGCTTTTTGTAGTGCTCGCGGGCTCTCTTGCCCGAATCGATCGATCGCGGGACAAAGAGGTCGGAACGTTCGGTTTGGGTGACGTGTTTGGGGGCCTGTCTATGCTCGAGGGCCGGCCGATGGCTTTCGACGTCGTGGCGCGCGGAAAATGTTGGCTCGTCGTGCTCGGGGAGGGGCGCTTCAGGCGGATTCTCGCTGCGAATCCACAACTCGCTCGCATCGTTCGACGGCTCACCGATGAGGGTCGATCCGCCGGCCCGGACCCCTCGACCGCGGGGTTCTAGTTCGCGGGTCGAGCCGCCCGGACTAGCGGTCCTTCGATTCGTCGGCTTCGCCGTTGGCTTCCTCTTTGGGTTTGGGGAGATAGGGCTCCGCGAGGCCGATCTTGACCGATTGGCCCTTGGTCAAAATCGTTTCAGCGTAGAGACCGTTCATGACGCCGGTGTAGACCAGATCGACGTCGTTATGCGTACGCAACGATAGCGCCTCGAGGGTCTCGTTCTCGAGCGCCTTGGCGACACGCAGGCGGATCACTTGGAGCGAGCGGGCCGCTTCAGCATCCAGGCTGCGGAAGCTGTGCGCGAAGGCGCGCGCGCGTCCCCGGTATTTGTTCGCTGCGCCGGGCAGACTCAGGACTGAAAGGCGATAGACGAGGCCCTCGTGTGCGACGAATGTCATCTGCGCGGAGAGTCCGATCCCCCCTTCGATTGTGCGTCCTTCGATTCGGATGGCCGGGAGGTCTCCGAGTCGGACTCGTCGTCGCTCACGCACCTTCATGCTCTTCCCGTCGACATCGCTCCCGATCAAGTCGTCGACGATCTTTTCGAGGTCGTCGCCCTTGCCCGCGACCGTCAGTGTGGCTTTCGCGTCATGACTCTCGGAGATGGCACCGACAGCTTCCTGGCTGTTGAAGGTCGTCCAACCCTGTGGAAACCGGATCGCGAATCGCAGGTCCGGGTGGATGAATCGGCTGCCTTCGAAGAGGCCGCCCGCCGGGTTGTCCCCGAGGATGAGCCCATCGATGACGCTGTAGTAGGCGTCTGGAAGATCGTCGGCGATCCCGGGTTTTCGCTCCCAGCTCAGTCCAGCCGCGCGATTCGTGGCCAGGGAAGATCTCTCGGGGCTGGTTGGATGGGTCGAGAGAAAATGGGGCAGGCGCGACCAACCGATTTCGTATCGATCCGCCGCGTCGAGCCTGCGCAAGAACGTTGCGATTCCGGCGGGGTTGTAGCCCGCGCGAGCGGCCATGATCTGTCCGCCTCGATCGGCATCCCTTTCCTGGTCCCGTCCGTAGGCGGCGACCGTGGCCGCGCGGCGCAGGCCGATCGAAAACGGATTGATGCGACGTGAATAGTCGATGCGTGCCGCAGCGTGACGTTCGGCGGCGTGCGTGATCTCGTGCCCGATGACGCCCGCCAGCTCGTCTTCGGACGCCACCAGGGCGAGGAGTCCTCGCGAGACGTAGATCTTGCCGCCGGGCAGGGCGAAGGCATTCGGAACGCGCTGATCGACGATCTTGAACTCGTAGTCGAAAGGGCGGGAGGGCGCATGTCGAACCAGGCGAATCCCGATACTGCGAACATATTCGAGGAGTTCCTCGTCCTCGACGAGTCCGAGTTCCGCTTCGACCTTGTCGCGTTCCTCCTCTCCGACTCGTTTGTCGTCGTAGACGGTCTTGAGAACGACCCGGCGCGGCTTCGATTTCTTCTCGTCGGACGTCGGTTTTTCATCCGATTCCGATGACGACCCCTCGTCGGAAGAATCGGGGGAAGGTTCCGCGGAGGAATCGCCATTGTGGGTCGGCTCGGCTTCGTCGCCTCCGTCTGCGGGCTCCTCCGAGTCCTTTGCGGCCCGCGATGGCTCGCTTGGATCATGTGTTGCCGACGCTTCGGTCGCCTGGCTCGACTCGGCGTCGACCGGATCCGTCGGGAACGATCCGTTCGCGCAGGCCGCCATGAGAAGTGCAAGAATGGCGACGGCGTAGGGCTTCAAGTTCTCAGACTCTTCCTTGGGCAGATCGGCGGTCGAGTCTATCATCGCCGTTGGGGATCGGCCGCGGGGTCGTTGATAAAACAGGGTGGGCAAACAACGAATGGCTGAATGGACGCTCGAGAAGAGTTCGCAGTTTCCCGGTGTTGCGGGGCCGGTCGTCGTCTGTGTGATGGATGGTGTTGGGCGGGGGCGTCGTGACGACTCCGATGCCGTCTGGCTCGCGCGCACTCCCACGCTCGATCGATTGGCCGCGTCGGTTCCGAGCTGTGAACTGGTCGCCCATGGTCGGGCCGTCGGGATGCCGGATGACGGGGACATGGGCAATAGCGAAGTCGGTCACAACGCGATCGGCGCGGGTCGAATCTTCGACCAGGGCGCGAAACTCGTCGCAGCGGCGATCGGGGACGGTTCGCTCTTCGAGGGCGATGAGGCCGGGGCCTGGCGGGCCGTGATGGAGCGGGTGCGGGAGCGGGGCTCGACACTGCATTTCCTGGGATTGCTTTCGGACGGGAACGTTCATAGTCATATCGACCATCTCTTCGCGATGCTTCGACGTTGCGATCACGAAGCGATCGAGCGCGTACGCATTCATGTGTTGCTCGATGGGAGGGACGTTTCGGCAACGAGTGCGCTCGGCTATCTGGATGCGCTCGAGGAGTTGCTCGAAACGATCTCGGGAAAATCGAATCGTGACTATCAAGTCGCCTCGGGTGGCGGCCGGATGACCACGACGATGGATCGCTACCAGGCGGATTGGTCGATGGTCGAACGCGGTTGGCGGACCCATGTTCGTGGCGAAGCGCGTGGCTTTCCGACCTGTCGCGAGGCGATCGAGACCTTCCGGGACGAAAGTCCGGGAATCGGCGATCAGATGCTGCCCGAATTCGCCATCGTCGCTGGCGATGCGAAGCCCATCGGACCGATCCGAGACGGAGACGCCGTTATCCTCTTCAATTTCCGAGGCGACCGCGCGATCGAAATCAGCCAGGCTTTCCAGGACGATGCGTTTTCGGGCTTCGATCGTGGGGCCCGACCGGATGTTCTCTACACGGGAATGATGGAATACGACGGCGATCTGCGGCTGCCCTCTCGATTCCTCGTGGTGCCGCCCCGGATCGATCGGACGCTCGGCGAATTCTTGGCGCGAGCCGGGTTGCCGCAGCTTGCGATCAGTGAGACGCAGAAATTCGGCCATGTCACCTATTTCTGGAACGGCAATCGAAGTGGTGCGTTCGATGGCGATGTCGAAACCTACATTGAGATTCCGTCGGACGACCGGCCCTTCGAGGAACGTCCGTGGATGAAGGCCGCCGAGACGACCGATCGTCTGATCGAAGAGCTCAAGACCGGACGCTATCGGCACGCGCGCGTGAACTACGCCAACGGCGACATGGTTGGACATACCGGCCATCTCGCCGCCACCATCCAGGCGGTCGAGGCGGTGGATCTGCAACTCGCTCGCCTCTTGCCGGTCATCGAAGCGCTCGAGGGTGCGCTCATCGTGACGGCGGACCACGGCAATGCCGATTGCATGTTCGAGATCGATGAGCGGACGAACGAGCCGCTCGCCGACGAGCGCGGGCGGATCAGGGCGAAGACGAGCCATACGCTGAATCCCGTTCCGTTGCATGTCTTCGCTCCGGGTACCGCGCTGGAATGGGTTTCCCGTGAACCTCGCAAGGCCCGGAGCCGCGAAACGGCCCTTCCTGGCCTTGCCAACCTGGCGAGCACCGTTCTCTATTTGATGGGTTACGACGCCCCCGAAGATTTCGAGCCCGGTCTGATCCGGACCGCCTAGCGCGATCGAGCCGGGCGAATGGTCCTTCCCGCGGGTCAGTTGGTGGGCGCCACGCCCCGTGGTCTATCGGTCCCCGAGCGAGCGGGGTACGTTGCGCGCGCTGAGACAAACCTGTGATCCAAGTGAGGAAGTGTTGATGTCGAATTCCCGGCCGGCGCCGCTTGCGGGCATCCGCGTGATCGAGAGTTCCATGTTGGGACCCGCTGGCATCACGACCCATCTGGCCGATCTCGGCGCGGAGGTCATCAAGGTCGAACCCCCGGCCGGCGACTATATCCGGCAGATGACCTGGCCGATCGTCGAAGGCGTTTCGCTCATGCATCTTCATCTGAATCGGGGCAAGCAGAGTCTGGTTCTCGACCTGAAGAATCCCGAAGCCGTCGCGGTCTACAAAGAACTCGTGAAAACCGCCGATTGCGTCGTGGAAGCGATGCGCCCGGGATCGCTCGCGAAGCGGGGCCTCGGCTATGACGATCTGAAAGAAGTCAATCCGAAGATCGTCTTCTGCAATCTCTCGGGTTATGGCATGACGGGTCCCTACCGGGACCTTCCCGCGCATGGCATCGCCTTCGACACCTGGGCGGGCATCATCAATCCTGCCTACGACGAAGAGGGGTATTGCTACATCCCCGAGCATGCATCGATCGGAATCCATGCAGGCCCGATCTTCGGCGCGTTTGGAATCCTCGCCGCGATCATTCGAGCCCGCGAGTCTGGCGAAGGTTCGTTTCTCGAGATCGGCCAATCGGATGCAGCGGCCTATATGGACTGGTATCGATCCGAATCGTATCTTGCCTACCGTCGACCGGAGGATGTCGTGACCGGCAACGCGTCCGACGATTTCGAGCGGCGCGC
>Ga0209988_10002435_pt1 | contig 12305 bp, 10 predicted proteins | sample N075metaG_FD_183115 | JGI IMG/M metagenome (GOLD analysis project Ga0209988, IMG submission 183115) | Deep subsurface microbial communities from Kermadec Trench to uncover new lineages of life (NeLLi) - N075 metaG (SPAdes) (version 2) | ecosystem: Environmental > Aquatic > Marine > Ocean trench... | reverse complement strand
GCGGACCCACTCCTCGAAGTAGGGTGCCACGCTCCTACCCGCGACGGCTCGTTCGGTGGGAAGCGGGGCATTCGCGTAACGCTCGAACTGGTCGGCCGGTAACACGCCGTGCTCCACCATACGCCGAAGCACGAGTCGCCTCCGGCTTTCGGCGTTGTCGGGATTCACGAACGGACTGTACGTTCTCGGACGGTTTACAACGGCCACGAGAAGGGCGGCCTCCGCCGGGTTGAGATCAGCGGCGTTCTTCGCGAAGTAGTTTCTCGCAGCCGTCTGGATTCCCCACCAGCCGTGCCCGTAGAGGATCTCGTTCATGTAGCCTTCGAGGATCTGATCCTTCGTGTACGCACGCTCGAGGGCGAAGGCCACTTGCAGCTCTTTGAGCTTTCGTATGATGACCCTCCAAAACACCCGACGCTCGGAACCGACCCGGGTCTCGAACATGTTGCGGGCGAGCTGCTGCGTGATGGTGCTCCCTCCGCCCTGGATCTGGCTCTGGCCGGTGAGCACGCCGACGACTGCTCGCGCGAGCCCCCGCGGGTCGATGCCTCGGTGGCTATAGAACCGCTTGTCTTCCACCGCCACAAACGCCTGTGACACGTACTCGGGAAGTGCGTCGATGGACACGGGCGTCCGGCGCTCGACCCCGAGCTCGGCGAGCAGGCGTCCATCGTGACTGTAGAGCCTGCTGGCTTGTTGGGCTTCGAAGGTCTGGATCTCCGCGATGGAAGGGCAATCTGCGCAGACGTTCCGCCACGTACCCCAGGCCGTGCCGGCGCCGAGCCCAAGGAGAAGAAGCGTCGCGAGCCCCAGGAAGCGGGGATCCCACAGCATTTTAATTACGGACATCGATGCTCCCGTCGTTTCGCGGCCGTCCCCGATTTCCGGTCTCCGAGGGCGCCCACTCGCCCCACGCTGTGGATAGACACCGTCCGAGTACCGATCAGACGCCCGGAGGGTCCATCCAACCCGATGCGGTCTCGACCGTTCGACCCTTGGCGTCCCCAGGGGCCTCCCCAGGCCGAACCCGTTCCGTCGCCATGTGAGACGATTGCACCTTTCGTGCCACTGATGGACCCTTGACCTTGGTCGTGGTGTCCGTCAACGTCACTTTTTCGGGTCGGTCCGAACGCTCACCCTCGGCCGCCCGTCTGCCTCACCCCCAACCGGAAGCCGAACTTGAAGCATACTCCTCGACGGGTAGACAAGCCGTGGGGCTACGAGCTGATCTGGGCCGACACGAGTGATTACGTAGGAAAAATCCTGCATATTCGCGCGGGTGAGGCACTTTCACTGCAGTACCACGAGCGGAAAGACGAGACGATCCATCTCCTCTCGGGTGAAATGCGTTTCTCTGCAGGGAGCTCCGAGGCCGACCTCCAGGACATCGATTTGAAGGCCGGGGAGAGCTTCCACGTTTCCACGGGAACCCTGCACCGCATGGTCGCGATAACGGACTGTGACGTGTTGGAGGCATCGACACCCCACCTGGACGACGTGGTTCGTTTGGAGGACCGGTATGGAAGAGTCCCCACCGATGCGTGAAATTCCCCCGCCAGTCGGAAGAGTCCGGAGAGGATCAGTCGGTGATCCGAATCGGGGTGCCTGGGCGGCACTGGCTCTTCCGGTCCTCCTCACGGGTTTGGCCTGCGGGAGCTCGGTAGACAGCGCGCTCGTAACCTCATCCGATCCACGCCTCGCGGAGATCGCGGTGCGCATTCTACCCGGCCTCGCATCCCGTGCGGGAATGGAGCTTCGGGACCCGGTCCGGGTCGAGCGCCGGACTCGCGTGGAGCTGGAGCGGTACTTGGAGTTCAAGATAGACGAGGAGTTTCCGGAGGGGCGGGCGGAGTTGCTCTCGGAGGCTTATTCGCTCTTGGCTCTCGTTCCCCGTGATTTGGATTTGCGGGGTACGCTCAAGGCCCTCTACCTGGAGCAGATCGCGGGTTTTTATGATCCCGACTCCACGACGCTGTTTGTACTCGACGACCAGCCTGCGGAGGCGATCGAGTCGCTCTTGGTGCACGAATTGGTTCATGCGATCCAGGATCAGAGCACTGATCTGGACGCCATCACGGCCCCTGGCCTGAACAACGACCGCCGGGTGGCTGCGCAGGCGGCGATCGAGGGGCATGCGACTCTGGTCATGTTCGATTTCCTGATGCAGGGGCGGGGGCGGCGCGCGTTGGACCCTTTGGATGTACCGGATTTCTCCAAGCGGTTGGGCCCGGCGTTGGACGCTGCGCGAACTCAGTCTCCGGCGCTTGCGCGAGCTCCCCTCGTATTGCAGGAGTCCGTGTTGTTTCCATACAGTGGCGGCGTGACGTTCGTGGAGTCCCTTTGGAGAGAGCGAGGGCACCGAGCGCCGCCGTTCGGCTCCGACCTTCCCCGCTCGACGGAGCAGATACTCCACCCAGAGAAGTTCATGCGCGGGCAGCGGGACGTGCCTCGAAATATCGAAGTGTCGGTGGAAGAGGGGTGGACCCGCCTCTACGAGGACACCTTGGGCGAGCTGGAGGTCGGGATTCTCCTGGAGACGGTCGGTGCCTCTCGCAGCTCCGCGTTCGGCTGGGGGGGAGATCGTTACGTACTCCTCGCCGACGGCGGTGGACATCGCTCGCTCGTTTGGTTCGCTGTCTGGGACACCGAGGCGCAGCGCGATGAATTCGCCCGTGAGCTGGAGCCGCGTTTGTCGGCTTTCCCCAAGGAAGCGTCGCTGACGGCGATGGAAATCGGGGGCCTCCCCGGGACGCGGCTGTCGGTGGGAACCGTGCCTGAGGTTACGGCGTCCGTGGTGAACCCATGAAGCCTCTTGAAGCATTGGGGTGCGGCCGCGGATGACCGACAAGGTAACGCCGTTTTCTGTCACCATCAGCGGGGCGTCGGGACCCTACCGGGTGCTCGTGGGCCGAGGGCTGCTCGATTCGTTGGCCTCTCTTCTGGAGGAGTACGCGCCGGCCCATCGATACGCCCTGGTCTCCGATTCCAACGTGGGACCGCTCTACGGAGAGCCCACGATTCTTCGGCTGAAGGATGCCGGGCTGAACGCCGAACTCTTCACCTTCGAGGCCGGTGAACGAAACAAGAATCGCACCACCTGGTCCGATTTGACCGATCGTCTCCTCGCGGCCGGATTCGGCCGGGATTCATGCTTGATCGCGATGGGGGGAGGTGTGACGGGGGACCTGGGGGGCTTCGTCGCAGCGACCTACATGAGAGGTATCCCGGTGGTACAAGTTCCGACCAGCCTGGTCGCGATGATCGACGCCTCCATCGGTGGGAAGACCGGAGTGGACGTCGGGGCCGGCAAGAATCTGGTGGGAGCGTTTCACGCCCCGAATCTCGTGGTGGCGGATCCGGACGTCGTGGCGACGCTCCCGCGGGCGGAGCGGGCCCAGGGGATGATCGAGGCCGTCAAACACGGCGCGATCATGGACGAGGCGTACTTCACCGAACTGGAACGGGAGATGCAGGCGATTCTGGACGGAGAAGCCGCCCCGCTCGAGAGGGCGGTGGCGCGGTCGGTGGAGCTGAAATCTGGCGTCGTGTCGGAGGATGAACGGGAGGCCGGCCGGAGGGAGATCCTGAATTTCGGGCATACCCTCGGCCACGCGATCGAGGCGGCGTGTTCGTTCCGTGTGCCCCACGGGACCGCCGTCGCGTGCGGAATGATCCTCGAGGCTCGCCTCGGAGTCTCGCTGGGGGTGACCGGGCCCGACGTCGTTGAGCGACTGGAGCGGGTCGTGGAGAGCGTGGGACTTCCGAGCGGGATCCCGAAGGGGGCCGCACCAGGCGACATCATGACTTATCTTGCCTCGGATAAGAAGGTTCGCCACGGAAGGGCACGCTTCGTATTACTCTCTCGAATCGGGGCGGTCCACGTCGCCGACGATTCGTGGAGTCAACCGGTCGACGAAAGCACCGTGGTGGACCTCGTCAACGCCTTCGTTTCGAGAGGTTAGACGTGAGCGCGTCGGATTCGGGTTCCCTACCCAAAAAATCGAAGAGGGTCGATTCGGTCCGAGGACGACCGGCCGATCTCACGGTGGCGGCGGCCCTCGCGTCACGTGCCACGACGGACCCGGAGGGCACGTTTCTCATCCACCGAGACCAGACCGTCACCTTCGGCCAGATGGAGACGCGTTCGGAGGCTCTGGCTGCGTCGCTTTCCGGTCTCGGTATCGAGCCTGGAGATCGAGTGGCCGTCGTGTTGCCGTCATGGCCGGAGTTCGTCATCTCGATGTTCGCCGTCGCCAAGCTCGGGGCCGTGATGGTGCCTTTGAATCCGAGACTGACCGCCGATGATTTGCGATATACGCTCCGTCATTCGGAAGCGACCGTGGCGATTACGGCGGAAACCGTAGGAGACCTCGACTTCCTCCAACTGTTCGAAGATCTATTGGTTCAGCTTCCGGAGCTCCAGTACCTCATTACGGTGGGTGAGGAGGACCTCTGGTACGATGACCGCGTCTTTCAGTTCGAGGATCTTCTTTCGGCCGGGGGGGGGCGGGATTACCCTGCGAACTCACCGCCCGTGGCTGACGACGTTTTCGCCATCGTCTACACCGCCGGAACGACTGGGAAGCCCAAAGGCGTAGAGCTTACCCACGCCAACCTCTTGCAGATAGCCGGGAGCACTGCGGACGCTCTTGGGCTGGATCGAGATGATTGCGTGGTGGGCATCATGGCTCTGTTTCACGTGTTCGGGCTGGGGCCGGGAATCCTCGGGTCTCTCTTGTCCGGGGCCACACTCGTCCTCCAGGATGAATTTGGACCGGCCGGAGCCTTGGACCTCGTGGAGCGCCACCGAGCGACGGTTCATTATGGAGTGCCGACGCTGTTCGTCGCCGAGCTCCGAGAGCAGGCGAAGGCGCCAAGGGATCTGGGCTCCCTACGCCGCGGCTTAGTCGCGGGAGCGCCCGTTTCGGACGAGTTCGTAAGGGAGGCACAGGAGAAGATCTGCCCGGAGTTGCTGATCGCCTACTCTCTCACCGAGACGTCCTCGACCGTCTGCGTCACGAGGCCGGACGACCCGGAGGGGAAGCGCATCTTTACCGTCGGGCGTCCCTTGGAGAACAATGTCGTCAAGATCGTGGGCCCGGATGGGGCGGAGTTGCCGGTGGAAAGCGTGGGCGAGATCGCGGTCCGGGGTCCAGGGGTCATGCGGGGGTATTACCGACAACCCGGTGAGACGTCCAATTCGTTCGACCCGGACGGATACTTTCTAACGGGTGATTTGGGGATGGAGGACGAGGAAGGTTTTATCCATTTGGTTGGCCGTAAAAAAGAGGTTATCATTCGTAGTGGTTCGAACGTATACCCCCGGGAGGTTGAGGATCGACTTCAATCGCACCCGGCCATACGTGAGGCCATGGTGGCTGGGGTCCCGGACGAGCTTCTGGGAGAGGCCATCTGCGCGTGTGTCCTCCCGGAAGAGGGGGCCATCGTGACCGGGCAAGAGTTACAAGATTGGTGCTCGGTCACACTCGCCGACTACAAGGTTCCCGACGTTGTCCAGTTCATGGACGAATTTCCGCTGACGGGGACCGGAAGGGTACAGCGGGGCGAGTTGTCGCGCCTCATTCGAGCGGCGCACGCGGAAGCAGCAGAACCAAAGACATGAAGGAACGCCGGGCACTCTGATCAGTGACCCCCCCGACTCCTTCCAGATCGAAGACGTCGCATCGCGGCGGGAAAGACTGGAAAGAGTGGGGAGGTCTCGCGAGTGCGGCCGGCCCAAAATTTTCGCGAGAAGAAAAAATGAATCAGTACATCCAGGCCCCCCATGTAGAGGGGTCCAGTAGAGCACCGGTCGACGCTCCCAACGCGGCCCTCCTCATCGACTTCGACAACGTCACGATGGGGATGCGTAGTGACCTCTCCAAGGAACTGAAGACCCTACTTCAATCCGACATCATCCGCGGCAAGGTCACCGTCCAGCGAGCCTATGCCGACTGGCGACGTTATCCGCAGTATATCGTCCCGCTTTCCGAGGCGTCGGTCGACTTGATCTTCGCTCCCGCGTACGGGAGCTCCAAGAAGAACGCAACCGACATCCGGATGGCGATCGACGGGGTGGAGTTGGTCTTCACCCGACCGGAAATCGGCACGTTCATCCTGCTCACGGGCGATTCCGATTTTTCGAGCCTGGTTCTGAAGCTCAAGGAATACGGAAAGTATGTGATCGGGGTTGGCATCCAGGAGTCCAGCTCGGACATCCTGGTTCAGAACTGTGACGAATACTACTCCTACACGAGCCTCACAGGTCTTCGAAAGACGACCGAGATCGGCGGGAGGGCCGACGATCCGTGGGCCCTCGTGGAGAAGGCGGTGGACCGCATGATCACGCGGGGCGACGTAATGCGATCCGACCGGCTCAAGCAGGTGATGTTGGAACTCGATGCCAGGTTCAGCGAGGGGAATTTCGGCTTCAGCAAGTTTTCGAAGTTTGTCGCCGAAGCTGCCAATCGGGGCCTGATACGGCTCCACAAGCTCGAAAACGGGCAGTATGAAGTCAAACCCGGCTCGGGTCGGGCATCGGCCGAAGATTCGGCTGGCACCAAGGACACCAGGGCACGTAGTCGGCCGCCCGCTCGGCGGGGGAGACAGACGAGGATCCAGCGCGGCGAGAGGGTCGCGGGCGAAGTGAAGGATGTGGGGCCGGTGGAGGCCAGGGAAGAACCTGTGGCTTCGAGCCCAGCGAGAAAGCTGGACCCCGAGCCGCTCAGGGCGGCCTACGATCTGATGGTGCGTTGTCTGCAGAAACTGAAGGAAATGGGGAAGGGCTCCACGCGCGACTCGGATGTCAAACGGAAGATGTTGGAGGCGGACAGGGGCTTCGATGAAGGGGAATTGGGCTTTGGCAAGTTCAGTCGGTTCCTCCTTCAGGCGCAGGAAGACGGGGTGATCTCGTTGGAGAAGACGGAGAGGGGTAACTACAGCGTATCCCTCGCGGACCCCCCTGGGAGCCACGGGACCTCCGTAGCCGTACAATCTTCGGAGGCCGCCTCTGAGAGTGGGGCCGGAGCGTCGCCGCCGGCCGCGCCCGAGCGTGCCGCATCAGGTGTGGGAGACCTCTCCCCCAGTCGCCTCGGGCCCCGAGGAGGCTCGGTGGGTCGAAAAGAAACGGATGGCCCGGTGCTGCTCGAGGGTCAGATCGTGGGGAAGGCAATGGGCACGCCGGATGGCTCTGGATCCGGCGCCCGGATCGATGCGGGCAGTCTCGGTTTGCCCACGAGCGAAGGAGCGATCGTCAGCTATCTGACAAACTCGTACGGAGGGGTAGGAAAGAAGACCGCCGAATCCCTGGTGGAGGCCTTTGGGGCCGACATTTTCACCGTGTTCGAAACCGAGCCTGGGCGGGTGGCCGAGATCGTCCCGCGCCGGGCGCCTCAGGTTTTGGCCGAGTGGAAGGCCGATTTCGAGCGCCGATCCGCGAAAGCTCCGGATGAACAAGAGGTTATCTCAGAGCCGGTAGGTGTTGCAGATCCCGCTCCGGCACCCAGATCCGGCGGAGCTCGGCGGGGGACACGACGGAGTCCGGGGCGTCTGCCCTCCTCGGGGTCGGACGGATAGGTCCTGCACGGCCACCTGAAATGGGGACTTCACCGGGGGTGCTGGCGCCCACCTTCTGGAGTGGAAGCCCGAAGGGGGGCACGTTTGACCGCGCGTTTTTTGATCGTCCGGCAAAGAGCGTAGCCCCCGATCTGCTCGGTGCCCGACTTGTGTCGACGGTTGACGGGCCACGAACGGCAGGCGTCATCGTGGAAGTCGAGGCCTACATCGGCCCGGATGATCCCGCCTCCCACGCGGCGGCCCGTATCGGTCGAACGCGGCGCAACGCTCCCATGTTCGGGCTACCGGGCACCGCTTATGTCTACTTGAGTTATGGGGTTCACTGGTGCCTCAACGTGGTGACCGGCGCGATCGATGACCCCTGTGCCGTGCTCATACGCGGGGTCGATCCCATCGAGGGCTTAGGAGTGATGGCCGCTCGGAGAGGCCGTGAGAGCGATTTGGCCTCGGGCCCCGGCCGTGTGGGGCAGGCGTTCGGGATCACTGACGCCTTGAATATGCATGACCTTTCGTCCCCTCCGCTGAGGCTGCTCCCCGGGTGGCCGACTCCACCGGGGGCGATCGAGGCGTCTCCCCGGGTCGGGATAAGCCGAGCTCGGGACTGGCATCTCCGCTTTTCCGTTCGAGGGAACGCCTCGGTTTCCCGGGTGCGCCGATCCTCGCGGCTGCAGCGGCCCATGTCAGCGGGACCGAATTCGTCGCTGAGCGGTTGTACGGCAACCGAATGGAGCGAATGAGCTTGGATATCATCGTTTGCGTGAAGAGGGTGCCGGATACCGAGACCCGCGTGCGCTTTTCCGATGGGGCCAGGATGATCGATTCCGAAGGGGTCAAGTATATCGTGAGTCCCTATGACGAGTTCGCGCTCGAAGCCGCTTTCCGCACGACCGAGGCGGGGGGTGAGGGGCAGGTCACGGTGATCACGCTCGGCGGCGAGGAATCCCTGGAGACGCTCCGAGTGGCGCTTGCGGCTGGGGCCGATGCGGCTGTGCTGCTGCGGGTGCGCGGGTCCGTTACCATGGACGGACTCGCTACGGCCAAGACCCTGGCGGCGGAGCTGAAGACCCGAGAGGAGCCGCTCGTTCTCTTCGGCGTAAAGGCCGGAGACGACGATCAGCAGCAGGTCGGCCCGATGGTGGCGACGCTTCTCGGTCGCCCGTGCGCCTCGAGCGTTACGAGCTTTGAGGTGCACGAGGGAACGGTACGGTGTGAACGAGAGGTCGAGGGAGGAACGGAGGTGGTGGAGCTGGACCTTCCGGCCGTAGTGACCCTCACGAAGGGAGCGTTCGAGTTACGGTACGCCTCCCTCAAGGGAATCATGGCCGCGAAGCGGAAACCGCTCGAAGTGAAGGATGCCGACCTTCCGGAGGCTCGGCTGACCGTCGAGCGGCTCGACTATCCGCCGGAGCGTGCCGAGGGGCGCATCGTCGGCGAGGGGGTGGAGGCCGTGCCCGAGTTGGTTCGGCTCCTTCGTGACGAAGCCAACGTGCTCTGAGGCTAGGAGAGGATTGATATGGGCGACGTGCTCGCGATTGCGGAGCAAAAAGATGGAAAGATCCGTTCGGTGGCGAACGAGGTGGTCACCGTGGCCGCCGCGGTGGCTGAGGGGCTCGGAGGTTCGGCCCATGCCCTGGTCCTGGGAGGAGACGGAGTCGGGGAACACGCCGGTGAGTTGGGGACCTTCGGAGCAGAGGTGGTTCGTGTCGGCGAGGAGGCTGCTCTGGAGAGTCATGTACCCGAAATTCATGCCGCGGTGATCGCGGAGGTAGTCGCTTCACACGACTACACGGCCGTTCTTTTTGCTGCGACGGCGGTCGGAAAGGACCTGGCGCCCCGTGTGGCGGCTCTGGTCGACGCGCCCCTCGCCTCGGATGTAACCCATCTGGAGGTGAACGGTGGCAGGCTCGTGGGTATACGGCCTATCTACGGGGGAAAATTGATGGCTCGCATCGGGTTCGAGACATCTCCAGCCGTCGTTTCCCTGCGGCCGAACGCGTTCGGTGCGGACGGATCTCCTGCGAGCGGGCGGGTCGAACCCTTCACCCCGGCCATTCCCGATGAAGTTCGGACGCGGGTCGTGGACTTTCGGTCGGCTGAGGCGGGGGCGGTCGACGTTTCGGAGGCGACCGTCATCGTGTCCGGTGGACGGGGCATGAGGGGGGCGGAAAACTGGGGCCTGCTCGAGGATCTGCGGAACGCCCTCGGCCCGGGCACCGCGCTGGGCGCTTCGAGGGCCGTCGTGGATGCGGGGTGGAGGCCCCACAGTGAACAGGTGGGTCAGACGGGTAAAACGGTGGCACCCCGGCTCTACTTCGCGGTCGGGATTTCGGGTGCCGTCCAACACCTCGCAGGAATGAGAACTTCTCAAACGATCGTGGCCATCAACAAGGATCCAGACGCGCCGATCTTCTCGGTAGCGGATTACGGTATCGTGGGCGACGTGTTCGAGGTCCTTCCGAGGCTCACTTCAGAAATCGCGGCGTTACGCGCCGAGGGGTAGCCCCGGAGGGCGGGGTCCCTCCTTGCCCCCCCCTCGATGCCTCATCGCCCTGGAGGGCCTCCAAGCATGGCCACGGGGTCCAGTTGGTGGCCGCGGCCCCGGACCTCGAAATGCAGGTGCGGTCCCGTAGCGTTCCCCGATGCCCCGCTGAGCCCAAGGCTCTCATCTCTCGTTACGGCCTGGCCCTCGACCACTAGAATCTGGGAGAGGTGCGCGTAGAGGGTGGATATACCGTCTCTGTGGTCCACCAGCACCACGAGCCCGAAGTCGGTCATCGTGCCGGCAAAGCTTACCTTCCCACTCGACATGGCGTACACGGGTGTGCCGGTGGGAACGACGATATCGACGCCCCTATGGATGGTGGGGCCATCGGCCTCCCATCGGACACCGAAGGGGGCAATGATGGGTCCCTCGACCGGCCATCGGGGCAGCCCGCATCCAAGCATTCCGAGCACCGTCGTCGCGGCGAGCATTCGGGTGGAAGATCGCTTCATACCGAGGTCCGCGAGCCCGGCTCGACCGGGGTGGAGGAGGTCCCGCGGGGATCGTCTAGGAGCATCACCGAAATCGGGTCTCCACGGGGAATCCTCTTCACTCCCTCCGGAATGACCGCCAGGCCGTCCGCGGCTCCAAGACTCCCCACCAGCCCGGAGCCCTGCGGACCCGTGAGCGAGGCCTCGAGCCCCGCACCGGAACCGCTGAGGCGAACACGCAGAAAGCCGGTGAGATCCTCTGCCGTGGTGAAGTCTTCAGCCGCCACCGCCGAGATCGTGGGCCGGTCGAGCCGAGCGTGGCCTGCCAACGCCAGCAAGAATGGTCGGACGAATAGCTCGAAGGTCACGAACGCCGAAGCTGGGTTTCCCGGGAGTCCAAAGACCGCCTGGCTGCTTCCGCCCTCTCTGGGCAAGCGTCCGAAGCTCATCGGACTTCCGGGCCGGATCTGGACTCGCCAGAAGTCGAGTTGAAGGCCGAGGTCTTCGAGAACCGTCTTGAAGAGATCTCCCTCCCCCATGGAGGCCCCACCGATAGTCACCAGCACGTCGGCGTCGGCAGCTCTGGCGAGGTGCTCCCGTATGTCGGCCCTCTCATCCCTCGCGATGCCCAGGCGCGTGGGCGTCCCGCCGGCTGCTCGAACGCCCGCGGACGCGAAGTGACTGTTGCTTTCCGGGATTCGGTGGGGATCGACCGACGCATGATCGAGGTCGACGAGTTCATCGCCGCTCGCCAGAATGGCGACCGTGGGTCGGCGGTGGACCGAGACCATCGCCACACGGGTCGCAGCCAGTACCGCGATGGCGCCCGGACCGATGCTGGTGCCGGAGGTCAGGGTGATGGCACCCTCGGACCAATCCTGACCGGCCGGTCGAACATGGCGACCTCGATCCCGTTCGGAGTAGATCCGAATGTTCCCCCCATCCGTCTCTTCGCGATCCGTGTCCTCCACGCGAATCACGGTATCCGCACCCCCGGGGATCTCCGAGCCGGTCATGATTCTGACGGCCTCCCCCGGGCCGACGGCTCCTTCGAAGCGGGTTCCCGCATGGATCACGCCGGTGACCGTGAGGATCACGGGTTTTTCCTTCGCGGCTCCGGCTACGTCGCTGCCTCGGACGGCATATCCGTCCATGGCGCTGTTGTCCCAGGGAGGAAGTTGGGTGGGTGCAACGACGTCGTGACTCAGCGCGCGACCGAGCGCCTGCTCGAGCGGTACGATCTCGGCGGGAAGGGGGGCTAGATCGGTGAGAACACGGTGACGGGCCTCGTCGAATGAGAGCCAGTCCTCGCCTCTGGACTCGAAATCCGGCATTCGTCTCAAAGGCGCCACGCGGCCCCGAGTTTGAAGGATTTTATCCCCACCCACTCACCGTCCGGGTTCGTGCCGTCAGGGTCGTTGGCGACGGTGCGCCATCCCAGTGGCGTTGAGATTTTCCACAGATTCATCAAACCGTCCAGACGGAGGGAGATCCTATCGGAGACGTGATAATTCAGGCCTCCGCCAAACGAGGCGGTGAACTTGGTGCCGAACTCATACCATTCGTCCCTGGACATGTCCGTAGCGAGCTCCAGGGTGCGGTCCGTATATGCGGCCAGCGCCAGACCGCCCCCAAAAATGACAAAGGGCTGGAACCCATGCCACGTCCGTTGCCCTGTCAGGTTGAGTCGAAGCTTGAAGTCGGTCAGGAGGATGTTGAACTTCGTCCTACCGATGAAGCGGTCATCGACCGGCCTC
>Ga0209988_10002434_pt1 | contig 12310 bp, 9 predicted proteins | sample N075metaG_FD_183115 | JGI IMG/M metagenome (GOLD analysis project Ga0209988, IMG submission 183115) | Deep subsurface microbial communities from Kermadec Trench to uncover new lineages of life (NeLLi) - N075 metaG (SPAdes) (version 2) | ecosystem: Environmental > Aquatic > Marine > Ocean trench... | reverse complement strand
CAGCGTACCGATTAAGGCGCAGGGCACGGTACTCGGCGTGCTCAACGTGACCGACCGGCACTCCGGGAAGCCTTTCGACGAGGCCGACCTGTCGTATCTATCCGGCTTGTCCGGCCAGGTCGCAGTGGCCATCGACAGAGCCAGAAACTTCGAAAAACTCCAGGCAGCCTATGAATCGGTAAAGGCCGCTCAGGAAAAGCTGGTGGCCTCCGAGAAAATCAAAGCCCTGGGGCAGATGGCGGCCGGGGTTGCGCACGACTTCAACAACGCTCTCAGCATCATCATGGGAAAAGCGCAGATCGAGATCGACAAGATCGCGGACGGAACGGTCGACAGCCAGTCTCTGAGCGGAACCCTGGAGACGATCATGAAAGTCTCATCCAGGGTCGCCGAGAGAATCAAGCGCATTCAGGACTACACGAGGATCCGCAAGGACGTTGCCGACGGCCCGGTTGATATCAACGCGGTCATCAAGGAAGCGTTGGAGATGACGAAGCCCAAATGGTTCGAGGAAAGCAAGGCGCAAGGTAGGCCGATCAACGTCCGGATGGAGCTAACCGAGGTACTTCCCGTCTCCGGCAACGTTTACGAGCTGACCCAGGTCCTGGAGAACCTGATCTTCAACGCCGCGGAAGCGATGCCGCAGGGGGGGGAACTGACGTTCAGAACCTATGCCGAGGGGAACTCGATCGTGCTGCAGGTCTCGGACACCGGCATCGGCATGGACGAAGAGACCCGAGAACGGCTGTTTGAACCTTTCTTCACGACTAAGGAAGGCGGTCAGGGGTTGGGGAGCAGCATCATTTACAGCATCGTCGAGCGCCACGACGGGGAGATCGCGATCGACAGCAAACCCGGCGAGGGCAGCACGTTCACCTTGCGCTTCCCGCGACCTCAATCAATCTCCTTCGGCGCCAGCCGGGCCGAGGTGCAAGCTCGGGATACCGTGCGGCCGGTGCGGATCCTGCTTGTCGACGATGACGAGCTAGTGCTGGAGACCTACGAGGAGGGATTGTCCCTCAAGGGACACCAAGTTGTCGTTGCCCACAGCGGAAGCGAAGCCCTCGTCGCCCTGGACAAAGAAGGCTTCGACGTGATGATCACCGACTTGAGCATGCAGGGTATGGCCGGGCTGGAGTTGGCCGAAAAAGCGAAAAAGATCAAGCCAAACCTGCCGATCATCTTGCTCAGTGGATGGGCGATCCAGCATGCGGAGAACAAAATCAAGCAAGTCGGCATCGACTACATCGTACCCAAGCCCTGCTCGATCGAGGAATTGGGGGACACGATTCAAGAAGCGACCCGGGCCGGCGTCATGCCAGCGATCGGATAGGAGTTGGAAATGAAACGCGTGCTCGTTGTAGATGATGAATCCGGCCTTCGCACCATCATCTCCCAGGTCCTGACAGATACGGGTTATGCGGTCACCACGGCCGCGAGCGGTGAAGCTGCGCTGGAAATATTCAAGGACTCTCCTTTTCCGATCGTCATGACCGACGTTTTCATGCAAGAGATGTCCGGCGTCGAGCTCCTGCACGAAATCAAGCAGTTGGAACCGAACACTCAGGTCGTGATCATGACGAGCAACGCTTCCCTGGAGTCGGCTACGGCGGCGCTTCGCTCTGGCGCCTACGACTACGTGATGAAGCCGTTCGAAGATCTCGAAGCGATCAGTGCGGTCATTGATCGGGCTGCCGAAAAAGTGGAACAGATCCGGCAGAGCGAGACCATACTGGATGGCCTAAAGACGAATGCGCACGAGTTGGAGGAATTGAACGTCCAGCTCACGAACCTCGCGACCCGGGACGCCCTTACGGGACTGTTCAATCGCAGGTACTTCCTCGAGGCGCTCGAACACGAGCTGGCCGGCTCCAAGCGCCACGGCCGGACGTTTTCCCTGCTGTTCATCGACGTCGACCGTTTCAAACGCTACAACGACACCTTCGGACATCCTGCCGGTGATGATCTGCTCAAAGGACTCGCCGGGCTAATCGATAAGAACAGCCGGTCCACAACCACCGTGGCGAGATACGGCGGGGAGGAGTTCATCCTGCTGGTTCCGGAGGCCCCTAAGGCTGGCGCTGGGATCTTCGGCGAGCGTCTGAGGCAGAGTGTCGAAAAGCACGTCTGGCAAGACGGAGAGTCCCAACCGTTAGGCCAGGTGACCCTGAGCATTGGCGTGTCCACTTATCCCGAGGATGGATCGGACACTAAAACGCTGATCGCGCGCGCCGACGAGGCGCTTTATCAGGCCAAGGAAAACGGTCGAAACCGAGTAGTCTGCTACTGATGGTGAACCTAAATCTCGGGCAATAGAGCCTTGCGAACCCACTGGACGGTTCGCTAGACTCCCTGGTCGCACACGAGCGTCCCCATCGTCTAGTGGCCTAGGACTCCGGCCTTTCACGCCGGTAACAGGGGTTCGAACCCCCTTGGGGACGCCAACCCGGCCGTTGGCCGGGTCACGTCCCCAAAGGGGTTCGTAAGCTCCCAATCGCTTCGCGAATGTCCGCGGGCGACCCCCCCGCGCGCGCGTGTCGCAATAAGCGACAATCTGCGACGCTGGATGACATTGGACGGCGCTTCGTGACCGCTCGAATCGACCCAAGGATGGGGAAAAGTGAGGTTCCGGTTGCGGAATTGAACGAATTCTTGATCGCCATGGCCTGGACTTCATCTTGCAGCGATACGCGACACCTTAGGAGTGCCGACCATGGATCCTGCAAGACTTCTGATCGCTGACGACGAGGAAGTGATCCGCGAGACCTACGCGGAGATTCTTCGCGCCGCCGGGCACGAGGTGGACGTCGCCGCGGACGGCGTCGAGGTGTACGAGAAGGTCCGGCTGCATGCCTACGACCTGCTGATGACCGACCTGGTCTTCCCGGAGACCAACGGGATCGACATATTGCAGGAAGTGAAACGCATCCGGCGAGCGATGCTGGTCGTGATTTTCACCGGACATGCCACCGTGGAGAACGTGATGCGTGCGTTCCGTTGCGGGGCGTTCGACTTCCTGGAAAAACCTGTGTCACGCGAGAAGCTTCTCGAACTCGCGGCCAAGTCCGTCGAGATCCGCAACATGGGCGCGAAGCGCCGGGCGCTAGCCGAGGAACTCGAAGGCCAGCGGTTCGAAGTGATGCAACTCAAACAGCAACTCGGACTCGATGATCCGTTCAGCAAATTCATCGGCAGCTCGTCCATCATCCGCGGTTTCATCGAGACGATCCGGGAAGTGGCGCGAACCGATTCGACCGTGCTGCTGACCGGCGAGAGCGGTACCGGCAAGGGTTTGGTCGCTCGAACGATCCACGAATCCTCGACGCGCCGCGCCGCAGCGTTCGTCGAGGCGAACTGCGTGGTGTACTCCGAAGGCGTGTTGCACAGCGAGTTGTTCGGCCACGAACGCGGTGCATTCACCGGCGCGGCGCGCGCGAAAAAAGGGCGCTTCGAGTTGGCCAAGGGCGGCACGCTGTTCCTCGACGAGATCGGCGAGATTCCCGCGGCGACGCAGTTGCTGTTGTTGCGCGTGCTCCAGGATCGTAGTTTCGAACGCGTCGGCGGCGAGGAAACGTTGGAGGCCGACGTTCGACTGATCGCGGCGACCAACCGCGACCTGCAGGAGTGCATCCGGCAGGGGACGTTCCGTAGCGACCTGTATTACCGTCTCAATGTGATTCCGGTGCACTTGCCGCCGTTGCGCGAGCATCCGGAGGACGTTCCGGTGCTGGCGCAGCACTTCATGCAACGTTGTGCCGAGCGACTGTCCCGGCAGGTTGAGGGTTTCAGTGAGGAAGCGATGGCGACGATGGTGCGCTACTCGTGGCCCGGGAACGTCCGCGAACTCGAGAACATGATCGAGCGAGCCGTCGTGCTGAACCGGACCGGCACGGTCGAACACAAAGATCTCCCCGAGGCCGTCCGCGACTCCGCTTCCGGTCCGGCGCCCGGTGCGGCACCCGGTACGCTCCGAGAAATGGAGCGTCAGCGCATCCGCGAGGCCATTCGCGATGCCGGCGGCAACAAGAAACTCGCCGCGCGCAAGCTCGGGATCCATCGCAGTACGCTCTACGCCAAGATGCGCCGCTACGGCCTGGTCGGTGATGAGCGGGTGGGGGAGGACCCGAGCCGCGAGACGCGACACGAGGAGTCGGAAACCCCGACACTGGTGTCAACCTACTGAGTTGACACAGGTTAGTTCCCAGTAGGATCCCGAGGTCTTCGGCGTCTGGCGCGAAAACCGACATACTCCGAGATCGACACCCGGCCCCGACGCACCCGAAAAGACCCGAAATTCAATCAAAAACAACTTCTCGGTCAATGCGGCATCGTATTTGCTCTAAGTATCGCCGTAATCCATCCCGATGGTCGGGATGCAGAAGACGGTGACAACAGGCCATGCCCGACTGACTTCATCTGTTTCTCCTGTCCCCCCCCAACCCCCTGTGCTTGAGGAGCGCTTCGGCGCTCCTCTTTTTTTGCGTGGTTCCCGTGCCGGCCGTGTGTGTCGCTGATCGCGACCTTGCCGTCGTTTTTTCCGACGAGCTAAAAACGCCGGCGGGCAGCCAGATGCGTCGCGTGGACGATCCACGTCGTCGCGGCGTGTCCGGGAACGCAACGCCGTTTCGTTGTCGTACTTCGGAGGCATTCGTTTTCCCGCTAAAACGAGTGCTTCCCGACTCGACCGAAACGGCACGTGGTTTGCGATAGGTCGTGCGTGAACGAAGGTGAGGATTCGTGATGGGAGTGCGTTCATGGGGCATCGGAACCAAAGAATGAACGGGAACGGGGAACGCCGCGGGGCAACACTGCTGGTCGTCGACGACGATGCCGCCGGCCGTAAGATGCTGGGCGGTATCCTGCGTAACGCCGGCTACGAGGTGACGCTGGCCGTAGACGGCTCCGAGGCGATCGAGCAGGCGCGCCGGATTCGGCCCGACGTCGTTCTCCTGGACGTCCTGATGCCGCGGATGAGCGGGTACGAGGTCTGCAAGGTTCTGAAAAGCGATCCCCGCACGCGCCTGGCCCAGGTGATGCTGGTAACTGCCCTGGACGGTACGCCCGACAAGGTCCAGGGGCTCGACATCGGGGCCGACGACTACGTGACGAAACCGGTCCGCCGGGAGGAGTTCCTGGCCAAGGTGCGGGCGTTGTTGCGCGTGCGCCACCTGCTCGAGGACCTTGAATCCGCGCGTGGCGAACTGGCCAAGCGAAACCGGGAACTGGAACTGAAGAAGACGCTGGCGCAGACGCTGGTTCACGACCTGAAGAACCCGCTCGCCGGTGTCCTGGGCAACCTTGACCTGATGCAGTTGCGGGGCGGCAAGGACGTTTCGACGTTGATCGAGCGCACCCACCGCGCAGCCAAGCGGATGCAGCAAATGGTTTCGAACTTGATCGACGTCGAGGCACTGGAAGAGGGTCGCGTGGCGCCTTGCCGGGAACGCGTGGACCTGGCCGAACTTACGCTGCGTTCGACCGAAGAAGCCGAGTCGATCGGTCACGCACGCAACGTCTCCTTGCTTTGCACGGACGTGACGACCGCCCGTCTCGACGGCGACGCGCTCCTACTCCGCCGCATGATCGACAACCTGGTGTCGAACGCCGTGGCCCATTCACCCGACGGCGGCACGGTGGCGATCACCGCCCACCCGGTGCGCGGCGGTGTGGAGTGGACTATCTCCGACGAGGGTTCGGGAATCCCCGAGTCAATGCGCCACCGCGTGTTCGACAAATACGCCCAGAGTGATTTGCAGCAGCAGGGTGTGATGGCAAACCGCGGCCTGGGACTCACGCTGTGCCGTATGGTTGCCGAAGCGCACCGGGGAAGGATCCGGATCGAGACGGCACCGGGTGGCGGGACGCTGATGCGCATCCACATGATCGGCGTGCCGCCCGACGCTTCCGCAGCGAACGTCGAGCTGTCCGCCTAGTTGCGTTTCGCCGGGGGGCTCTCCGCGGAACCGAGTAAATCCAGCACACCCGCCGCGTGCAGGAACCGTTCGAGCGCGATTCTTACGGTCGGTCGCGTCACGCGGTCCCGCAAGTGGTTGACTTCAGCAATCAACCCGCCAAGATCGTTTCTCCCGGCCGACTGCCGGGTCAGGATCTCCCGCACGGGCGGGATCGCGCGCGCGATCGCCAGACGTCGCGCCATCATCTCCAGCAATTCATCGCGGAACACCCGATCCGCTAGTCCCTGCAATCCGCGCATGCGCTCGGGGTAGCGCGTCAACGTCCAACGCCAACGCGACACGAGGGCCGGGTCGCGGAACACGCGACTGGTCTCGGCGGGGTTGTCCGTCAGCGCGGTGTGATGGTTGCGTCCCCCGAGCGGACCGCCCCATTCGAGCGCCTGGGTGCGCAACGCTTTGAGTGCTTCCGCGTCGTCGCCGGCAAGCGTCCGCATCGCGCGCTCCCAACTGGGCTTGGCCTCGTAGGTTCGCGGCGAGCGCAACCAGTCGGCCACAGTGATCAACGTCAGTCGCGAGGCGCCCCAGTCTTCCATCGCAACGCTGACGTGTCCGGCGATGCGTGATACCAGTTCGGGGTCGCGGCCCCGAAGGGGTCCCAGGTTGTTCGACAAGGGCATCCTGTTGCCGGCCTGATTTGCCGGAAAACGATCGCGTAGCAGGATCGCTCGCGACCCGACAATCGCGGCGAGCCGGTCGGCGTCCGCGGCTTTGACCTGCGGCGAGACAGCCGCCGGGCCATGCCAGACGAGCCCGATCGATAGCGGGAGCGCGGCCACGGCCTGAAGGGAAGGGGTGGTGTAGGGACGTGCCGGGTGGAACCATAGACGGATCTTCTTCGGTAGCCTTCGTCGCACGCGCGCAGCGAGATCCGCATGCGCCGGGCCGACGTCGCGGCCGTAGGCCAGCACGTCGCGCAGCTCGGTCAGTTCAGGGGCGGCCGTCTCGAACGAGAGCACCAGGTCCGTCACGCCGGCGTCGCGGCGGATCCGCTTGGCGAAACGCCGGATTGCAACGACCAACTCGGCGTCCGAGATCGCATAGCGGTCCGCTCCAACGATCGCCGGGTTGAGCGAGACGATCAGCCGGACATTCTTCCTCGCGCACCACGCCGCAAGCACCCTGGAGGCTTCGTTGAGTACGGGCGCCGGATCGAATGGGTTGTCCGAGATCTGATGGGTCTGCACCCACAGTGAATTGAAACCGAGTTCGTGCAAGTAGTCGAGATGGGCTTCCAGGTTATCGCGGGACAGGGACCCGGGGAGCTGGACGACACGAAGGTCGAACGTCGCCGGCCTTTCCGCAAGCCCGGCCGCAACCCCGAGGCCCGCGAGGACGGTGGCGAGGACCGTCGATTTCAGCAGCAACGATCGCATCATCGGCAGCGGCCTGCTAGCTGAAGTCGCGTCCCAGCAACACGGCGACGATGATCCCGCCGACCGCGATCGGGGCCACGTAGCGAATGAAGAAGCGCCACACCCCGTAGTTGAACCAGCGGGGTGGATCGTCCTCCGCCAATTCTCTTTCGGAGACCTCGCGGGACAGGAACCAGCCCACCGTCAGCGTGATGAGGAAGCCCCCGACCGGAAGGAACCAGTTCGATGCAAGGTGGTCGAGGTTGGCGAGCAGGCCCTTCTTGCCGGGGAACACTTCGATGTTCGACAGCGCGCCGACCGCGCCGTTCGACAGCGCACAGAGAAGCCCGACGGCGAGGATTCCGCCGCCCGCGCCGAGGACCGCCTTCTTGCGCTGCATCCCGCGCTGGTCGACGAAGTAGGACGTCACGACCTCGAGGATCGAGACGGTGGAGGTCAGCGCCGCGAAGCCGACGAGGATGTAGAACAACGGTGCCAGGATCTCGCCGAACGGGATCGACGTGTAGAACTGGGTCGGTAGCGTGATGAACAGCATCCCGACCGTTGAGCTGCCGATCGACTCGGCCAATCCGGCGGTCGAGAAGATCACCGAGAACATGATCGCGCTGGCGATCAGCGCGATCACGGTGTCGAGCGCGACCACGATCATCGAGGATCGCACGACCGACTCCTTGCGCGACATGTAGGACCCGTAGGTGATCATGGCGCCCATGCCGAGCGAGAGCGTGAAGAACGAGTGCCCCAAAGCCACGAGCACGCTGTTCCAGTGCAAATTGGCGAAGTTCGGCCTGAACAGGAAGCGCAGCGCTTGGCCCGCGCCGTCCATGCTCATCGCGCTGACCAGTAACAGCAACAGGATGACCAAGAGCGCAGGCATCATGATCCGCGCCAAACGCTCGATTCCCTTCCCGATCCCGCGGTACACGACGACGATCGTGACCACCATGAACAGCGTCGTGGTGAGGATCTGCAGCGGACCGTCGCCGATGTAAGTCATGAAACCGTCTTGAACATTGACGTCGGCCGGAAAGCCCTGGAGGCTCCACCTCATGCAGGCCACGAAATTGCGTATGCTCCAACCCGCGATCACCGAGTAGTAGCCGAGCATGATGAAACCGGTGAGCACGCCGAGGCCCCCGACGAAGCCCCAGTGCGGGCCTATCATCTTCTTGAATGCGCCGACGGCGCTGAGCTGCGAACCGCGCCCGAGCATGATCTCGGCGATCATGATCGGCAGTCCGACGACCACGACGCAGATCAGGTACACCAGCACGAACGCGCCGCCGTCGTTGTCCCAGGTGATGTACGGGAACTTCCACAGATTGCCGAGACCCACGGCGCTTCCGGCCGCCGCCAGCACGAACCCGGCGCGGGAACTCCAATGATCGCGTTGCTCAGGCATGCGTGGTCTCCTCGGTTCGGTAACCACACGGTCAGCGGGGAGCGACGCTCCGGGGGTACCACCGCACGCGTGCAATCGATCTTGGGCGCGGCGAGTATAAGGACCGGGCGGAACGCCCGTCAAGCGGGGGATTTCGGATCAGAGCGGGAGTTCTTCCCACAAAACCAAGCGCCGCGACAACTTCCTGAAGGTCCAGGCCTGCGGGAAGTTGTGGACCCTTCGTTTTCCCCGGCTCTCAACGATCCGCTCGAATTCCTTGAAGTACATGACCAGCCGACGCCCGTCGCCGGCGCGATACATTTCGATATCGGCGGTCTCCGTTCGCGAGGAGCCGCGCATGTCGAGCACCCAGTCCCAATCCGCCTCGATCAGGTCCGGGCTGGTCTTGTTCAACGTGAACTCAAATGTCCCGGGGTGATTCTCAACGAAGTAACGGGCTTTCCCCGTCCAGTCAGTTTCGAAAGTTTCGGAGCCGCGCAGGGCCCCTTCGTAACGAAACTTGACGATCGGCTTGCCCCGGTCCTCGGCAATCCACAGCGCCAGATGAACGTCACGGCTGATGTACACCCAGGTCCCCTCCCAATTGCCTTTGGAGGTCGGCTCGGGCAAACCGAGGCCCATCCGGCCGAGCGAGGACTTGATCGGGACTTCTCTCTTGATGATCCGGGGTGGCGGATCCTGGCCCGCGGCACCGGCGCTCAACATGAGGGCCAAGGTGGTGCCGATTAAGATGCGTCCCCTCATGTCGCTGGGAACTATACCGTTTGCCTCGGTCCCCGGCCACCGGCGATCAGCTTGCGTAGGCGTCTGCGCGCGTGCTCCCCGATGCGGCCTTCCTCGACGGCTAGCCGGAGGACACGCGAAGACAGCAGGCGGTGGATCTCGTGAAGGTCACGATCGCGGCGATTCAACCTCGCGAAGTGCGCCTCGAGCGTGTTCGCGTCGCCGCGTGGGACCGGTCCGCTGACGGCCTGCCCCGGCGAGTCGATGGCCAACTGTTGGAGCGCTCCACGGGCCAACGGGAGCAGCGCGTCGAGTGCAGCGCGCCGCGCGACACCGCTCGACTCGATCAGCTTCGCGGCCGCTGCGATCAGGGCCACCAGGTCGTTTGCGGCCAGCGACGCGGCGACATGGTAGTCGATCCGCGTTGCGGGCGTCCATTTGAGTCGGGCCGGTAGCGCCACCAGCCCAGCGTCGCGGGCCAGTCGGCGGGCGATTCGCAACGCCGCAGGCGCGCCCTCGCATCGCGCGCGTGTCGAGTCCGGCAACGGCTCGGTCGGATCGCGGGGCATCACCTGCAACGGGTGCAGCACACCGACCGCCGCACCCGCCCGGGTCAACGGCGCGAGCAACTCGGGTCCGAACGCCCCGGCATGGTGCAGGGCGATGCGCCCGCTCCAATCGCCCTGCCGTGCGAGACGCTCGGCGATGGCGGCGATCGATTCATCCGGTACGGCCAGCAGCACGACGGTCGGCTCCTCGGCCAGGCCGGCAAGATCGAGCCGGGGTTCGGCCTTGACACGCTGCGCCAGGAGGCGGGTCGTGTCGGGGTTGCGGCCGGCGACGGTCGCGATCTTCCAGCCTGCCTTGCGCCACAGCGGCAACAGCACCGAGGCCAACCGACCGCTACCGACACAACCGAGGGCGGGTCGCGCCGTGCTCATCGCGCGGTGTTCCGCAGGGCGTCGAGGAGCCGCGTGAGCCGTTCGGGCATCGGTGCGTGGAACGTGCAACGCTCGCCGCCGACGGGGTGATCGAACTGCAACTCGAACGAGTGCAGGGCGAGTCCCTCGAATTGTTTTACGGCGTTGCGTTTGAGCATGTCCTGGATACCGCGCCAGGAACGTCCACCATACCGCTGGTCCCCGACTACGGGGTGGCGGATGGACTGCAGGTGCACGCGGATCTGATGGGTCCGGCCCGTCTCCAGGTCGATTTCGAGCAAAGCAAACCCGGGAATCGACTCGACGGTCCTGTAATGCGTGCGAGCGACCCGCAGCATTCCGCGTGTTCCCTGGACCGCCATCTTGGTCGGGTTGTTGCGCGAGCGGCCGATCCCGCGGTCGATCGTGCCCTCGTCGGGGTCCGGACGTCCCCACACGAGCGTGCGGTAACGCTTGCGCACACGGCGCTCAGCGAACGCGCGGCTGAGAGCGCGATGCGCCGCGTCCGTCTTGGCCACAACCATCACACCCGAGGTGTCGCGATCGAGGCGATGAACGATACCGGGGCGCACCGTCCCGCCCACAGGCGCCAACGTGATACCCAGTCCCAGTAAACCGTTGATCAATGTGCCGTCGGGCTGCCCGTGTCCGGGGTGGACGACGAGGTTGACCGGCTTGTCGACCACCACGATGTCGTCGTCCTGATGGAGGATCGGAATGTCGATCGCCTGCGGTTGCGGCGCATCGCTGCGCGGCGCCGGAGCCTCGACCTCGATCCGGCTTCCCGCCTTGACCGCCACGCCCGGTTTGGCTGCCGGGGCGCCGTCAATCGTGACCCGTCCGGCGTGGATCCAGCGGATCAACGCGGAGCGTGAATGATCCCGGAGTTTCTCTCGGAGGAATCGATCCAGGCGCTGTCCCGCGGCTTCAGTCGGGACCTCCAACCGTAGTGTTTCGCCGTCGGCGAGCGTCACGATGCGGTGGCGCTGCGGCTTGCCCAGCGGCCGCGGATCAGCATGAACGCGCCGACCAGGATACCGCTGATCGCAAACAACTGGGACGTCGAGAATTGATCCGAGAAGTAGAGGCCGCGCCCGACGTCGCCGCGATAGAATTCGATGATCACCCGCGCCGTACTGTAGAGCAGCAGGTAACTCCACATCACCGTGCCCTCGGGTCGGGGCCGCCGCCGCCAGAGCACGGTCAGGACTACGACGAGGGCGAGGTCGACCGTTGCTTCGATGAGCTGGACGGCCAACAACGGCTGTCCGAAGAATCGTCCGGAAGCGATCGCCTGCGGGTGCGTGAACGTCACGGCGAGCGGGTGGCCGGCGTCCACAGGGACCCCGTAACAGCAACCGGCCGAGAGGCAACCGAAGCGCCCCAGCGCCTGGGCCAACATGAGTGGCGCCACAACGGCGTCCGCCAGACGGATCAGCGGTAGGCCGTGGCGCCGGACGTAGGTGACGAAAACGATCGCACCGCCGGCGACACCCCCGACCAGGACGCCGGCCGTGCGGATCGTTCCGAGAAACAAACTCGGGTCGGCGACATAGTCGCGCCAATCGATCAAGACCAGCAGAAGCTTGGCGCCGACGATTCCGCCGAGCAAGGTGTAGAAGGTGAGGTTGAACACCTTCTCGTCGGAAAATCCGAGCGCGCGCGCGCGCCGTCCGAACCAGACCCAGGCCAGCGTCACCCCGAGTGCGAACAACACGCCGTAGGTCGGGAGGAACAGATGGGTCGGTCCGAGCAGCGGCAGAGGGACTCTTCCCAGATCGATGAGCAATGGGTGCACGTTAAGATTCTACCTCGTCGGGCTCGGGTTTGCGCTGCGGTCGAAACGCCGAGATCAGCAACAGGATCGCGCCGCACACGATGCAACTGTCGGCGACG
>Ga0209988_10002432_pt1 | contig 12315 bp, 10 predicted proteins | sample N075metaG_FD_183115 | JGI IMG/M metagenome (GOLD analysis project Ga0209988, IMG submission 183115) | Deep subsurface microbial communities from Kermadec Trench to uncover new lineages of life (NeLLi) - N075 metaG (SPAdes) (version 2) | ecosystem: Environmental > Aquatic > Marine > Ocean trench... | reverse complement strand
CAACGCCATGGAATCCCTGGACACGGGTGGAAACCCTGGACAAAAAACAGGGCAACGTTTTAAAAAAGCTTGAAACGCCACCCTGATGTTTTGCCCTCATAATCCGTTGGTCCCTGGTTCGAGTCCAGGTGGGCCCACCATCGTAATTCATTGATTCTGAGTGGTTTGTGACGCGTAATTCCGCTCGGCGTTTCGTGACCACCATTCTCGCTGCTACGCAACGCTAACGCAACGATTGGCGAGCCTGCCGCGGGCAGACCTGGGAATAACCGATCACGATTCAGAGTTGGACTAACCCGATGGAAGAAACTCAGGCAAAGGAGCCGAGTGTCTGGAGATGGGCCTTGAAGATCGCGGCCGCGGCCGGGCTCACGGGCATTGTCTGTTGTGTCGCGCCGGCCGTGCTCTTTGCCCTGGGGCTCGCCGGCGGGATATGGGCAATCTCCTTCGCCGACTTCTTCTACGAGGGCACCAATGGCGTCGGGGCGTGGATCCTGCGCGCGGTGGCGGTGCTGATCGGGGTCGGTGGGATCGTGCTCTACAAGAGAAAGCAGGATCAGTGCTCGGTCGTCCCGAAGCGCAAGCGGAAGAACCTCGTTCTGCTGAGCGTCGCTATTGCCGTGCTGGGCGCGGGGTTCTTCCTGACGCTGGATCGCCTCAGCGCCTGGTATTTCAACAACGCCATCGTGCCCGCTCAGCAGACCGAGCTTGCCGAGCAGGAGAGTTCCTGACTACGACAGACCCCGGGTCGCCCTTTTGTTGAGCACTTGCCCCGTTGTCGCAGGACGCCGAGCGGCTGGCGCGGTTCGAACGCGAAGTTAAGTTGGTCGCCTCGGTCTCGGTCCCCGGATGGTACTGTCAACTCGAGCGGTTTTCTCGCTTCTGAAGACACCGGAAAGCGCCGACGATGCCCGGAAGTAGGGCGTTTGCGATCTCTCGATTGGCCTTCAAGAGGATGATCTCTCTCAAGTTGACAGTATCCGGCCAAGTTATCGTCTTCGTGGGGGAAGTTTATAAAGCGCCAGGCCTCACCGAGGCCCTGATCAGGGCTGTGCGCGACGGCCGGCTGGGATAGGATGCCTCACGTTCCGGACGGTGTAACCTCTCCGGTCGACGGCGCCCGCCCATTGCCCGAGGAGGAACGAGATGAAAATACTGTGCGTGCTCTACGATGATCCTGTCGACGGCTACCCGGAGTCGTATGCGCGTGACGACATACCATCACTCCAGCGCTACCCGGACGGGCAGACGCTACCGACACCTGACGCGCTCGACTTCCGGCCCGGGGAGCTGCTGGGGTCAGTTTCGGGAGAGCTTGGCCTGCGCTCCTTCTTGGAGAAGCAGGGACACACGATGGTCGTCACGTCCGACAAGGACGGCCCGGACAGCGTCTTCGAGCGTGAACTGCCCGACGCCGACGTCGTGATCTCGCAGCCGTTCTGGCCGGCCTATCTGACCGCCGAGCGGATCGGCAAGGCGCCGAACCTGAAGCTGGCGATAACCGCCGGTATCGGCTCCGACCACGTCGACCTGAAGGCAGCGATAGAGAAGGGCATGACCGTCGCAGAGGTGACCTACTCCAATAGCATCAGCGTGAGCGAGCACGTCGTTATGGCGATCCTCTCCCTCGTCCGCAACTACATCCCGTCCTACAAATGGGTCATCGATGGCGGCTGGAACATCGCCGACTGCGTCGCGCGCTCCTACGACCTCGAAGGCATGGACGTGGGCACGATCGGCGCCGGCCGTATCGGCACCGCCGTCCTCAAGCGCCTCAAGCCGTTCGACGTCAAGCTCCACTACACCGACCGACACCGCTTGCCGGAGGACGTCGCGGCCGAGCTCGGAGTCACCTACCACCCTGATGCCGACTCGCTGATCCAGGTCTGCGATGTGGTTACCGTCAACGCCCCGCTGCACCCCGAGACCGAGCACATGGTCAACGACGCATTCATCGCCAAAATGAAGCGAGGAGCCTACCTCGTGAACACAGCCCGCGGCAAGATCTGTGACAGGGACGCGGTAGCCCGCGGACTCGAAAGCGGCCAACTCGCCGGCTACGCAGGCGATGTCTGGTTCCCTCAACCGCCGCCGCAGGACCACCCCTGGCGGACGATGCCGCATCACGGCATGACGCCACACGTGTCGGGCACCTCGCTCTCGGCGCAGGCGCGCTACGCGGCCGGCGTGCGCGAGATTCTAGAGTGCTTCTTCGAGGGCCGTCCCATTCGCGAGGAGTACCTTATCGTCGACGGTGGCAAACTGGCAGGCGCCGGTGCACACGCCTACAGCGAAGGCGACGTCACGGGCGGCTCCGACGAAGCAGCGAAGTTCAAGAAGTAAGGCCCCCGGTAATGTCGACGTGAGCGGCGGCCGAGGTGTTAGGGAGCTAGAAAGACACGTCCGCGCACTCGCCGAAGAGATCGGCGAGCGCCACGTGTGGCGCTACGATGCGCTCGAACGAGCGGCGACGTATATCGAGGACTCCTTGCGCAGCAGTTTGTATGACGTCGTGCCCCAGGCATACGAAGTCGATATCGATCATCCTTTGCTCACACCAGCTCAGCGTAGCGTGCACAATCTCGAGGTGGAAGTCGGCGGACGAGGACGCGCCGATGAGATCGTCGTCATCGGCGCACATTACGACTCGATCCCTGGATGTCCGGCCGCCAACGACAATGGCTCGGGCGTCGCGGCAATGCTCGAGATCGCCCGACTTCTGGCCGACAGGACCTTTGAGCGCACGCTTCGTTTCGTCGCCTTCGTCAACGAAGAGCCGCCTTTCTTCCAGACCTCGCGTATGGGCAGCATGGTCTACGCGCAGCGTTGCCGACAAAGACGCGAGAAGGTCGTCGCGATGATCTCCCTCGAAACGATCGGCTACTACTCCGACGAACCGGCGAGCCAGCACTATCCCTTCCCGTTCAGCCTCTTCTATCCCAGCGTTGGCAACTTCATCGGCTTCATCGGGAATCTCGCTTCACGCCGGTTGGTGCGTCGTGTCGTCTCTTCGTTTCGTGAGCACACGAGCTTTCCATGCGAGGGAGCCGCTGTTCCTGGTTGGATCACAGGGATCGGGTGGTCGGATCATTGGGCGTTTTGGAAGGCTGGGTACCCGGCCTTGATGGCGACTGATACCGCGTTGTTTCGCTATCCGTGGTATCACACGCCGCAGGATACGGTGGATAAGATTGATTTCGAGCGGATGGCGTTGGTGGTGGCGGGGTTAGCTAACGTCGTGGAAGATCTAGCCCAGTGAGCATTCCAATTCCGTAGTGTCCCGAAACTCGAACGTCGAATATTTGACGAGATGTCAGCACTTTGAGGCCGTACCGTCGCACCGCTTTCGATTGGTATCAGGGTAAAATGGTACCTATGAAGTCGAGATCGTGGTGTTCGCCGGGGCAGTTATTAATGTTGATGCTTGCCGGTTGGATCAACCGACACCAGCAGGCTGTTATCGCTTACCAAAAAGAAGAGATCAAGGTGCTGCGCGAGATGCTTGGTGGCACGCGTCTTCGATTCACCGATGAGCAACGCCGCCGCTTGGCCTTGAAGGCGAAAGCCCTTTCAGCTTGCGCGTTGAAGGACCTGGGTCCGCTCGTCACCCCTGACACGTTGTGCCGTTGGTTTCGAAAGTATGCCGGGGCGAAGTACGACAGCAGTGGACAGCGCCGACCGGGTCGCCCGCCGAAACCGCAATACATCCGAGACTTAGTGGTGCGGTTGGCTAAGGAGAACAGCGGTTGGGGATACACGAAGATTCGCGATGTCATGTTTACCCTGGGTCACAAGATCGGACGAACCACCGTGCAACGGATCCTCGCCGAGGATGGGATAGAACCCGCGCCCGAGCGCCGCAAACACATGCCATGGGACACGTTCCTGAAGGCCCACTGGGGCGCCATCGCGGCGATGGATTTCTTCAAGGTCGAAGTGATGACGTTGACCGGTCCGGTGCGCTACTCGGTTCTCGTCGTTATGGACTTGAAGACCCGCCACGTCGAGGTGGCCGGCATTGTGCGTGAAGCCTACGAGAAATGGATGCTTCAAGTCCTGCGCAATCTGACCGACGCGTTGGATGGGTTTCTGTTGGGCAAGACCCATCTCATCATGGATCGCGACCCGGTCTTCACCATCCGTGTTCGGGAGATGCTCAAACGGGCTGGAGCGAAGCCTGTTCGCCTTCCGCGACGCAGCCCCAACCTGAACGCCTTCATCGAACGCTTTATCCGCTCGATCAAAGAGGAATGCCTCGACCGCGTCATCCCGCTGGGTGAGGCGCACCTAAAAGAACTCATCCGTGAGTACATGGCTCACTACCACGTGGAGCGTCCGCATCAGGGTCTCGGCGGTGCGTTTATCCAGCCGGCCGACGATCACGCGGCCGATGGCCCTCTGGTCAGGCGTGAGCGACTCGGTGGGTTGCTCAACTATTACTACCGAGAAGCCGCATGAAATCGGGACGATTCAATTTTGGAACACTACGGGTTCGATTCCCGCCGCCTCCACGTTCAACCTATGGTTCGATCGACCTATCTCTGGATCGGACTTGTAGCCGCTCGGGATCTCGGTTCAGTCGCCCGCCGCGAAGTAGTAACGCTCGGCGTAATCGCGCACCATCCTTGACGTGCCGAAACGCGGCGACAGATCCGCGATCGCCCGCTTCATCCGTGTGATCCAGTTGTGCGGCAAACCGTCCTCGGCACGATCGTAGTAGCAGGGGACGACCTCGTCGGCGAGCACGCGGTAGAGTGCTTCGGCGTCGACACGGTCCTCCTCGGCGTCATCGCCGGGACGTTGCTCTGGTCCGATCGCCCAGCCGTGCGCGGGGTCGTAACCCTCGTGCCACCAACCGTCGAGCACGCTGACGTTGAGCGCGCCGTTCATCGCCGCCTTCATGCCTGAGGTTCCGCTTGCTTCAAGCGGCCGCCGTGGGTTGTTGAGCCACACGTCGACGCCCTGGACCAGGTAGCGTCCGATGCGCATGTCGTAGTTTTCAAGAAACAGCACCCGTCCGAGTAGCTCCGGATCGAGCGTCGATTGCCAGATTCGGCGAATCAGATCCTGGCCCGGCCGATCGGCCGGATGCGCCTTGCCGGCAAAAAGGAACTGCACCGGCCGGTCGCTGTCCGTCACGATCTGTTTCAACTCGTCTAGGTCACGCAGGATCAGGTCGGCGCGTTTGTACGTCGCGAAACGACGCGCGAAACCGATCAGCAGAACGTCGGGGTCGAGCACGTGATCGAGGCGGCGAAGCTCGCCCGGCGAACGGCCATGGCGCGCGAACTGATCCCGCAGCCGCTGGCGCGCAACTTCCACCAGCCGGTCCTTCTGGATCCGGTGCGCCTGCCACAGATCGGCGTCGGCTGTATGCTCCATCGCCTCGGCGAACGACTTGTCCGACAAATCGCCGTTGAACTCGCCGAACTGCGCACGCAGCAACTCGTGCATTTCGGGGCCGATCCAGGTCGCCGCGTGCACCCCGTTGGTGATGTGTTCGACACTCGCCTGGCCGCCGTCCTCCAGCAACCCGTTCCAGATCCCGGCGGCGATGCGTCCGTGCAGTTCGCTGACGCCGTTGGCGTGGCTACTCGTGCGCAACGCAAGCGCGGTCAAGTTGAAGCGGCCATCTCCCGTGCTGGCCAGTTCGATGACGCGATCGAGCTGGACGTGGGTCCGGGTGGACCACGGTTCGAGGTAGCCACGCACCATGTCGAGGTCGAACGTCTCGTTGCCCGCCGGGACCGGGGTGTGGGTGGTGAACACGGCGTTCGAGCGGACGACCTCGATCGCTGCGTCCATGTCGTGGCCGCGGTCGATCGCTGCGGCCAACCGCTCGAGCGAAAGCAACGACGAATGCCCCTCGTTCATGTGCCAGACGGAGGGCTCGATCCCCAACGCTTGAAGCAGTTTCACGCCCCCGACGCCTAGCACCCACTCCTGGCAGAAACGCATTTCCCGGCCGCTGACGTACAGCACCGAGGTGATCGCCTGATCGGCTGGATGGTTTTCCGCCAGGTCGGTGTCGAGCAGCAGCACCGGCACGCGGCCGATCTGCGCCTTCCAGACGCGCAACCAGACGTTGCGGTCGGCCAGTGGCAGTTCGATCCGTAGGTCGCGGCCGTCACGATCGAGCACCGCGAGCAGGGGCACCCGCCAGGGGTCGTAGTTGGGGTAAAAGTGCTCCTGCTGGCCGTCCTGGTTGACCATCTGGCGGAAGTAACCATGGCGGTACATCAGTCCGATCCCGACGAACGGGAGCCCCAGATCACTGGCCGACTTCGAGTGGTCGCCGGAGAGGATCCCGAGGCCGCCGGAATAAACGTGCAGGCACTCGTGCCAGCCGAATTCGGTGGAGAAATAGGCGATCGGCCCGGCTACGGTCTGGTTGCGCCGCTCAAACCACGTTGGTTGATCCGGGGCGAGGTAGTCGTCGAACCGCTCAACCAGCTTGCGATAGTTGCGGATGAAGTCCTCGGAGTCCGCCAGTTCGCGCCAGCGTTGCGGCTCCATGTCGATCAACAACTCGATCGGGTTGCGGTAACGCGCCCAACAGGCTGGGTCGATGTGGTTGAACAGTGCGCGGGCCTGCGGGGTCCAGGTCCACCAGAGGTTGTACGCGATGTCCCTCAGACGACTGAACTGCAGCGGAATCTCGATCCGTGAGGGCGGACGAGTCTTGATCTCCGGCAGCGTCATCCGACAGGGCCTCGCGCGAAAATTCAGGCGGCGGTTTGTGAGCGGGAGAGACTACACTAGTGCCGAGGAGTTGTCGTGGCCGCATTGCAATTGACTCGACCGATCGTTTGTTTCGACCTCGAGACCACGGGGATCGATCCGGGGATCGATCGCATCGTCGAGATATCGATCTTGCGCCTCGAACCCGACGGGACGCGTCTGACGCGCACGCGAAGGATCAACCCCGGACGTCCGATCCCCGAAGAGGCGACCGCGGTTCACGGGATTCGCGATGAGGACGTTGCCGACGCTCCGTCGTTCCGGCAGGTTGCGAAGGGTTTGTTGGAACTGCTCGAAGGCGCCGATCTCACCGGGTTCAACGTGGCGCGTTTCGATATCCCGCTGCTCGACCGCGAGTTTCGCGACTGCAAACTGAACCTCGCGCTCGACCAACGTCGCATCGTCGACGCGATGACGATCTTCCACCGCATGGAACCCAGGGATCTCTCCGCGGCAACCCGTTTCTACCTCGGCCGCGAGCACGCCGTAGCGCACGCCGCCGAGGCCGACGTTGCGGTTTCGTTCGAAATCCTTGAAGCCCAGCTGGCGCGCTACGACGAACTCCCGGACACCGTCGATGCGCTGGATGCTTGGCTACGTAGGGTCCCCGAGAACGCCGCGGACCAGTCCGGGAAGTTCGTTCACGAGGACGGCCGCGTCGTCTTCAACTTCGGCAAGCACAAGGGCAAACCGCTGGCCGAAGTTGCGGCGGCCGCTCCGGACTACCTGAAGTGGATCCTGGGAAGCGATTTCCCGGACGACGCCAAACAGGTCGTCAGGGACGAGTTGGACGGCCAGGCCGCTAGTTGACGTACCCCAGCGAGCGCAGCGCCTCGACGCTTTCGTTGTCGAGCGGTGCGGGGATCGTGTGGTCGAACTCGCCCAACCCGTCGAACACCGAGCGCATCCAGGTCAGCAGACCTTCGGTGGGGTCCACGTTGGTCCTACTCAGGCTTTCGAGTTCTTCGGGATCCGCGGCCAAATCGAACACCCAGCGGCGGTTCTTTTCCAGCCGGAAAATTTCTTTGCGGTTCCTGGCGATCAGCCCGACTTCGAGCAGTCCCGCTTTGCGCGCGAGGTCCGAATCGTGCTTGGAGAGCACGGCGCCCCGATGGGCCTGGTAACGCGTGATGCGGTTCATCGGCGGTTCGGTTCCGTCGAACACCGAAGTCCAGTCGAGCCCGGCGAACGGGCCCTCCACGTGCCGTCCGATGAGCCCCAGGATCGTGGGTGCGAGATCGATCAGGAGGGCCGGTGCATCAATGGTTGATCGGGGCACGTGCCCGGGCCAGCGGATCGCCATCGGGATGCGCAGCGTCGTTTCGTAGAGATGCCGACCGTGGCCCCAGTAACCGTGTTCGCCGAGGCTCTCGCCATGGTCCGACGTGAACACGATCAACGTGTCGTCGAGATCGATCTTCGTGCCGACGATTTTCAGCAATTCACCGATCGCAGCGTCGACCGCCGCTACTTCCGTGTCGTATCGCTCGGCTGGGCCGAGGTCCTGTCCGCGTTTGAAACCGAGTTGCCGGTGGAAATCCTTTTGGTTGCGGTATGGGGCGTGTGGCTCGACGTAGTGAACCCAGGCCATGAACGGCCGGTCACCGTGACGCGCCGTGTGGTCGGCGAGCCAATCGGCGAACGCGCGGTTCAAGTCCTCGGCAGTGGCTTCGCCCTTGGCCAGGCCGAACCAACGACGCCGCGATACGATTTCCTCGTAGAACTCGAAGTGTTCGGCGAGGCCGGAGAGTTTGTCGCGCAGCGTCCAGTTTCCGACGAAGGCCGACGTGCGGTACCCGTGCGCTTGCAGTGCCTTGGGCAGCGAGGCCATGCCGCTACGCATACGCAGTCCGTTGCGCGACGCACCGTGCTCGTGCGGGTAACGGGACGTCAGCATCGAACAGAGCGCGGGACCGGTCAGCGGCTCGACCGTGCGGGCAGACGTGAACCGCGTGCCCTCGCGCATCAACTTGTCGATGTTCGGCGAAGTGTTGCGTTCGTAGCCGTAACCACCGAGACGGTCCGCCCGCAGCGTGTCGACCGTCACGATCAACACGTTCGGAAGCCGTCCAGCGGGTTCGACTCCGGCCGTTTGCCACAACGCCGCGCCGGCGCATACGGATAGCAGCGCCGCGCGAATCCAGTCACTCCTACGAGACATCCTGATCCCTCACCTCTGGCAGACGATCATCCTACCCGGGACGACTTTAGCGCCGCAAGGGTATGGTCATGACCGTGTAGGAACGGCCGCGATCACGGACCAGGCGCTCGGACGAGACGTTCCAACCGTGCTGCGCCAGGCCGGCGCGTAGCCCGGCCAAGCCGGATTGCGGTTGCAGTATCAGGCACTCCACACCAAGGGTTTGAAGCCTGGCGGGGTCGAGGATCGAGAGCATCGTCGGACCGCCCATCCCGCTCAGGACCAGCACGTCGATGCGGTCCTCCGGTCGCAGCGGATCGAGGCCGTCGCCCTGGCGGATCTCGATGCGGTCCGCCTCCGGGCAGGCCGTGACCCCGGCGCGCAGTTGCCGTGCCGGGCCGACCCCGTATTCGGTAGCGATGCACCACGCCGCTCGACCGCTGCGGATCAAAAGCCGCGGCAAACGCCCGTGATCGCTGCCGATGTCGGCCACACGACTCCCCACGGGGACCGCTTCGTTGACGGCCAGCAGCCGCGGACGCATTCGGGGGAACCTTCCGATCATGCTCCTCTCTCCCGCCGCAACCTGTCCTATGCTCGGCGTTTGCCTTATAATGCGACGTTTCCAAACCCGTTGTCGACGCAAAAGAGGAGCCCACACCGTTGAACGTCTCCGTGACGGACCGCTTCAAGGTGGAACACGCCACCGAGTTGTATGGACTCGAGGGCTGGGGCGGTGGCTACTTCGCGATCCAGCCCAACGGCCACCTCGCCGTGACTCCGCGTCGTGACTCCAGCCAGGGTGTCGATCTCTACGAGGTCGTGACCAAGCTCCGGGCACAGGGGATTCGAACCCCCGTGTTGCTGCGCTTCCCGCAGGTCGTGGTCAGCCAGGTGGAACGGCTGACCGGCGCGTTTCAGGCCGCGATCGACGAATACGACTACCCCAATCGATACGCACCGCTGTTCCCCATCAAGGTCAATCAGCAGCGAGCCGTGGTCGAAGCCTTGCTCGATGGCGGGCGCCCGTTCGGGATAGGACTCGAGGTGGGCAGCCGTCCCGAGCTGCTGGTCGCGGCCGCACTCCCGTTGGGTGACGAGGCGTTGATCGTTTGCAACGGGTTCAAGGACAAAGAGTACCTGGCCTCGGCCGCGCTCGCGACGCGCCTGGGCAGGCGCGTTGTCGTGGTCATCGAAAAGCCGTTCGAACTCGACGCAGTGGTCGAACTCGCTCGACGCCAGGAACGCATGCCAATGATCGGATTCCGGCTGCGTCTCCAGGCGCGCGGTTCGGGGCTGTGGGAGCGCTCCGGTGGCGTGGCCAGCAAGTTCGGTCTGACTACGCGCCAGTTGCTCGTCTGTCTCGACCGATTGCAGGAAGTCGGGCTGGGCGAACGCGTCTCACTGCTGCACTTCCATATCGGATCGCAGATCACGGAGATCCGCAAGATCAAGAACGCGGTGCAGGAGGCCGGGCGCGTTTACGCCAAGCTCCGGGAGCTGGGCGTCGACATCCGCTACCTCGACGTGGGCGGCGGTTTGGGCGTCGACTATGACGGGTCCGGGACGTCGTCGGATGCGTCGGTGAACTACAGTGTCCAGGAATACGCCAACGATGTCGTCTTCGGCCTGAAAGAAGTCTGCGAGCAGGAAGATGTCGATCCGCCCGCGATCCTCAGCGAATCCGGACGGATGCTCGTCGCGCATCATTCGCTGCTGGTCACCGACGTGCGCGGGGCCATCGCCGGCGTCGACCCGACCCCGATCCCGCTCGACGGCGACGAATCCCAGGTTGTCCAGGATCTCGCCGAGGTCGCCAGGATGATCAGCGTGAAGAACTATCGCGAGTTCTACCATGATGCGATCGACTACCGGGATCAGATGTACCAGTTGTTCAACCTCGGCATGCTGCGGCTCGACGAGCGCGCGAAGGCGGAGAGCCTGTTCTGGTCCGTGGCCGACAAGGCCGTGCGCTACTCCAAGACGGCGAAGTTCACCGCCGAGGAATTCCTCGATCTCGAATCCAGACTGCATGACAAATACATCTGCAATTTGTCAGTGTTCCAATCGTTGCCGGACCACTGGGCACTGGATCAACTGTTCCCCGTCATGCCGATCCACCGGCTCGACGAGTCGCCGTCACGGCGCGCCTCACTGGTCGACATTACTTGCGATTCCGACGGCGCGATCGACAAGTTTATCGACCGCAACGAAATCAAGAACGCGCTCGAGGTCCACGAACTGATCGAGGGCGAGATCTACTACCTCGGATTCATGTTGCTCGGTGCGTACCAGGACACCATGGGCGACCTCCACAACCTCTTCGGGAGGGTCCACGAGGTCGAGATCGTTCAGGGGGAAGGCGGCCATGAGGTGCGCCGGGTCCTGCGCGGAGAACTGGCCTCGGACGTGCTCAAGTGGTTCGGCTACGCGGCAACCGAGTTGATCCAGGGCATCGAGTGCGCCCTCGAAGAAGGAGTCGAGGCCCGGCGCATAGCCCCCGAAGAGGCCGCCGGCCTACTCGACGATTACCGCGATCGTCTGGCGCAATACACCTACCTCGACTAGAACGGTTATGAAGAATCCTGCGAGTGTTAAGCTGGCCGACTCGAACGGTTCGAGTCCTGCGGAGATCCCATGAAGTTGAGCGCTGACGCCGATTCGGTCCTTCGCGTCCAACGATACGATGGCTTGCCGTCGATCGACGGCGTCGAGTTCATCGAGTTGCGACGTTTCAACGACGACGGCGGCTCGATGATGGAACTGTTTCGTTTCAACGAACCGCGTCCTGCGGGACTGGAGGGCTTCGAACCGCAACAGTTGAATTACTCGGTCGTGCAGCCCGGGGCGATCAAGGCGTTTCACCTGCACCGGCGTCAAACCGACGTCTGGTTCGTGCCCCCGGAGGACCGCATCCTGATGGTGCTGGTGGACATGCGCGCCGGGTCGTCCAGCGAAGGCGTGCGGCAGCGGATCATGCTCGGGGACGGCAACAACCGGCTTGTCCGCGTCCCGCCCGGTGTCGCCCACGGTTGCCGCAACTTGAGCCGGAGCGAATCGAGGATCCTGTACCTCACGGACGTGGTGTTCGACCCGGACCCTGAACGCTGCGACGAAGGGCGCCTGCCGTGGGACTTCGCCGGCGCCGAGGTCTGGGACATCGTCAAGGAGTAAGACCGCTCGTGAGCCTGGAATTGCTGATCCTGACGCCGGACCATCAGACCCGGCGCTTCGAACTCGAGGGCGACCCGGTTTTGCTCGGGCGGGCCCATAGCAACGACCTGAGTTACCCCGATGACGCCAGCCTATCCCGCAAGCATGTGCGATTCACGTGCGACGCGGAGGATTGGTGGGTCGAGGATCTGGGCAGCAAGAACGGCACCCTGGTTAACGGTATCCGGATCGCCGCCAAACAGGTACTCGCTCCCGGGGAT
>Ga0209988_10002431_pt1 | contig 12316 bp, 6 predicted proteins | sample N075metaG_FD_183115 | JGI IMG/M metagenome (GOLD analysis project Ga0209988, IMG submission 183115) | Deep subsurface microbial communities from Kermadec Trench to uncover new lineages of life (NeLLi) - N075 metaG (SPAdes) (version 2) | ecosystem: Environmental > Aquatic > Marine > Ocean trench... | reverse complement strand
GCATCGGGAGAAATTGTCTCTGTCGAGGGGACGGAGTCCGGCGAGGACTCTGCGTCCGGCGAGGACTCCGCATCCTGTGAGGACTCCGCGTCCGGCGAATTTTCCTGAGCGGCCAGGGCCTCGGCTTGCGCCTCCGCTTTTCGTTGGGCTTCGATCTCGGCCTGTTTTTCCGCCATGGCTTTTTTGCGCAATTGTGCTTCGATCACCATTTGCGGTTTGATTTTGATGGCGACCGGAATGTTCACCGTGCCGCAGGAGCGCACGCATACGCCGCATCCGGTACAAACATCTTTGTGGAATATGGGTCGTTCATTTTTCTGAGTGATGGCGCCGGGAATGGGGCAATCGATGATGCACTGCTGGCAAAAGGTGTCGCCGTAGGCCTGGCATTTTTTCTTGTCCATGATCGCGTAACCCATCGCAACCTCGGAAACGCCGCCGGGCACCGGCAGAAGAGCGCTGTCGGGGCAGGCCGAAATGCACGGCAGGTCGGTACACATCACGCACGGCACTTTCACCGGGTCGATGTACGGCGTGTCCATGATCAAAAACCCCATCTTTTTCGGGACCTTCAAAATCGCGTCTTTGGGGCAGGCTATGATGCATTTGTCGCAACGCGTACAAGCCTGCAAAAAAGCCCGCTCGGAAATGGCGCCGGGCGGACGTAACAGCGGTACCCGCCGGGTGATTTTGTTAATCGTTTCGTTGACGCGGTCGATTTTTCCCTGGATCGAGTCGATGGTCGGCTTGGCGAATAAATGGACCCCCTGGCGAATCAGGTTGCGCCGGTTCATTTCAACATCTTCTTCCACCCGCTCCTCGGTCTCTTCCTCCACCGGGAGGGACTCCTCAGCTTCTTCTACGGCGGAGGAATCCGTGGCTACCGGCGAGGGTTTCGGCGGTGGGCTCACTGGTTCTTCCAGCGGTGGATAAAACCGGTGCAACAGGCGCTTGAAAAAACCTTTTTTGGGAGCGGGTTCATCGGAGGGGGGTTCATCAGAGGAGGGTTCCACCGCTTCCGCTTCACCTGGTTCTTCTTCGGCATCAGAGGTTTCTTCTTCCTCTTCGCGATCCTTGGGACGGATTTTTTTTCTTTTGAGTTTTTGTCTGTCTTTAGCGTCGGACTCCTCGGCGTATTTTTTGAGCTTGTCCAAGCTACCCAGCAGGCCCCGCCGCGAAATGTCATTATCCTCAAGAGGCTTGCTGAGGGTGGCGGTGATTTTGTCGAGGCTGAGCGGATTTTTTTTATCCGTCGAGGAGTGGTCGCCCCGTTGGTCGAGCGAGATGTGGTCCTCGTTGGTCACAATTTTAGGAGGCAGTTTCTTGCCTTTGAACCGCTCCTTGCTAAGTTTGTAGCGTAATGACATGTTCTATTCTGAAAGGCGTGGCCTTTCCCTTATTTACCCAGGTGCGATCGGTTGGGGTCACTCTGCGGGATCGCAACCCATTTCATGGGCTATGTTTTTATAGTCGTGCCAGTTCTGGGAGTCGTTGTTTTCCAGCATGTACTCATCGGTGGCCAGGACCAACGGGTGTCCCTTGTTGACGAAAGACTGCAAGGTGGGGTACCTCAGCAGAAATACGGTGACACTGATGCGGCCCAGATTGCGGATGTCCGGGTCGGCCATCACTTCCTTGAGAATTTCATCGCCATTATCCGCCGTCACCTTTTGAAACAGGTCGGCGGATTTTTCTTCCAGCTTCGGGTTGGTGTCACAAATCTTGGCGGCTTCCAATTGCAGTTCCAGGATGCGGGTGAAGTCCTCCTCGTCGTACTCACCGTCCATCTTTCCATCATCCCAACCCGATCCCTCCAGCTTACGATCGCCCGGCTCGTCTTCACGCGTGGAGGTTTCACAGAATGTCAAATTTGCTTCATCCAGTATGATCTTGGCTTTAATTTCTGAGGTGGTCTCTAGTCCTGACATGGTGTTTGTTTTTCTCCGTTATGACTTTTAGTTTTTATCCTTGAGGGGGTTGCCCCTGATAGTGTTGTCTGAAAAGACCCTGATTCAGGACCTTAAACCCTTATCACAAAATTCTTTTGAGATGGCAATATCCTATCATAATTCCCCCTGAATCCTGCAGGAATTCTGGTGATATCCAGGGGGACTCTGCAATTTTACCGGCGCGGAACCGTTCGCTGATCCTCTAAAAATAAAATGATGCTGGGCTCCGGCTGGCAGGCTTCGTCGCAAAATTTATGATAACATGGTGCGCAATGATGGATTACATTAAGGACGGGTTGGCCACCGTTCCGCTACAAATTGAACTCCCTCGTGGTACGCGGTCCTGATGCCATGGGAAGTTTTACGTTATAGAGGTTGTGCATGAAAAAGGTCATGTTGCTGTTCCCTCCGGAATGGGTGCCGACGGCGCCCTACCTGTCCCTGCCCAGCCTCACCGCGGTGTTGAGGCAAAACGGCATTGAGGTGGTGCAGAAGGATATCAGCGTTGAAGCGTTCGACCATTACTTCACCCGCGAATTTATCGAGTTCGTGAAAGGCCGCATCGAGAGGCGGTTGAACGCGCTCCGGGACAAAGGGTCGGGGTTGACCGATGAGGAAAAGCAGTACAAAGAGTTGTTGGAGCATTACACCGAGGCCGATCTGGAGCACCATATCGAGAAAGTGCGGCGCGCCAAGGAAATCGTCCGCTCCCAGGAATTCTATGAAGTGGACAAACTCGAATGGGCGTTGAATTCGTTCCGTGAAGTCATGGAATACATTTCCATTTCCTATTATCCCGCCGACATCAATTTCTACCCGGTTGAAAGCAACCTGAACTTGTATCGGCCCTGGGTGTCCGAGGATTTATTCAACGCGCCCAAGGATGAGGACGTCAATATATATATAGACCTGTGCCGGCAGTTGGTGTTTCCGGCGATCGATGCGGATCAGCCGGACGTCGTCGGCATTTCAATCGGCACCCCGGTGCAGTTCATGTCGGGCATGACGTTCTGTCAGATGATCCGTGAAAAATATCCCGACATTCATATCACCGTTGGCGGCAACATCACCACGCGTCTCAAAGACGAAATCAGCAAGAACAAAAAATTCTTCGAGCGGGCGTTTCACTCGCAGATTTGCTATGAGGGCGAGCATTCCCTCGTCAATCTGGTCGAGACCCTCGACCGCGGAGACTCGTTGTCCGAAGTGTCCAACCTGATCTGGATGGATGACACCGGCACGGTGCGGGTCAACGACAAACTGTACACCGAACAGGTCAACGAATTACCGGTGCCCGATTTCGATGGTCTGCCGCTCAATAAATATTTTGTGCCAGAATTGATCCTGCCTTACCTCGGCACACGCGGATGCTACTGGGGGAAATGCACCTTCTGCGATCACGGTGCCGGCTACATCGACCAGTTCCGGGCCAAGCACGCCGAGCAGATTATTAAGGAACTCGCCGAGCTGAAAGCCAAATACAAAAATAAACATTTTTTGTTCACCGACGAATCATTTCCGCCGGCGTTGTTTGCCAAACTACCGCCGATGATGATCGAGGCCAACCTCGATATCTACTGGACGACCTTGATTCGGTTCGAGTCGTTGCTGGTCGAACCGAAATTGTGGGACATGGCGGCGAAATCGGGATGCCGGTCCCTGTACTTTGGTTTGGAATCGGCCAACGAACGCATCATCAAACTGGTCAAGAAGGACACCAACATCGAGGTCGCCATCAAAAATCTCCAGGAAGCCAAGCGGGTCGGCATCTGGAGTCACGTCATGGGGTTCTTCGGGTTTCCCAGTGAAACTCAGGAGGAAGCCGAAGACACGCGGCGGTTCCTGATGGCCAACCAGGACATCATTCACTCGGTGGAGATGTACTTTTTTGTCCTCTACAAACACGCTCCGGTGTGGGACATGATGGAGGAAACCAAAATCGAGGTGCAGAACAATCCCGACCACGACCTGGCGCTCGATTATTACTACACCCCCGAATCCGGCCTCACCATTCCGGAAGCCATGAAACGTTACGAGAGTTTTTACCGCGACGATTTTGATCCCTGGGCCCTGCGCGCCAACTCGCGCGAACACGTGTACCTCTACATCACCCACTTCGGCACCAACGACCTGCCGCAGTTGTACGTTAAAAACCAACCCAAAACCGAACGCGAACTCGCCCCCGAAGTCATGATGTAGCCGGGCCCGGCCCGGAGCGAAATGGGGCTATACTTTTTCTTGTGCCCGACAATTGTTGGGCATGACTTAAAACCGTTGATCGCCCTTGCTGTAAAGGACAAGCCGCTGGACCCAGATCGCTACACTCTGTTGGCGTTCAAAAATCGTTGAGCATGATTTAAAATTTCAGCTCGTTGGCTCCCCTGCAAGGGGCCAGTACCCCTTCGGGGCATGAATCTAATGAAGGGGTATCAATGCCCCTCCGGGGGATGAGGTTAATGAGGGGATATCACACGTCCGTTTTGGGTCGTTTGCGGGCTAACGATCAGCGCGATCTAACGTCCGCTTTTCCACACCAACTGTATGACTCGTCGTCTGTCCGCAATAGGACTTCTTCTTCAAAAATTTCTGACAGATAACCGTCAATTTCTTTCGGGTGCTTAAAGCAGAACACAAATACAGAAACCAACCAGATGCCGGATTCTCATGCGGCGCCCCCAATTGAGATGTTCGGATAGCTGAAATTAAACCCTAATTGGGTGAAGAGGTTAAGTAACCTGGTTTGGGTGGGGCTAATAGGTGAGAGGTGAAGCCATCCGTGTTTATCTGTGTTCATCTGTGGTTACAAAATCTCCCCAACCCCCTTTACAAGAGGGAGCTTATTTTTTTTCGGCGAGGAAGACGGAGATTTGCGGGTTCAATTGGTTGTCGGGGCAGAGTTTGAGGTGTTGCTTAAAAAACGGCATGTCGACCACGGGGTCGCTGTTCTGGCAATGGAGCTGGTAATGATCGAACAGGCCGCGCAGGGGCGCCGGGCCTTGCAGAAACAGGATGCCGCCGGGCTTGAGCGCCTGCGCCGTGGATTTTAAAATCTTCTCGCAGATGTCGCGGTCGGTGTGGTAGAAAAACGGAATCCATTTGAAAATCATGTCGTAAGTATTTTTGTACGTTTCATCAACGTGCTCGGCTTCATTTAAAAATTTGACGTTGCGCACGCCTTCCAACTGATCGCGCAACGCGGCGAAGTTCCACAACTGCTGGGCGTTCTTCACGGCGAATTCGGGGTCGCCGTACAGCACCGTGTACTCGCGTTTTTGGGTGCAGTCGATGCAACCGGCGATCACGGCATCGAAGGTGTGGATCAACACGTTTTCTATCTTCTCCAGTTTGTCCGGCATGCTGTCGTCTGCTTCCATGTAATGAAAAATCTGGTCGAGCACCATGGGTTGCATGGCAGACTCCTCAATTTCCGCCGCGCCTTCCGGGTAAAGCGGCACCGTGTACTGCAACTTGACCGGGTCGGTGGCGGGCGGTTTGCCGCCAAAAAAATGTTGCCAGTCGAACGGGGTTGCCGGGGGCGGATTGGGCGCGGTTTGTTTTTCCTTTATGTTCCATGATGGAGAAATCGGAATCTCTTTTTTGACGGGCCCGTCGTGCAAGTGAATCTGGTCGCCGGTCACTGCCAGATAACGTCCGCAGGAGCCTTTGCCGCCGCGCGCGGTGTTGGTGTAGGAGATGCCCACCGGATCGTCCCAGGCGGTCACCTTGAACAGGTAATTATCCTGGACGGTGAGGCAGAGGGCGTGCTCTTCGCTGAAATAGCGCCACGGTGGTTGCGGTTGCGGAGTCCATTCAATCTCGTGCGACCGATCCGGGTCCATGAACACGTCCATGACTTTTTCCCCCGCTGGTTCTTTGGGATTAAAAAACGCGCTGAAAATGTTGAACGCTTCCTGGGAAGGGTAGGTGGGCAGGCCGCGGTAGCGCAGGGGGGGGAGCGGTGTTTCGCGCGACTGGTCGGCATGCAGGCCCCAGATGAATTCAAACACCGCGCCGCCGGTGCCGGGCAGGGTGGACTGAAACAACTCCACCACCGGGATCAAATCGAGTTGTTCCCAGTTCACGGTGAACATGAAACTGAGGAACATGGTTTTTTCAAAGGCGCCGTCGACCAGGGCATACAGGCCGTCCTTGTCGAGGACCACGTCGTACTCGCCTTCGCCCTTGGCAACAAAGTTTTCATCCTTGTAAAAATAGTTCACTTCCGAAACCGGCACCTGCCAAACCTGCGACGCGCCCTGGCGCAATTCGTCCAACGAAATGGTCTCCCATCCGGGCTGGCCCTTGATATTGATGGGTGTCGAAAAGCGTTTGGCGCGGGGTTTGATGCCGACCCACTGGCGGGAATCCAACTGCATACGCGCTTGCTTGAGTTTGTGCTTTTGCGACTCCGGGTCGAGCGCCCATTCCGCCTCGTGCAAAGCGTGGCCCTCGGGATCGGTCATCAGCATGCGCAGTCCCAGTGAATTGTAAAAAACCGTGTGGCCGGTGGGGTAGACCACCACGCGGGTGTTGGCCGGTGTGGGCTGGTCGCCGCTGAACCAGAACACGGAGCCATTGACCTCCTGCTGTTTCAATTTAGTGAGCGGTTCCTGGAGAAGCGCCACTTCTTTTTCGTTGGTTGCAAATAGGATGTTGCCCTCACGGGTGAGGGCCGCGATCAAGGATTGGGGCGTGGGCACAGGCATCACCTTTTAAAAAATGTTTGCAGAAAGGAAGGGGCGATTATAGGAAGCGGCGCGGGTGCTGTCAAATCTCCGGTTTGCCAACCGGTATTCAGGGCGGGGTTCCTACCGCGGGCAAGCCTTGTTTTAATTAAGAAATCCGCCCATTCAACCCGAAGCAATATTCCAGCATCACATCAATACTCCATGACCTTGTGTGCGGCGCTCCGCCATAGGGTTTTATAAGGATTTCCGCCGTTTCCTGCCCGCTGAATTTATCTCTATTCTACTTATTGACAGAGCCCTCGTCACTGCCTATACTCCGCAGGAACCTTGAAAAAAATCAGTCGTTTACCGTGCCGGGCAAGGCCCGGAGCTAGATAGGTCAAACTCGGAGAGGTGCTCAACAACGGTTGGGCATGCCGCTAAAGCATAGACATTTTGCCTCCCCCGCGAGGGGGTTGAACTGGAAGAGAAAATTCATGGCAACCAATCAAGACCAGATTCCCGAAAGCAGAAAGTACGAGCAGATGGCCATTGCCAGTCTGCAGAAAAACAAGCGCGAAGAGGCCGAAGCGCATTTTAAAACTGCCCTCAACCTGATGGAAGAGTCGGGTGATGAAACCGGACAGGCTTATATTTTAGGAGACTTGGGCAACCTTTGTTTTCAAAGCAAACGCCTGGAACTGGCGGAGGGTTATTACCAGCGGTCGCTCGAATTGATGGAAAAAATCAAGAATTCTCAAGGCATTGAAAGTTCGCTGGGCAACCTGGGCAATGTCTCCCTCTATAAAGGCGAGTTGGAGCAGGCGGTGGAGAATTATCAAAAAGCGTTGCAGGTGGTCGAGCAAACGAATGATCTGCAAGGGCAGGTTCGTTACAACGAGACCCTGGGCGACCTCGCCATGCAACAAGAGAACCTGGCGGAAGCGGAAAAACATTATGAAAAAGTTCACGCTTCCCTGCTGGCGGAAAAGGAAAACCCGGAGCGGTTGGACAGTCTGGAAAAGAAGTTGGCGTCCATCAAAAAGCATTCCGTGTATCTTGAGAGCAAAGAGAAAGAAGCCGAGGCCGAACTGAATTCACTGATCCAGGCAAAGCGCCAGAAGGATTTAATCCGCAAATACCAGGAATTGGAAGAGATGTTTTTTCAGGCCGGTCGTTTCCAAAAGGTGATCGAGTACACTCAGAAAGCCATTGCGGTTTTTGAGGAATTGAAGGACCGGCAATCGGTGGCTATCAGCCATGCCAATCTGGGCGGCACCTTGTTGCAACAGGCCCTGACAGACCAACCGGAGTTACTGGGGCAGGCCGAGGAAAACTTTTTAAAAGCTCTGGATTATTTAACCTCCCAAAAGGACCCGCGCCGGCAATCCTATTTGCTGGGCAGTCTGGGCACCGTCTATCTGAATAAAAAAGATTATGGCAAGGCCCATGACTATTACAGTCAGTCGTTGAAGATCATGGGGGAATTGAAAGACGAGCTGGGCGAGGCGCGTAGTTATGCCAACCTGGGCAAGGTGGATGCCCTGCAGGAAAATTTGGATGGTGCGGTGGCGAATTATGAGAAGTCCCTCCAACTGATGGAAAAGCTTCAAAACCGTCCCGGCATAGCCCAGCAGTTTGAAGCGTTGGGTGAGATTTATTTAAAAAAAGAGGACCTGCCTTTGGCCGAGGACTTTCTGCAGAGAGCCAGCGCGTTGTACGAAGCTTTGAAGGATCCGGTCAGTATCAATATTGTGCAGGATAAGCTGGTGTACATCATCAGTCATCCCACCACCCTTCAGCGGCAGAGAGAACAGCTGAACGAGGAGTTGAAAAAACCGGAAGTCCAAAAAGATGACAAAAGGCAAATCTCCGTATTGAAGGATCTCGCCAACGTGCATTTTCTGGCCAACGATCACTCGGACGGGCAGGAAGTCCTCGAGAAAATGCTCCCCTTGCAGGAAAAAATTCAGGACCTCCAGGGCCTGAGCAGTACCCACGGCAACCTGGGCAGTATCCTGATGCAGAAAAATGATTTGGAAGGGGCCGACCGAAACTTTGAAAAGGCCATCAAGATTCGTGAGGACCAGAAGCAGGACCCCAAAAACCTGACCGAATTATACAGCCAGCGGTGCAACCTTCTGCTGATGCTGGGTAAAATCGATCCGGCTGAGAAATTGATGAAGAAGTCACTCAAGATGAATGAAAAATCCGGGAATCAAGTGGGGCTGATGGTGGATTACCGGAACATGGGAAACTTGAACATACAGAAGACCGATTGGATGGGGGCGGAAAAATTTTACCTGAAGGCTCTGGACATCAACAAAAAAGCCAACAACAAGCGGGAAATGGCCGAGGACTATCGTAACCAGTTCAACTTGTACTTACAGAAAGAAGACTGGGATCAAGCGGAAAAATACGGTTTGCAGGCCCTGGCCATTGCTGAGGAAACCAACGACCTTAAAAATATCTGTAATGACAGCAGAAGCCTCGGGCAAATCAATAATGAAAGAAAGGACCGTTCAAAAGTCGAGTCTTATTACTTGAAATCGCTTGCATGTTCCCGGAAGATGAATAATCAAAAAGAAGTTTGTGTGGACCTGCGGTCGTTGGGTCATCTCTATTTGGAAAAAGGTTACACGGAAAAAGCTGAAAATTATTATAGACAGGCTTTGGATATTTCGATCAAGCTGGGCGATAAAAAAGAATTGGCGGAAGACTCTCGCAACATGGGCAATTACCATTTCAGGAGAGGCCGTCCCAGCGAAGCCGAGGAGCTTTATACCAACGCTTTGAAATTATCGCTGGAGACCGGGGATGAGTTCGGCGCGGCCAAGGATTACACCTTTTTAGGCAATTTGAAGTTTAAGGCAAAAGAGTACGAGGTCGCGGACCGGCATTTCCACCAGGCGACGGAAACTTTTAAAACCTTGAAAAATACGGTGAACCTGGTCCAGCTTTACATGACAGTCGCAAGGCTCAATTTGACCGAATCCAGAAAGGATCCTTGTACCGAGTATCTGGACAAGGCGCAGGAGGTTGCTAAAAGTCTCGGGGATCCTGAAAAATTGACCAACTCGATTACGCAAATGCGGAAAATGCTCGAACGAATCGACAAGAAGTAACGAGTCCAAAGAATGTTCGAATGAGGCTTTGGGGTTCGGGAGGTGGCGAAGCATGGATTTGGTAATGCCCGGATTTTTCAGGTCCAACTGTAGTTGTTGGGATTTTTGGAACTCAGGGGACATGGCCCTAAAAGATCCTTGAGCCAGTTGAAATGATGATCGACATGTAGTATAACCTATTGATTTTAAACTGTTTATTTTTTATCTGGCGGGCGCTTTAAGATTGGGTTGGGTGGCGGAGAGGTGAGGGTGTCTGCGGATCCGAAGGGTCCATTCCAAAACCTCTTGGATTGGTCTTGACAACCCAGACCGCATTCTATAAATTCAAAGTCAGCATCCAACTTCATCCTATAATTGTTTGTATTAAAACTCTTCTAAAGTTTTTGACCTATGAAAGTTGCCTACAGTCCTCAGTTGATGGAAGAATCCGTTTTCAGGCATTTGAACCATCTGGAGCGGTCCGGCATGCGGTCGGATTATGATGAATACCATTCCCTGGCCGATCCCATATATGAATTACCGGAAGATGACCGTGAAGAAGCCTTTGCCAAAGTCAATCAACTGTTTTTTCTGGAAAAACTGGGTTTGGGAGATTTTGTTTTGCAGGCCCTCGAAGCCTGCGGCCTGATTCCTAAAAGACAAAGGACCCCACAGGAAGTCACCGTACCCGAAATCACCGAAGGCGACGCCAGCGGGGAAGCCAGTCAATCTGTAGAAGGCTCTGGTGAAGGCGGCGAAGAAGTCGCTCTGGTGGATAATGATGATGAAGAAGGGTCGATGGAAATTACTTACGAGGATGAAGCCCGCCAGTTTGAAGAAAAAATAAAAGAAATCGTTATCAAACGTGCCATCAATAAAGTTGATGAAGGTTCCAACGTGCTGAACCGGGTTTCCGGTTTACCTGTGATTGAGATGCGTGTTTTGGCCAGCCGGTTTGCGAACCCAGATGAAATGCATGAACTGGAATCTTTCTTGATCCATGAGTTCATGCACGCCCGCGACATGATGGATCCCGAATTCGATTACGAGGATGCTTTCATTCCCGGCAACCCCTCCATAAAAAATCTCATCACCGCCCGCTTTCGTTTGCTGTGGAACATCTATGTGGATTCCAGGCTGGCGCGACGCAAGATCAAGTCCGTGTTGACCAAGGATGCGCGGTACCGGGAATTTGATAATTACTACCGCAAAATTCCCGAGGAACAAAGACGGGGTATTTTCAAGGGATTGTGGGAATCTGAAAAGCTGACCCATGAAGAGTTGCTGTCCATGGCCACTGACTTGGAGACCATGATCAGCAAGTACATCGATTACACCGAAGAATTCACAGAAGAGGATCGCGATTACATTCATTTACAGGGATCCCCTTGTCCGTTATGTAAATTTCCCACTTACAATTGGGTCGACGACCCTGAAAGTGTTTGTGACGAAATGGTTATTGAGGCCATCCAGATCGATTTCGTGGATTGGGAAAGCAAGGATGGCGCCTGCGACCGTTGTATTGAGGTTTACGAGTTGAGAGCCGGGACTGCGTAGTTTGGGAAATGGGAAAAACTTAATGATTTTCCGCGCCCATGCTTGTTAAATTTATTGAATGGAGAAACCGATGACAGAGATAATTGAATTGCCGAAAGAACAAGATCCAATTCTCGTGAAATTTGGTGAGACCGGATCGTTGGAGGAGTGCAAGGAGCAAAGGATTTCTTTGCAAATGGCGCGCGGAAGAATTTACGATCTTTTTTCCAATGCGTTCGGTTATCCCTGGAATCGGAAATTTTTCAGGCCCAAATCCTTTCTGGAGCCTTTTGACGTGGTTCTGCTGGATGAGGAAGATTGGGGCAAAGTGAAAGAAATGGTGTCCCGGTTTGGAAAATACCTGCCAAAAATGGCCCTGAAGCAAGTCCAACAGGAATACGTTCGTGTGTTTGGACATGCGGTCTCTCAGGAATGTCCGCCGTATGAAATGCAATATGGGACGGAAGGTGGTATTCAGTCCCAAACCGATGTGTTGATCCAGCTGGGTGGATTTTACGAAACCTTTGGTTTTGAATTTCCCAAAAGCCGGGGTAAGGAACGCGTGGACCATATCACCGTTGAATTGGCGTTCATGGCCTATTGTTGCTTTCGGGAAGCTTATGGCATATCCAATGAGCATGATGAAAAGAAAATAGCGATCGTCAGAGCCAGCACCAAAAAATTCGTTAGAAATCATATCGGACGCTGGACCCCTTTGTTCGCCCTGTTCACGGCCCGTAAGGCCGAGCGCGGATTGTTCAAGGATCTGGTTGAACTTTTGTCTCTCTTTGTCAAAAATGAATGCGCTTTGCTGGATGTGAAACCCATCAAGGTGGAAGAGCCGGAATATCGTTCGCTGTCCTATAGTATGGAAAATGATTTGATCGCCAACGCTCCGGCCGAGTGCGAACCAGTTAAGTAGCCGTCCAGCGAAGGGGCTTGATCCCTCATGTAACCAGGCGGGATGGCGAAGGCAATAATCGTTGCCAGTGTGTTTTATGTCTTTTCCTCGGGACGGGTGCCCTTCCCGAGGTGGCGCTGGAAGCGGTGACAATCGCCG
>Ga0209988_10002423_pt1 | contig 12326 bp, 12 predicted proteins | sample N075metaG_FD_183115 | JGI IMG/M metagenome (GOLD analysis project Ga0209988, IMG submission 183115) | Deep subsurface microbial communities from Kermadec Trench to uncover new lineages of life (NeLLi) - N075 metaG (SPAdes) (version 2) | ecosystem: Environmental > Aquatic > Marine > Ocean trench... | reverse complement strand
GATCGGTCCATGCCACCGGACGCTGCCGATTTCGTCGATACCGAGAGCTATCCCATCGAGCGGCCCGGATCGCCGCGCTATGCGGCGATGATCGCAGGCGTCCGCGCCGAGCTTGCCGGCGACGGCTGCGCGCTGCTCGCCGGCTTCGTGCGCGCCGCCCGGGTCGCCGAACTCGCCGCCGAGGCCGAGCGGGTGGCGCCCCATGCGCACCGCTCGTTCAACCGCACCAACGCGTACTTCTCCGAGGACGACCCGGCGCTGGCCGCGAGCCACCCGCTGCGCCGCTTCCATGACCACTCGAACGCCTTCGTGCCGGCCGACAACTTCGGCGCCGCCAGCCCCTTGCGCGCGATCTATCAGTGGGCGCCCTTCATGCCGTTCATCCGCGACGCGCTGGGCGCTGCTGAAATCCACCGCTACGCCGATCCGCTGGCCGACGTCATCATCAACGTGGTCGAGCCGGGCGGCGGCTTCCCCTGGCACTTCGACACCAACGATTACACGGTGACGCTGGCGATCCAGAATGCCGAGCGGGGCGGCCTGTTCGAATATCGCCCGAACCTCAGGACCGCCGAGGACGAGAATTACGCCGGCGTCGAGGCGATCCTCGACGGCGGCCGCGACGGCGTTCGCTCGCTCGCGCTTCGGCCCGGCGATCTGCAGATCTTCAAGGGGCGCTTCGCGCTGCACCGGGTGTCGCCGACCGAGGGCGCGCGGCCGCGTTACGTCGGCATCTATTCCTTCGTCGACGCGCCCGGCATGGTCGGCCGCGTCGAACGCACCCGCCAACTCTACGGCCGCGTCCTGCCAATCCACCGCGACCACGATGCGGCGGCCCGCGCCGACGGCCTGAGGGATTAGGGTATAAGGCCCCTATAACCCAGCCCGCGACCGCGGGCCGCCGACCGTTCGGCGAAAGCATGCGCGGCGACTGAGCGCAGGTCACCAGAGGTGACCGCACAAAAAACCACCGCACAAAAAACCACCGCGCAAATCTCTAACCCGCATAGTCGACCGGCAGCGCGGTGGTGTGCTTGATGCGCTCCATGGCGAAGGTCGAGCTGACGTCGGACAGCTCGACGGCGGCGATCAGGCGCTGGTAGATCGCGTCGTAGCCGGCGATGTCGGGCACCACGACGCGCATCAGGTAATCGATGTCGCCGCTCATGCGGTAAAGCTCGACGATCTCGGGGATGCCGGCGACTGCTTTGGCGAACTTCTCGAGCCAGGCGGCGTTGTGCTGGGCGGTCCTGATATGGACGAAGACGGTGACGCCGAGGTTGAGTTTGTCGGGGTCCAAGAGCGCGACGCGGCCGACGATGACGCCGTCGCGCTCGAGCCGCTGGATGCGCCGCCAGCACGGCGTCGTCGACAGGCCGACCCGCTCGGCGATCTCGGCGACCGGCAGCGTCGCGTCGCGTTGCAGGCAGGTGAGGATCTTGCGGTCGATCGCGTCGATGGAGATTGTCATGCCGGAAATCATTAAAAATTAGAATAGAAATCTAATATAATTCAATTTATAGGAAATTTAGCAATAAGATTCCGCCACATCCGGCATATCCTGTGGCCATGATGAAACACCTGTTCACCGACCACCCCGCCGCCGTCGGCGAGAGCTATACCGAGCATTTGGGCATGGCCGGCGGCTTCGCCGGCCGCATGCTGCTCGGCAGCGCCGCCTGTCTGGTTCACGCGCTGTTGCCGTTCCTCTTCGTCAAGACCGGCAGCGCGATCATCACCGAGCTTCACGGCCGTATGGTGACCAACCGCGCCCGCCTGGATACGGCGCCGACGACGGACGGCGACCTGGCGCCCCAGGGTTCCGACTGAGCCGGCTTTCGCCGACCGCTTGACGCTCGATTGGCGCCAAGTTAGGCGTCGGTGACGGCCATGGTGGTCGCACCTATTTGCGTTCGATCAGCTCGATCTTGTAGCCGTCGGGGTCCTCGATGAAGGCGATCACCGTGGTGCCGTGCTTCATCGGGCCAGGCGCGCGCGGAATATTGACGCCGTCGGCGGCGAGCTCGGCGCAGGTCGCGTAGATGTCGGGCACGCCGACCGCGAGATGGCCCCAGCCGGTGCCCAGGTCATAGGGCTCGGCGGTGTCCCAGTTGTGGGTCAGCTCGACCACCGTATGCGTCGCCTCGTCGCCGTAGCCGACGAAGACGTTGGTGAACTTGCCGTCGGGGTAGTCCTTGCGGCGCAGCACCTGCATGCCGAGGTGCCGCGTGTAGAAGTCGATCGAGCGTTCCAGATCGCGCACCCGGATCATCGTGTGAAGCAGCGCGAACTTGCCCGTATCGATCGAGGCTGTTTCGGCCATGGTGATTCCCTTTCGTCATCGTTAGCTTTCGTTCACCTTTAAAGAGCAAAGGTGAACTGCGTTCAATCGCCACGCAGGCCAATCTTAATCCCACAAGGACTGGCCGAACGGTCGGCGGCCCGCGGTCGCGGGCTGGCGTAATCCGAACGACGCGTCCGAATTACGCTCTATCCATACGTCGCGTCGCCGAGCGCCGCGCCGAGCAGTTTGTGGAACCGCCTGACGCTGGTCTCCCAGGCTGGCGACAGCAGCCCGCCGTCGTCCATCACCGGCGAGGCGCGGCCGGCCTGCAGGCGTTCGACGATGGCGTGGTCCTCGCCGTGCACGCGGCGCCACAGGGCGGCCAGCTCGTCGATCTCCTCGGCGCCGGGCGGATCGTCGCCGAGGTGATAGATGACGCGCCACTGGCGCGTGCGGTCGGGCGCCTCCGGCACGTTGAGGTGCACGCCGATCTGGTCGGGCGCGTAGTGGCCGAAGACGAAGTTGGGGTAGACCGCCAGATAGAGCGAGCTCATGTCGAGCGCGTTGGCGAGCGCCGGCCGGCGGTTCTCGGCGCGCTCGGCGTTGACGTCGATGGCACAGCCGAAACAGGTCCCGTCGTCGATCATATAGTGCTCGCGCAGCGGCTGGCCGGCCGCCGATTCGGCGTGCACGATGGGCACGTGGTAGGGCTCGACGAAGTTCTCCAACAGGAACTTCCAGTTCGCGTTGACCGTGCCGAGGTCGATCTTGACCAGCGGCGTCATGGTTCCGAGGTCGACGTCGGCGAGCCGGGCGATGAGCGGCGCGAGATGGTCTTCGAGCGGCACCGCCGCCCCGTCCAGGTTGACGAAGATCCAGTCGTGCCATACCGCGCAACGGACCGGCACGAGGCCGTGGGCGGCGCGGTCGAAGCCTTCGACATGCGGCTTGCGGTAGCCGCCGAAATGGGGCGTCGCCTGGAGCCGGCCGTCGAGGTCGTAGGTCCAGGCGTGGTAGGGGCAGATCAACGCGGTGAGACCCTGGCACGGCGCGCCGACCACGATGTGGCCGCGGTGGCGGCAGACGTTGTGGAAGGCGCGCATGTCGCCGACCGCGTTGCGCAGCAGCACGATCGGTTGACCCGCCGCGGTGACCGGCCGGGCGTCGCCCGGATTGGCGAACTCGTGGGCGAAGCCGACGAAGCACCAGGACGGCGCGAAGACGCGCGCGTACTCGGCGGCAAGCACCGCGCGCTCGGTGTAGGCGCCACGCGGCAGGCCGTGCATCACGCCGCCCGCGTGCCGTTCGATTTGCGCCGTCGCCGTCATCGTGTCCGTCAATTCCGACATCGCCGTTCCTCCGCGCGACTGTGCCACTGTCGGGCGTCGCGCACAAAGCGATTCTGCACCGCCGTCCGGTGGCCTGGGCAATGGACCCATATTGCGTGATCAGCCGTATCATGCCGTAAAAGCTATTGCAAACGTAGTTTCCCTTCGGTAAATTACGAATAACGTATTTAATTGGTCGTTGAAATGCGTAGTTCGTATTTCTGGCGGGGTCTCGGAAATCGCGGGGGCGGCGGTGATCAAGCAGCAGAGGGTCGATCTGGCCGCGCGGCCGGCGGCTGGCGGCGGTGGGGGCGCGCCGCGCTCGGCCGCGCTGTCGTCGCCCTCGGACCGCCTCAACCGCGCCATCATCGGCCTCCTGCAGGAGGACGGCCGGCTGCCATTCAAGACCATCGCCGAGCGCCTCGACGTCTCGGAGGGCACGGTGCGCAACCGGGTCGGCTGGATGAAGCGGGCCGGCATGCTGCGCATCGTCGCGGTCGCCGACCCGGCGGCATTGGACTACCGCGCCGACGCCATGCTGGGCGTCACGGTGGCGCCCGGCGCGACGCCGGCGCGCGTCGCCGAGCGCCTCGGGGCGCACGCCGAGGTAGTCTACATCCTGTGGGTCTCCGGACGTTTCGACCTGCTGGTCGAAATCGTCTGCGAATCCGAGGACGAATTCCTGAACTTCCTGGCGAAGCATTGTTACGACCAGACCGACATCGGGCGGCTCGAGGTCATGACCGGGCTCGCCATGTACAAGAACCAATTCCTGCTCAAGCAGGCGGTGCGTTGAGCGCGGCGTGGCCGGGCAGCGGACATCGATAGGAGGGGACCGAGATGAGCACGATCTATCACGAGACCATGGCGGCGGCGTTGCCCGCCGCCGAGCGCGTCGCCGAGGCCAAGGCGATGCTCGTCGAGGCCGGTGTCAAATACGTCATGTCGTGCTGGATCGACCTGCTCGGCATGCCCAAGACCAAACCGGTGCCGATCCGCGAGTTCGAGGCGGTCTGCGCCGGCAAGGGGCCGCAGTTCGCCGTCCATTCGATCTCGATGGTGCCCGAATTGGGGCCCGCCGATTCGGACCAGATCCCGATCCCCGATCTCGACAGTCTGGTGATCTGCCCGTGGGACCGTACGACCGCCTGGATGTTCGCCGATCTCTACTGGGAGGGTGCGCCCTACAACCTGTGCCCGCGGCTCGCGCTCAAGCGCCAGCTCGCCAAGGCGGTCGATCTGGGCTACCGGCCGATGGCCGGTGTCGAGCCCGAGTTCATTGCGATGCGCTACGAGGACGGCAATCCGGTCAAGGCGTTCGACGACGATCCGACGATGCCGAACGGCACGACGGTGCGCCGCCAGGGGTGGGGCTACGACGTCGAGGCGTCGATCGATTCGATGGGCTTCCTCGGCGAGCTGATCGACATTCTCGAGGAACTCGAATGGGACATCCACGACGTCGTCACCGAGGGCGCCTATTCGCAGTTCGAGCTCGATTTCGGCTACACCGACATCCTCACCATGGCCGACCGCTTCACCTTCCTGCGCGTGCTGTTGAAGGAGGTCGCCAAGCGCCACGGCATGTTCGTCACCTACATGCCCAAACCGACACTGGGCGACTGGCGCTCGGGCGCGCATATCAACTTCAGCATGGAGGACGTGAAGACCGGCGCCAATGTTTTCGGCGACGACGAGAATGGCTGGGCCGGCATCGTCGACAACGTGCTCGGCGGGCTGTTGCGCCACGGCGGCGCGCTGGCCGCGATCACCTGTTCGACGGTCAATTCGTACAAGGGGCTGGTCGCCACGGTGCCGGGCTTCGAGGGTGGCGTCTACACCTGGGCGCCGACCCACGTCACCTATGGCGCCAACAACCGCTCGGCCATGCTGCGCCTGCCGCAGAACCGCTACTGCGTCGAGAACCGCGCGGCCGACATGTGCATGAACGCCTATTTCAGCATGGCGATGACGACCGGCGCCGCGCTCGAGGGCATCGCCGAGGGCCTCGATCCCGGGCCGCCGTTGAACAAGGACCTCTACAACGTCACGCCCGAGGAGTTCGACGAGCGCGGCATCCAGCGCCTGCCACGCAACCTGTTCGAGGCGATCGAGATTTTCGACAAGGACGATCTCGCCAAGGAGGTGCTCGGCCCGGTCATGCACAACTCATACAGTCTCTACAAGCACGACGAGTGGCAGCGCTTCGCGGTGACGATCACCGAGTGGGAGCGCAAGGAGTATCTGCGCTTCTACTAGACTCGGGGTGAAAGGTGCCATGTCCGACTACGCCATTTTCGAGGCGGGCGACATCGAGCTGCAATCGGGCGCGCGGTTGCCCGCCGCGAAACTGGCCTACAAGGCGTACGGCACATTGTCGGCGGCGAAGGACAACGCCGTTCTCATGCCGACCTACTACACCGGCAGCCACGCGGGCAACGAGGCCTTCTTCGGCGCTGGCCGGGCGCTCGATCCGGCGCGCCATTTCATCGTCTCGATCAACCTGATGGGCAACGGCCTGTCGTCGTCGCCCAGCAACACGCCGGCGCCCGACGACGGGCCGCGTTTCCCCAAGGTGACGCTGTGGGACAACGTGGCGTGCCAGCGCCGCTTGCTGGCCGAGGTCTTCGGCATCGAGCGCCTCAGGCTGGTCACCGGCTGGTCGATGGGCGGCTGCCAGAGCTATCAATGGGCCGCGCAGTACCCCGATATGGTCGACGCGATCCTGCCGTTCTGCGCCTCGGCCAAGACCTCGCCGCACAACATCGTCTTCCTCGAAGGCGTCAAGGCGGCGCTCTGCGCGGACGGCGACTGGAACGGCGGCGACTACACGGCGCCGCCACGGCGCGGCCTCAAGGCCTTCGGCCGGGTCTACGCCGGCTGGGCCTACTCGCAGACCTTCTACCGCGAACGGCTCCACCGGACGCTCGGCTTCGAGACATACGAGGACCTGCTGCGCGATTGGGAGGCCGACCACCTCGATTGGGACGCCAACGATCTGCTCGCCATGCTGTGGGCCTGGCAGCGCGGCGACATCAGCGCCAACGATCTCTACGGCGGCGACTTTCCGCGCGCGCTCGGCGCGATCCGCGCCCGCGCCATCGTCATGCCCTGCACCCATGACCTCTATTTCCCGCCCGAAGACAACGCCTACGAGGTCAGCCGCATGACCAGCGCCGAGTTGCGGCCCATCGATTCGGCCTGGGGCCACCTGGTCCCGCGATCGGGCAGCGCAACGGCATTCGACCAGTTCTACGACCAGGCCGTCGAGGAACTGTTGTCGGCCTGATGGTCGGCGCTCGACCGCGCCATGGTATAACGCCACGTATTCAGAGGCTTATCCCGATTGGGTTAAGGGAAAACCCTGATCTTCATAGGTGGCCGTGCTAGGTTGTTCGGGTATGCCACAGGCGGTATGAATTGAAGCATTCCCGGGCTGGTTTCCGGGTCTGCGTATCGGCACCCTACACTCGCGTCGATTGCACCGCGGGAGATGGTTAATCGGGAGGCGCTTCGAACGCAAGAGGCCGTTAGTTTAGGCGAAGGCAACAACTAATAACCGACTGTCATGCGGTCGTGGCATCGTTTGCCGCAACTGGCATCGATTAGCGTTTAACAACAAATCGGATTGGCAGCATGGTAGACGACGCAAACGGACCGGACCAGCCGACGCCGAGCGAGCTGACCCCCACGGACATGGAAGTCGCGGAGAAGACCGTGCAAGCGGTCGGCGAGCTCCAGGAAGCCATGGACGCGGCGCTGATGGCGGGTCTCATCGTTGAGCCGAACTTTATGCAGGTCGAAAACCGCCTAACACGTTATGGCACGAGGATCACTTCGTTCCTATGCAGTGTGAAGGTATACAGAAAACTTACCTAATCCCGGTCGCGGCGTATTCGTGGAATTCCAGTATCCCTTGGGTTGGGAAGAGGCTAGGCCAGCTGCTCGTTCTGTATTTCACCGACCGGTCGGGTGCTACCGCGCTCGAGTACGGGTTGCTCGCCGGCGCCATTGCGCTCGCCATCATCGCGTCGATCGGCGTGCTCGGCGACGAGGTCGTCGCGTTGTACGACACGATCGAGATTACGACATCGTCGCCGTAGACAGATGACCCTGGCGTGGCGCCGGGGTCACCGCGCCGCGCGCCGCGCCTCATTCACGGCATGTGGTCCGTGCCGCCAACCGCTGCCGACTGCCCGCCCGCCCGCATCCGCACGGCGGATTTCCTATTTCGACGTCATCGTCCAAACGCCGTCCCAGCCGTCGCCCGGCGGCGTCTCGCGCATTTGTTCGCAGCGCGCGATGTACATCTTCGGCACCTGGTCATTCTCGTTGAGGCCGAGCGCGGTCTCGAAGGTCGCGATCGCGGCGTCCCAACGCTGGGCGCGATACTGTGCCAGCCCCTCGCGGAAATGGCCGAGCGCTTCGGCCAGATTGGGAAACGTCTCGGCGGTGTGGAAGTCGAGCACCTCGTATACGCCGACCGGCTGCGTCTTGCCCTTGACGACGACGCGGTCGATCTCGCGGCTGCGATAGGTGCCGCGCAATCGGTCGAAGGTGTTCTCGCTGATCAGGATTTTGGCGCCGTATTGCTTGCATGCGGTCTCGAGCCGCGCCGCGAGGTTAACGCCGTCGCCGATCACCGTGTAGTCCATGCGCTTGGGCGAACCGATGTTGCCCGACACGACTTCGTCGGTATTGATGCCGATGCCGATGTCGATCGGCCGCTTGCCGTCGCTGACGCGCCCCCGATTGTAGGTGTTGAGCTCGGACATCATGGCGCAGGCGGTGCGCACGGCGCGGTCGTCGTCGTCGTCGTGGGCGAAGGGAATGCCGAACGCCGCCATGATGGCGTCGCCGATGAACTTGTCCAGCATGCCGCCCTCCTGCTGGATGCAGTCGACCATGATGGTGAAATATTCGTTGAGCAGGGTGACCGTGCCCTGCGCGCCGAGTTCCTCGGTCAGCGTCGTGAAGCCGCGCACGTCCGAGAACAGTACGGTGACCGTGCTGCTCTGGCCGCCCAGGAGTTCCTCGCCGCCTTCCAGCACCTTGGCCGCGATCGACGGGTCCATGTAGCGCGCCATGGTCGACTTCATGCGCTTCTCCGAGGAGATGTCCTCGATCATGATCATCGAGCCGAGCGTCTCCTCGTTGACGCTGCGCAGCGGCAGGACGTTCAGGTTGACCGACAGGGTCTCGTCGTCGACGACCATCTCGGCGTCCATGGCGAGGTCGCCCTCGCGGCTCTCCCGGACACGCTTGACGGTATCGAGGATCCACGCGTTCGGGCCGGTGAAGTACGCTTCGGCCGGCTGGCCGACGACGTCGTCGGCGGACACCTTCAACAGACGCAAACCGGCGTGATTGCAGGTCACGATCTTGTCACCCTCGTCCAGGGTGATGACCGCGTTCGACATGCTTTCCAGCATGCTCTCGTTGTAGTTCTTCATGTTCTGCACGTCGTCGAACAGTTTGGCGTTCTCGAGCGCGATCGAGACCTGGGCGGTGAACGCCTTGAGGCGCGATTCGTCCTCATCGGTGAACGGCCCGCCGCGCTTGTTCAGTACCTGCGTCACGCCGATCGACTTGCCGTTCTTGTTGACCAGCGGAACGCACAGGATCGAGCGCGTGAAGTAGCCGGTCTGCTTGTCGAGCGCCGGGTTGAACCGAAGGTCGGCATAGGCGTGCGGGATGTTGACCGTCATGCCGGTGGTGAACGCGGTGCCGGCGATGCCCATGTGGTTGGGGATGCGGATCTGCGTCGTGCCGAGGCCGCCGCCGACCTCCGACCACAGCTCGTCGGTCTTCTCGTCGTTGAGGAACAGCGTCGAACGCTCGGCGTCGAGCATGCGCGAGACCTCGCCCATGATCTTCTGCAACAGGGCGCCGAGATGGATTTCCGACGACACATCCGAGACGACATCGAGGAACTGCAGCTCCTGCGCCCGCGAACGCTCCATGCGCTCGATCGTCTGGTGGCTCTGCAGGGCGCCGGCCGCCTGCGTGGCCATCACCTCGAGCAGTTCCAGCTCGATTTCGGTGAACTTCCCCTTCGTCTTGTTCAACGACTGGGCGACGCCGATGATCTCGCCGGCAACGGTCTTCACCGGCACACAGAGAATGCTCTTGGTGACGAAGCCGGTCTGTTCGTCGATCGAGGCGTCGAAGTGTTCGTCGCCGTGGGCGTCCTGAGCGATGACGCTCTCGCCGGTCGTGAACACATGGCCGGCGACGCCGCGCGTATTGAGAATACGGATTTCGCGCTTTAGGTTGCCCTGGGCGACGCGCGTATAAAGCTCGTTCGTCAGGCTGTCATTGAGGAACAGGCTGGCGCGTTCCGCCCCAGTCGCCCCGGCGGCGAGGCCGATGAAGGTCTTGAGCACGTCATCGAGCGTGCGGTCGGCGGCCACCTTGTGCGACACGTCGAGCAACAGCTCGGCGACGCGCAACCGGCTCATGGCGTCGTCCGGCGATCGAGCGCGCTTCGCTTTGCCGGTGACCGTCGGCCCGCTGTCATTCGGCATCATGCGTCTCCAACTTGACGCGCAGCATCGCGATCGTCTGCTGCTGCTGGTTGCTTTCATCACGAAAGTCGCGGCGCAGACGCTGCATGGTTTCGTCGTGCGCGAACCTGCCGCGCTCGATCTCATCGCGCAGCGCGCCGATGGTCGCCTTGAGCTGGAGGATTTCACCGTCGGCGCCGGCGACCGCCGCCTGGACGGTCTCGTCGTTCCCGGCGCGCAACGCCTCGAGCGCGTCGCGTAGTTCGCCGATCGTCGCCTCGAGATGCCGGTTTTCGCCGTTCGCCTCGGCGGTCACCGCTTGAACGCTCCGGTCCTTCTCGAGCAGAAGCTGCTCGAGCGAGTCGCGCAAGGCACTCACGGTGTCCTTCATCTGCCGCAGCTCGCCCTGCGCGGCGCGCAGCCCATCTTCGCCGCCGTTCGCCGCCGCGGGCGTCTGCTCGGTCCGCGCCATGTCAATCGAACCACAGCATGGGCGAGGTCGTGACCAGCTCGGTGCCTTGGTCGGTCACGATGAGGTTCTGTTCGAAGCCCGCGCTGCCGACGCCCGTGCGGGCGAAGAACGCCTCGACACCGATCACCATACCCGGTTCGTAGATGTCGTGCTCATTGCCCATCGGCACCGAAATGTAGGGCGGTTCGAAGAACAATCCATTGCCGTGCCCGAACAGCGGAAACTTCTCGCTCGCCTGGTCTTTATCGCCGCCGGCCTCGGCGGTTAGCCGCTCGCCGAGGCGCGCCGTGTCCATGACCGAGACGCCGGGGCGGATCGCCGCGATCACCTGCTCGACGATCGATGCCGTCGTCTCGATCAGCTCGCGCTGCGAATTCGACGGCCGCCGTCCGACCACCGCGGTGCGGCCCGGGTCGAGCCAATAGCCTTGAAACATCGGTCCATAGGCCCAGCCGCGCACCAGCTCGCCGTCCTTCGGCGTCTCGTGGTTGAAGCCGGCCAACGGGTCGGAAGTGAAATACTCGATCAGCTCGCCGTGGCTGACCGGAATCATGTGGACGTGACCGCCGCCGCGGTACACCTCGCGCGCCGCCTCGCCGGCCGCCTCGGCCTCCGACTTGCCGGTCAGCAGGCCCTCGATCAGCGCGTCGAGGGCGCGCGATGCGATGACGCCCGCCTGGCGGATGCAATCGAGTTCGCGCGCGCTCTTGACCCTGCGCGGCTCGAGCACGAGGTCGTCGAGCGGCAGCCATTCGATGCCCGGCGTCGCGCTCTCCAACTGGCGCCAGTACTTGAGCGGCAGGAAATCGGTGCCGACCAAGGCGACGCGGCCGGTGACGTTGCTCTCCTTGAGGCTGTCGGCGACCGCCTTGATGGCGTTGCGGCTCCACGCCACCCGGTCGGTCGCGATCAGATCGGTGCGCGGCCAGGGTTCGTCGGCTTGCAGCTCGGGCGTCTCGCCGGCGCGCAGAATGACGGCCGAGAACGCGCGCGCGTTCGACAGCGGCGTGTCGTAGCCCTGCCCCGAACCGGTGCCATAGAAGTTGGTCAGATAGAGCACGTCGCCGCAGCGCTCGTAGCTGCCCCCCGAGCGGCCCCAGACCACGGCGGTCTCGAAGCCCGCCTCGGTCATGCGGCGGTGAACACGCGCCCAGCGGTCGTGGTATTCCTCGTCCGGAAAGTAGGCCGCGACCATCGTCATCCTCCCTCGCCGGCGTCGTTCGCAGCGCCGCTTTCGCCGATGTTACCATGCATCGACGGCGAGTTCAGTCCGCGCACGTCACGACGCGGGTGGTGGCCGCGCTATTCCTTTGTGCGGTCACCTTTACTGCGTAAAGATGACCTGCGCTCAGTCGCCGCGCATGCCAATCTTTATCCCACAAGGCCATTCCTTATCCCACAAGGCCATTCCTTGTCCCACAAGGATTGGCCGAACGGTCGGCGGCCCCCCTCTTGTTGGGATAAGACTGGCGCGGGCTGGTAAATTCCAACCGATTCCATCGACCGGATAAACCTCCAGCCGGCTGATGACCGGCCGGTATTCGATCTCGCGCGGCAGTTTCTCGTGGATCGCCCTGTCGAAGTCGTCGATCGTCTCGGCTACCATGACGAAGGCGCCGCCGTAAGCCGCCGCCCTGGGGCTATGACGAACCGGCGGTGTATTGACGCGCCGACATACAGGCTCTGAAGGCCTCCTGCCGGTCGCCGAATCGCCCCGGGTCGGCGCCGGGCGCCTG
>Ga0209988_10002421_pt1 | contig 12331 bp, 12 predicted proteins | sample N075metaG_FD_183115 | JGI IMG/M metagenome (GOLD analysis project Ga0209988, IMG submission 183115) | Deep subsurface microbial communities from Kermadec Trench to uncover new lineages of life (NeLLi) - N075 metaG (SPAdes) (version 2) | ecosystem: Environmental > Aquatic > Marine > Ocean trench... | reverse complement strand
TCTGGGTCGTCAGAGAAGTGCGCCGTACCCCAGATCTTGATGCGCGTTCGGTTCGGGTAATCCATCAAGAAGATAAAGGCTTTCGGGTTCTCACCTAGGTTGCCGAGCGAGATGTATTGCGCGTTTCCGGAGAACTCAGCAAAAGCGAGCGTCTTCTCGTCGAGCACTTTGACGAAGCCCTGGGGGCCTCCCCGGTGCTGGATGTAAGGCTGGCCGGAAGCACTCGAGGTGCCCAAGTAGAGCGAATCGCGCTCCGCAATGAATGCCTCGAGCTCCGGCGTGACGACGGACGTCCAGCTGCCACGCTTTTCCACGTTCGCGTAGGCTTTTCGTGAGCCGAGTCTCTCCTGCTCGGCTTTGACCGCCGGGGTAAAAGCGATGTCACTGACGTAAGTCGACATGGTTGTCTCCTATTTCAGAACTCATTGAGTCGCGTCTGTCGTGGCGAGCCGCTCGACGAGCTCTTCGGTGGTCCATACCGTGTTCGCGATGAAGCGGAAGTTCACGACAGCGGCTTCGTAGCCGTCACCTTCGGCCACTTGAGCCGCGGCGGTCGCGTCCTTGATCACGGCCACTTCGAATCCCTGCTCGAGAAGCTCTCTCATGTGGCTCTCGGTACAAAGATTCGCGGACATGCCGCCCAGGATGATCTTGTCGATGCCGCGCTTACGTAGCTGCAGTACGAGGTCGTTGGTCTCCGGCCCGTAGACTTTGTGAGGGCTCGTGACGACAGTCTTCCCGTCCTCGATGTAGGGCTTGTAGCGCTCGAGCCAGTCGGCGCCCGAGCCCTCAAAGCCTTCGACCACGAGGGCTCCTTTGCGATCGAACATGCCGATCTTGTGCATCAAGGCTTCGAGCGCGCCTTCGAACTTCCAAACGTGGTCCGTCGGAAAGTAGTAGTGCGGCGACACGAAAACAGGGATCCCGTTTTCTTTGCCGAGCTTGAAAAGCGTCTCGATGTTCTCGACGGTACGGTTGGCTACGACACTCTTCCCCACGACGCCCCAGGCGACGCCGTCCGGGCTAAGAAAATCGTTCTGGGGATCCGTGATGACGATGGCGGTTCTCTCCTTATCGATCGTCATGCCGGGGTCAGGAAGCTGCGCAGCGGCAACGAGGCTGAGTGCCACGATAGCGGCTGTCGCGGTGGCGGTAAGCGTTTTTCGAATCTTCATGGGTTTCCTCCGTTCGAGTTTGTGTTTGGTCATCGCCCTTCACTAGAGCAAGAGCGGTGCCATAGCAAAACCGCGGAAACCTTGATAATTAGAGGGTTAGGGGGAAGAGCCACTACGAGAATTCGCAGGCGCCGTGAAATATCGCGGCCAAGGCCAGCGGGTCAGCGAGCCGGTTTCTTGATGCCGAGCTTGTCCATGCGCGAGCGCAACGTGCTTGGGTTCAGGCCCAAGCGCTCCGCGGCCGCCTTATCGCCTTCGATAACCCAGCCCACAGATTCGAGCGTTTGGAGTATGTGTTGGCGCTCGACGTCTTCGAGCGTAGTCGCGACCGCGGCGCTTGCCGGCACGACGGACGCTTCGAGAACATCTTCGAGCCTCAGCTCGGGGCCAGGTGACAGAATGAGGGCGCGCTCCAGGACGTTGTGAAGCTCGCGGATGTTCCCAGGCCAACCATAAGCTTTGAGCTTCGCCATGACGCCAGGAGGAATCTCGAGCTTCTTGCCAAGCTTCCTGCCTCGTGTCTTCACGAAATGGTTCGCGAGAAGCGGGATGTCCTCCGGCCTCTCCCGGAGCGGCGGCAGCACGACGGGGAAAACGTTCAATCGGTAAAAAAGATCCTCGCGAAACGTCCCGTCTTGCATCGCGGCCGGCAAATCGCGGTTCGTTGCTGCGATCACCCGCACGTCTACCTTGATGGACCGCGAGCTCCCGAGCCGCTCGATTTCCCCTTCTTGCAACACCCGCAGGAGCTTCGCCTGGAGCTCCAAGGGTAGATCGCCGATCTCGTCGAGTAAGATCGTCCCTCCGTCAGCGAGCTCGAACCGTCCGATCCTCCGCGACAACGCTCCCGTGAAAGCGCCGCGCTCGTGGCCAAAAAGCTCGCTTTCGATGAGGTTTGCGGGAAGCGCCGCACAGTTGACCTTGACGAGCGGCCGGGCTTTGCGTGGGCTCGCTTCGTGGAGAGCGCGCGCGATGAGCTCCTTGCCCGTGCCGGTCTCTCCGAGCACCAAGACCGTCGCGTCGGTCGCCGCGACTTGCGTGACTTTCTGTAAGACTTGCTGCATGGACTCGCTGGAATGCAGGATGCCTTTGAAATCCTGCTCGCGCGCAATCTCCTCCCGTAAGTAAACGTTGTCCGCTTCGAGCCGGCTCTTGAGACGCTCTACTTCCGCAAGAGCATCCGTGAGCTCTGCGGTGCGCTCGGCCACGCGTTCTTCGAGCCCGGCATTCGCTGTTTGCAAATCCCGCTGCAGCTTGCGGATCGTCAAATGCGCTTCCACCCGCGCCAGCACTTCTTCGTTGTGGATGGGCTTGGTCACGAAGTCGACCGCGCCCGCCTCGAAAGCGCGTACTTTATCTTTCGTGTCGCCGAGGGCGGTCATGAAGATGACAGGAATCTCGCGCAATGCACCGTCGGCTTTCAGCCGCCGGCAACACTCGTAACCGTCCATCCGCGGCATCATCACGTCGAGCAGAATCAAGTCGGGTTTCGCGAGACGCGCTTGCTCGATCGCTTCTTCGCCATCACGCGAGACGAGCACTTTGAAGTTCTGTGTGCCGAGATAGTCGACGAGCAAGCTGAGGTTGGCGGGCGTGTCGTCGACGACGAGTATCGTGCTCATCGCTGCGCGCTTCATACGAAAGGCTCCAGGTAGGAGCGGATCTCTTTCATGTCGAACTTCCTAGCAAGTTTGCGAAGATCCTCTATCGCGGGAGCGAGCTCTGAATCGAGCTCGACGATCGCCTCGAGGCGGCGCCCTATCGCTTCGATGTCGCCGACCCGCGCGAGCTCGTAGAGCTCTTCGGCGTGCTCGCGTGGCATCGCTTTCGACTCGGCTCCCGCGGGCTCGGCGACGGCGCTGCGGCTTTCATCTTCCCCATCGTAGAGCCATGTGACGTCCAGATATTCCGAGACCTTGTCGAAAAGCGCCGCCGCGCGCACGGGTTTGGGAAGAAAATCGTTGCAGCCGGCGTCGCGGCTCCTCTCACGGCTATGCTCGAAAACACTGGCCGAAAGCGCGATGATCACGACTCCCGAGAGCTCCTCAACGCGCCGGATGCGGCGGACGGCTTCGAAGCCGTCCATCACCGGCATGACCAGATCCATGAAGATGAGATCGGGCTTGAAACGGCGCGCCGTCTCGACGGCTTCGCGGCCGTCCGCCGCTTCGGCGAGCACGAAGCCTATCGACTCCATCAGATCGCGCAGAAACGACCGGTTGGTGGGCTTGTCGTCGACGACGAGTATCTTCGGCCCGCGCCCGTCATTCCCCTCAATGCCCACGATGCGGCGGCGCTCGCGGCTCTCTTCGATCTGGAACCCGTCGACCGGTTCGAGCTCCAGGTCGAACCAGAAGGTACTCCCGCGGCCAGGCTCACTTTGCACCTCGAGAGTCCCGCCCATGAGCTCGACGAGAACGCGGCTAATCGAGAGCCCGAGCCCGGTGCCCTCGGGCCGATCGCCGCCTTCTCGAAGCTGCTGGAAGGGTTGAAAGATCTCGCTCAGCGCCTCGGGCGCGATGCCGACGCCTGTATCCTCGATGTGAAAACGAAGGCGGCGCGCAGCTTCGCCGTGCCAGCCTACCTTGAGCACGACGTGGCCCCCATCCGTGAACTTCACCGCGTTTCCCAGTAGATTGAGCAGGACTTGCCGGAGCTTGCGCGGGTCCCCCCGCACCCCGACCGGCAGCGGCGAGAGCGCTTCGTGAGAGAAACGAAGGCCCTTCTCTTCCGCGCGCACGCTCATGATCCCCGCGACTTGCGCGAGCAAATCCGGCAAATCGAAATCAGTCGGCTCGAGCTCGAGGCGACCGGCTTCGATCTTGGCCAGGTCCAGAATCTCGTTGATCAATGACAAGAGGTGCTCACCACTCGAGTGGATGACCTGGACCTGCGCTTTTTGTTTCTCGCCAAGCGCCGTCTCGTTCTCGAGAAGCTGGGCATAGCCGAGGATGCTGTTGAGCGGTGTCCGAAGCTCGTGACTCATGTTGGCGAGAAACTCGCTTTTCGCACGGCTCGCACTCTCCGCAGCGCTCTTGGCTTCCTGTAAAACAGTCTCCGCGCGTTTGCGCTCAATCGCACCAGCGAAGGCTTGAGCGACGATACTGAGCAGACGAACGTCTTCCTCTTGCCACGTCGCCTGATCCTCGGCTTCGATTCCAAAATAGCCGATGACTTGATTCTCGAAGATCATGGGAACTTTGATCGATGCGCCGCGGCGAACGATCTTGCCTTCGAGTAGATCGGGCTCGTCACTGAGGGACCCCGACGCCTTGCAGTCGCCAATGGGTCCGTCCACGAGGCATGCATAGGATCGCGTCGCTCCGGAAAATTGACCAATGCGCTCGACAGCCTTGACGACCTCGTCCTCGACGTCCGATGCGGGCAGATTGATGAAGTGCGCCGAGATAGAAGCAAGCAAATCCTCGAGAGCGACGCGATGGGCAAGCGCTTCGTTGACACGGGAGAGCTCCTCGGTGCGCGCGACGACGCGGCTTTCGAGCTCGTCATGCGCCTTTTCCACCTCGCGATAGGTGCGAACGTAGTCCGAGACGAGACCCGCGAGAGGGATCCCGTAAGCGACGACTTTGAGCCCATGCGCGATGTTGAAATGGTTGTCATAAAGCGCGGTCGAGCCGAAGGCCATGTGCAGTTGCGTGACGATTTGGGGAACGACGCTGACGAGAAGCGCGTGCGAGAAGAGATTGGGGTGCTGGCGGTAAAAGCGCGGGAAGACGAAAATTCCCGCGATGATGAAAAGCACGAGAGGCGCCACATCGTAGGGCCGGCTGACCATCGAGCCGGGGAAGATCGTCGTCGGAAGACGCGGGCTTCGAGCACAGATCTGAATGACGCCATAGGCCACGAGCACAAAGAAGAAGCCGGCGCCGAGAACGAAACGTTGGCTAGCCGCAGCGCTTCCCTGCTTGCCGTTCTTCGCCAGTCCTCGAGCCATGACGAGGATTGTGCCGGCCAGCAAGATGACCGCGTTGAACACGCGCGAGATCGCCCACGTGAAGGGGATGAACTCCTGGTTGTCCGCAACCGCGTAGATGAGCCGGTCCGCGGCGAGCACGTGAAAGGCGTCCACGACACCGGCGCACAAAAGAGCGATGCCGATGATGGGCGTCGTCACTTCGCGGGCCAAACGGAAATGCGCGACGGAAAGAATGAAGATGAAGAGCGCGGCGAAAAAGGCAGCCCATTCCAGGATCGTGTGGGTAAAGCTTCCCGCGAGCGTGCGGTGGAGCGCGTCGGTGAGCTCGTCGCTCCCGAACGAAGCCGCCTCGGCAAGGTCGAGAGTCGGCGCGGGAGACGCAAAAGACACCCCCGCGAGGTTCAAAAGCGTCGGCAGAGCGCAAATCGCCGCAATCGCAACGAGCCAACTATTCGGGAGCCGCTTCATCGGGTCAGCTACGTAACGTCGTAGGCGGTGCACGATATCACGGAACCTAAAGACACTTCTCGCTTGAGCCCATACCAATACCCGCGTGCGTAGCAAGACGCGTGCCGTGTATCGGAGCCGCGCAGATACGGGAAATGGTGCGCTCGCCTCGCCCGTCGCCGCGACACTTCGAAGCTGCCACGACATTGCACGGCGGCGGTCCCCTGTGAAGGGAGCTGGGCCTTTTTCATTTAAGGAGCAAGAACATGCCGGCAATGTTTCTGATTTTTCTCGAGCTCGACGGACGCGACGTCCTCGTCGGCGGCGGCGGCGCCGTGGCGGAGTCCAAAACGAAAAGCCTTCTGGACACGGGAGCCCGGGTCACCGTCGTCGCTCCATCGATTGGCTTCGCGTGGACCCACCCGAACGATCTCGACAACGCCTGGTTCGTGATTGCCGCCGCGACGCGGGAGACCAATCGCCTCGTCGCGACGGCCGCCGAGAAACGACATCAGTTCGTGATCGCCGTGGACGACAAGGCATCTTGCAGCGCCTATGGCGGCGCTGTTCTTCGTCGTGCTGTCGGGCCACAGCTCGGAAGCTCTCGTCGAAATACTCGACTCGGTAACAGCTCACGCGGCGACGCTCGTCGTGCTCATGGGCTTGGCCACCCGGGCGACCGCTCGCCAAGTGCTTGATCGAGCGCGGCTGGAGCCAAGCGACTCCGGCGGCTATCACCTGCAACGCCTCGTTCGCCGACGCGGCCGCGTGGACCGGCACGATCGCAGCGCTTTCCCGCTCGCCTCCGAGCTCAGAAGCCCGGCTCCTGGAGCAGAACCTCGCCTTCGATAGCGCCGTGAAGGATCTTCACATCAAAGTGAGCGGATGCTTCATCATTATTAAACCGCCGGAACGGGAGGCCGCCCGGCTCGACGAGGGACGACGAAAGCGTGGTCAACGCAGCCGAGACGCTTCAGGGATCGCATAATGGGTCAACGTAAACCGCGAGCCGGTCACGCGCCCTTTGGGCCGCCAAAAACTGCTCTAAGCTGCCTCGCGCCATTCCGATGGTGCAGCCCGCCCACTCTCGAAAGCGCAACGACTTTTGCGGTCGGTGACGGCCGCGGCGTGATCGGTCGCGAGGTTTCAATCATGAGGTCGGCTCGCGGCCGACACATCGCTCGAATCGTGCGGGCGCCGAGTGACACGATGACGATGAGAACTCCGCGGCGATGGAATTTGGCACCCAAGGATGCCATCAGCTATCATCGAAAGAGCATCATGGGGACCGAGCGTCTACACGAGCACACGTATTTCGAGTACTTGGCCCACGAAGAGGCGAGTAACGTGAAGCACGAGTACTTGGATGGCGAGATCTACGCGATGGCTGGCGGGACTCCGACGCATGCCGAGCTGTCGGTCGCTGTCGCCTCGACGCTTCGGGCTCAGCTCGAGGGGAAACGCCGTCGCGTGTTCAGTTCGGATCTCAGAGTTCGCGTCGCCGCGACTGGGCTTGCAACCTATCCCGATGTCACCGTCGTCTGCGGGCCGCTCGAGCGAGACGAAGAAAGCCGAGAAACCATATTGAACCCGACCGTCGTCGTCGAAGTACTGAGTGGCGGGACGGAGCGTTACGATCGCGGCGAGAAATTCCGGCATTACAAGCAGATCCCTACTCTGCAGGAGTACGTGCTCTTGTCTCAAAAAGAAACTCTTGTGGAGGTCTGGCGGCGCAAAGGTGACGCCTGGACCCAACAGGAAGCAAAGGCCGGGGAGCGACTCGAAATCGAATCGATCGATTGCGAGCTCGTCACCGACGAGCTTTATCAGGGTGTCTTCGACGAGTAACGCCGATAGCAAAACTCGTTTTGCGCAAGCATCGTTCACTCGTTGACTCTGCGTGTGGCCTGGCTGGCGCAGCAAAAATCAATTCTATTTCGGCGATTTGCTGACGTGAACGACTCGCCGACGAGCCAACCATCCGAATCGCAGCGCCGTCACCGGGTGGGCCGCCTTTCCGTAAACGAGCCGTTCGCCTGTCGCAAGAATCCGAGCTAAACCATCGTCGCTTAAAGCTCGGAAGGGCTCGCGCTGGATCCAACCAGCGAGGGCGACGACCAAAAATGTCAGGGGCTTTATCGGCGTGCTCATGACCGAGGATTCTATCGTGGAGCGTGGAGCTCGGCACTGGCTGAAACTGGGCTCCATACCGAGACGGTGCTAGCTGTTCCACGACCGCGGGCTTCACCCGGAGTCGGCACGCGACGTGGGCGCGGGCGAAGTTGGGGCCTCAACTGGGTCTGGACGGTCCGGACTAAAGTAGAGCTCACGACAACGACCGGCCGCGGGCGAACATTCTTCCGTGACTCACGTGAGGCATACTTTCCACAGGCTTTCCACACACCTTGGCAAAGTTTTCCACAGCAGACGTTTCCGCGGAAACGTCTAAACGACCAGATGCTGGCCGTCGTCAAGTCTGAGCCCTCGTGGGACGCGCTCCCACCCGAGACGACTTGGAGATTGCGGGAACTGCTGTCATGGTGTTTCAGAAAAGAGCAGCCACGCCGTTTGCGGGAGATAAGCGTCGCTGGCGTCTATCTCGAAGCGGCTCTTGACGAGCCAACCCGCCACGCCGTTCACGAAACGGCGCCTAAATCTGCCTCCGCGTGGTCCGTGATCGTGGCCGCGGCGATGGCCGCAAGCCTCGTTACATGGATGGCGACGAGTAAAGCCCGCGACCCGCAACCCGTCACCAAGGTCCGTGTCGGGCTACAGCCTGGCAAGACGCTCGGAGTCTTTTATCAAGGTCCCGCGTCGTCGATCTCGCCATTGAGTCGAACGGCCATGGTCTTTCTACCAGACGGACGGGGTTTGATCTTTAGCGCGGAGAACGGAGAGCAGGGGCAGCTTTACTTGCGGCGACTCGACGAGCGCGACGCGATGCCCATCGCCGGCACGGACGGCGCGATCGGCCCGTTCTTGTCCCCCGATGGAAGCTGGGTTGGGTTTCGGGCGGACGGCAAGTTGAAGAAAGTGCCTATCGAGGGCGGCGCGGCGCGAGCGCTTTGCGATCTTCCCTATCCGCCTCAGGGCGTGAGTTGGGGGCGGGACGCCACGATCGTCTTCGGGCAAAGGGTGGGACCCATTCTTCGAATCTCTGCGGAGGGGGGCTTGCCGGAGCCGGTCACTACGCTGCAAGACGAGTACAATCACCTTCTGCCACGTTTTCTTCCCGACGGTAAGCGCATTCTTTTCACGTCGCGGTCGAACCGTCTCGCGCGCATCGGCTCGTGGGAGGGCACAAACCTCGTGCTCCAGTCGCTCGAAAACGGAGAGCGAAAGCTATTGATGGAAGACGCCGCCGACGGACGTTTCGCGCCCACGGGACACGTGGTGTTCGTTCGTGTGGGAACTCTCATGGCCGCGTCATTCGATCCGAACCGTGGTGAGATCACGGGAGTCGCGGTGCCCGTCGTGGAGAGCCTGCGCCAAGCCATCAATGCCGGAGGCATCCAGAGGAGCAACGCGGCGGGTCAGTTCAGCTTTTCGGCTTCCGGCTCGCTCGCCTATGTGCCTGGCGGCATCTTCCCACCCGAGAGCAGCCGCCTCGTTTGGGTCGACCGGAGCGGCGACGTTGAACCTCTGCTCGCCGTGCCTACCGGAAATTATCTGGGGCCGCGCGTTTCGCCCGATGGCGATCGTGTGGCTGTCTGGAAGGACGTCTCCAGCATTTGGATCTACAACATCTCCGCTACGACGTGGAGCCGACTCGGCTCGACCGAAACGGTGCATGGCTTGCCCATCTGGACGCCCGATGGCGGACGGCTTTCGTATTCCGCGTTGGACGATAACCTCCACTGGACGCTGTCGGACGGCAGCGGACCCTCTGAGCCTCTCACAACCAAGGGGGGGGTTCCCCTCACCCGGGGTATGGACCCCTGATGGCCAAACCTTGGCCGTATCGCGCGGAACGTTAGACGGCACTTTCGATGTCTGGCTCGTTCCTCTCGACGGCGAGCCTCGTTCCTTCATCGAGTCCCCCGGATCGGAGCGTTGGCTGTCGTTCTCGCCGGACGGCACTTGGCTAGCCTACGGCTCGGACGAGACCGGCCGCGACGAGATCTACGTCGTTCCTTTTCCAGGACCGGGACCGAGAATTCAGGTCTCGACTGAAGGTGGGCGCAGCCCGGCCTGGTCACGGGATGGTCGTGAGCTCTTCTACCGAGGCCCGGAGCTTCTGGACGGGTCGCGCGCCATGTTGGTCGTCGACGTCACCACGCGTCCCGAATTCACCAAGAGCCCACCCCGAGAGCTGTTTCGCTGGCAAGGCAGCAACGTGGCAACCAGCACGGGGTACGATGTGACGCCGGACGGTCAACGGTTCGTGATGACCGTCGACACGCGCGAAGAGCCACCTCCGGTCACAGAGCTCCATGTCGTCCTCAACTGGTTCGACGAGCTCGAGCGGGTCGTTCGTTAACGGCCTCGCACAACTACTCCGTCCGGGCGGAGTCGATAGGTCGTCAGCTCGCAGGGACAAGGCGCTTGAACTTTCCGAGCCAGCCTTCGACGAGGACGATCTCGAACTTCGAGGATCATAAGAAAGCGGCCATCGGGAGCCACGTCATAGAGGATGCCGGAGTTGAGATGGACGCCGCGGAAGAGCTCACGGGGAAGTGCTGCACCTCACGCTCGAGCTCGGTGATCCGGACCGCTACGAGATCACCTCCTGGACTTTGCGGCCTCACCCTTCTGACAGCGCCATTGTGGCAGCGTGGACGACTAGAGCCAGTCTTCCACTCGCAAGCCGGGAACGAGCCGGAAATCGACGAGGTTTCGAGACAGAAGCGAGGCGTCATGAGCTGAGACAATACTCGCGATTTTCAAATCCATCGTGCCGATCCGAATACGTTGTTTCCGGAGAGTCTGAAGCACATCCACAGCGTCCTCGTTCCACGGTAAGACGTTCCACGCAGCGAAAAACTCGATACGTTGCTGGAGGCGTCGATAGGCGTGAATTTGTTGATGAGGGTCACGTTGCCGATGAATCTGTGCAAGCCACCCCCGAAACTGCTCTTCAGCGGAAATGATGGTCGTCGCGACCTCTTCGCTAGCCTTCTCGAGTTTCTCCCGCAGAGCAGTTCCTTTGGCAGAACCGCGATCGAGCTCGACGAGGTGATCCGTGTCCAAAACCAGCATCTCAGCGATCGTCTTGTCGACCTTCGTTCCGAATTTCCTGCCCTAGTTGGATCATTTCGTCAAACCCCGGATCGTCGGCGGACATCCCGAAAGTCTTACGCCAGTCCTTTTCGATTTGGGTGCGCTGGAGCTTTTTCTTCAGCTCCGTTACCTCTTCTTCGAGAATCCCGACCCTATGCTCGATGTTTGAGCTCATACAGTAACTCCTTCCCCGGGAGGGCAGCGCCCCCCAGTTCGACACCCATCTCCATTCTATCAACAGACCATTCCGAGCAACTGCTGGGCTAAGGTCTGCGCGGGCGGCTCGTGCGTTAACAGCGTCGCTGTCACGGTAGCTTCGGGAGTGGCTAGGTAGCCAATTCAGTGACAGGAGTCGTGCGCCAGCACGGGCTCTTCAAGGCCACGAGGCCTGTCCGACAGCTCTGCATCAGGACCGGAGGAGCAGAGGGTTGGTCCGCTAACCCTCGTCGTCGCGAGGCGAAAAGACTTAAGTGGATTCGATGATGCAGGTTGATTGTAACCACATCGACCGTTAACCCGACCAGTTGGCGTCATGCCAACGAGAACAGCACCCTCCCAGCGGAAATGCTCTGCCCACTTGTCTCGCCGAGGGTCGAACAATCGAACGAGTTTTCCGCTATCTCTGTCTATGCTCGCGATGTTCGGGCCCTTATGGTTGTTGCAGGCAAAGCAGGCAAGCGCAAGGTTGTCGGGGGCGTCGGTGCCGTGGTGCTTACGTGCGATGATGTGGTCGACCTGAAATCTGAGCAGGTCGAATGGCTGACCTACGCGACAATACTCGCAGATGTTGTTGGCACGCGCCCATACGCGATCGATGAGTGACCGGTCCACTCATCACTCGGACGTTGACTGTTCTCGATTCAACGAAGTCCGGGCCTTTGACTGTAGCAACGACAGAAAATGACCGACGCGTTCGTAGGCGTTGAACTCCGCCTCCTCTTCGCCTGTAAGCGTGCCGTCACGCGCCTTTTGCGCCAATTCGTCCATGCGGTCCCAGTCTTCCTGGGGAAAGTTGAAACCCAAAATCAAATCGGCCATCGCTGGCGGGAAGTCTTGCTTCTTGGCAGCGATCACGCGAGAAAGTATGTCCGCCTCGTTCTTGATCGCTGGCGAGCTCATGAGGTCATTATCTCACAATGTCCAAGCCCAACCTGGTTTGCAAGGCCCTAGTTTGCACGGTTCACTAGCATCAGCAGACCGTTCCGAGCAACTGCCGAGCGCCGAAGGCACGGGTGATATCTCGCGGGTTACGTCGTTCTTTTTCCAGAACCGGGACCGAGAATTCAGGATCGACTGAAGGTGGGCGCAGCCCGGCCTGGTCACTGGATGGTCGTGAGCTCTTCTACCGAGGCCCGGAACTGCCGGACGGGTCGAGGGCCAGGTTGGCCGTCGACGTCACCACGCCTCCCGAGTTCACCCATGAGCCCGCCCCGAGAGCTGTTTCGCTGGCAAGGCGGCTTCGTGGCAACCACTACGGAGTACGATGTGACCCCGGAAGGTCAACGTTTGTGATGGCCGTCGACACGCGCGAAGTGCCACCTCCGGTCAAAGA
>Ga0209988_10002418_pt1 | contig 12341 bp, 18 predicted proteins | sample N075metaG_FD_183115 | JGI IMG/M metagenome (GOLD analysis project Ga0209988, IMG submission 183115) | Deep subsurface microbial communities from Kermadec Trench to uncover new lineages of life (NeLLi) - N075 metaG (SPAdes) (version 2) | ecosystem: Environmental > Aquatic > Marine > Ocean trench... | reverse complement strand
TAGAGCATTATTTTTTTTGCGCTTCTACCTCAGCTATAATATCAAAGGCACCATATGTCCCATGAACTTCTTTGACTCCGTTTATGTGCTTGATTTGTTCAATTAACGTCTTTTCGGATCCACCATCACAATTTATCAGAACATATGCTTGTTTCATCATTGATCGTCTAAACTATTAGGCCTCAATGCACCACCAATACATCTGAGCTTCGTTATTCATATCCCTCCTTTGCTAACACATAGGTCCTAATCTTGCCTTTGCTGTCAAGAAGTTTGAAAAACTTTCTGAATTTAAGATTGCAATCTGAACAATGACTGTAACACAGATACTTTGTACATCAACCCTTTTCGTCGGTCTCGTGGGAAATAAAATCATCAAGCACTATTTTTTCATGCTTACAGGTATTCATTATATCCAAATAGGTCAAAGTACCATATAAGATGAGTTCAAAATGGTACTCGATTTAGAATTTCGTAATTTATTAGAAAGAGAACTTCGAAAAACCATAAATTTTTCCTTCGAACAAAATATGGCATTTAAGGAAATTTGGAATTGTACTAACGAAGATGATTTTTTGTATGGATGGTATATGGGCAGATCAGATGATTTTTGTAGAAATCAATTCTTTTTGCACTATCATAAAGCCCCTGATGAAAAAGAAGCTAAGGAAATTCAAGAAATTTTACTTAATCATGCAAAAGATTTTCGTGTTCAATTAGCTAAAAAATGAACGTCAGTAAAATCAAAGTTACAATTTTCTGTCCTTTTTGTCATGGTCAACACCTTGATTCAGGAAAATATGCAATCAAGCCTCACAAGGTACACTTGTGTTTTCATTGCGGAAAAAAATTCAAAGTTGGTAAACCTACCATCGGTGTAAAAAACGGATCAGATATGACATTAGAATCATAAACTAATTTTTAATCTCAGTTGACCAAATGGAAAATAACCAGAAATTGATTAGGATTTGTAAGTTACGTCTCTACATAAATGCTATCTGATTCTACTATTACTTTGTATGAAGCCAAATCCTTTAGTTGTGATGCAAATGCGATTAGCTTCCCAGTCTTACAGTCCCATGTTGAACCATGCCAAGGACACGTTACAGTAGAACCTTCCATTGTTCCTTCGGAAAGACTTGCACCTTGGTGAGTGCAGGTATCATCCATTGCAAAGTAGTTTCCATTCTCATTAGCTACGAGAATTGTTTTCCCCCCTGATTCCACTAACAACATTTTACCTGGAGGTAGGTCAGAGGTTTTGCCGGCCAATATTTTACCCATTATTTCCTTTCTTCCTCATCACTTATAGTATTTTTTGTATCAACTTTTCCAGAATAATTCAAAATAGAGTCAAAATAAATAGGAAAATAAAGTAAGATGAATTATGGCTGATAAAATTCCTGCAAACGAATTAAGGTCAAAAAAAGAGGATTTTGTTATCATTGATGTAAGGGAATCCGACGAAATTGCCTCAGGTAAAATTGAAGGATCAGTTCACATGCCTCTTGGATTAACAATAAGAAATGCAAAAAAGAAGCAGATTGAGAATTTAAGGAGTAAGAAAATTTGTACATATTGTGGCACAGGTTATCGTGGAAACATTGCAGCAGATGAATTAAACAAAGAAGGATTTAATGCAGTAACATTGGATGGCGGTTACTCTTCTTGGACATCATAAATTTTCTAATCCTCATCATTCCCGAAAAATAATTCCGAAAAAACATGAATTGATTATCCTAGTATTGAAGTGTATTCTTCGTTAGCATCTTTGATAATTTTTTTCATTTTTTACCCAAAACTATCATGAACATTGTATTTTTGTCCTTGGAATGGGGTGAAAAAAATTCTGTAACTTCATCATCATAAAATGTCAAACCAGTAGCTCCAACATTTTGAGAGTATGCAGCAAGATAAAATCTCCCTCCCAATATGCTAGCTTCTATTTGGGCAGCTCTATATCCCCTGTTTTCAAGTTTAGCAAGAATTTTTTCCAAGTTAGTCATAAAGAAAACACACACACTACCATCTCCAGGTAGATCCTGATCCAGTCCTAGATGCATTGCTTCATTTCTGAAAATTCCTTCTTTTAGTAGCTCAAGACAGTTTCTTTTTTTATCGAAATAATAGGTTCCAGGTTCAAGATTTTCAACAGAGTTTACTATAAGGTACATATCAATAATTGAATCTCCATATTTTTGTAAAAAATCTATACAAACTCCCCGTGTCGAATAATGAATAATCGTTGATAATTGTTGAAATGAAATTGATTCCCTAGAAAATTTGCGAGTAGAGCCTCTTTTTATTATTACAGTTTCAATTGGGGTTTCCCTTGAAATCTCACTGATCTTTGGTTCTAAAACAACACCGTTAGTTGAAGATTTGTAGGATTGAATTGATGTATTTTTTGACCGCCATGACAAAACTTGTTCTGGTGAAGTAAGAGAGGATGCGAGATGTATTTTTGTGATTTCTGGATCATCATAATCATAATTTGAAAGGGGTTCTGTTGGTAGATTTAGCGTTTTAATTTTAGTTGGTTCATTTGCGCCTGTAGGATTACCCTTTCCTATCGGAATTAATGCAATTGAAACCTCTTTTTCTTGATTTAAATCAAGAAGAGAATTTACCATATTATCTAAAAATCCCATTATAACTTTCGTTCTAAAGTGGTGTGAGTTGCACATTGCTAACGTGTTTGCAATAATAGTTCCGCAATCCCAAAACGTGTGACGATATTCTCGTGTACCGTACTTTATTGAATTTCTTGTAAAAATGTCAGTGTAGACTAAAATTACTGGAGCATGTTTTACGTCAGTTTCATCTGCAGTGGCCTTTACCAACACACCTCTAAAATCTCCTTTCCGTAATTGATCAAGTTTCATCTCCTTGGGGTCAAAGTGATACACACCAGCTTCGAGTCCGGGAATATCTCCACATACTAAGTAAATCTCAATATGATATAGAGCCCCAGTACAAGATGCAGCCCTGAATTCAAATTCTCCTAATCCTACAAAGCTTATTGTTTTTGTAATGCCACTTGAAAAGTACAGTATACGGCCTAGACTTTGAAGATCAGGGAGATTATCTGATTCATTCTGTCCAATAATTCCAGAGATAGTTTTGAGGGTAGATGAAGTTGGGTTTCGGTCAAGAGGTAAAGGAATACCTTTCAAGGCCTTGTAAATTTTGTATGGACTTGGTCTTAATGCAGGATCATAAAAATGCGGTTTCATAAGAAAAATTCCATTAGGATGTTTGGTGCCGTTATGATAATTCCAAGTTATTTGAATTTCGTCATTATTCATCTTTTTTAATTAACTTGCAAGGGCTATAATTCATTTGAAAACAACTATACCGCCAAATATTTCATTTAGAACGTACTGTAATATTGTGGCAGAAATAATGATATTCGTTGAAAACAAAGAAGAACTAAACAATCTTTTGCAATTACAATTTTAAAATAATATAATTGCTTCATTCACTTTTATCCTTCCCAAAAAATAATTCATAATCCTAGCAGAGATTACGCAAGAATTTTTAGGAAAATATAGAGTTTAAAATTAAAAAGAAAGGACTTTGTGAAGACATTGATTTAAGCCTCAATCTGTGCTTCATCGGCTTTGAACCCTATTTTTGCGTGAGAGCCATCACAATGAGGTTTGTTGGCCGATGAACCGCATCTACACAATGTAGCTACTCTATTGCCATCCAAATTTACTATACAAGGACCATCTTTCATAGCATTGATTGTAATTTTTGCCATGACTTTCCTATATTTGTACGAACTTAAGCCTATTGAAAATCAAAAAGAGTTAAGAGTCTAAATTTCTTTTTTTATAAAGTATTGATTGCTAGGGTGTTGATAATTGACTTGATCAATGGTTTGAGTGAAAAATCGGGTAAATGTACGTATTAAATTTAATTTTGGGATTAGGATATAAAAAAGACTAATGAACTATTAGAATAATTATTTGATTCATGGGAATTGAAAGTGATGAAACAATGATAAAACAGAACGAACAGATAATTCAGTTATTACAACAAATCAAGGAAGAACTTGAGGAAATTAAAAGGGATACAAAAATTACCTCGAACTTTGCCACCTTGAGATCACAAATAATTAAAAAAACAAAAGGTCAAGAACTACAAAAACCCTCTTAACCTTGAGCACCCACATTTCACATAAACTACTTTGAATTCACCATCTGTTTTGATATTATGTGAAATTGGTTTATGACAATATTGACATTCTACAAACCCATGATATTCTTCCACGTTAATCATCTTGTATTGCCATGATTTTTTTTCTTCGTCCCAATATACTGAATTTATTTCAGTTGGAATATCCATACTTTCTATTATTTGGTTAATTCCATTAATTAATTTTTAAAAAACAGAAATTGATTCCAACGTCTCTTCTTCCAAAAAATAACTCAAGATAATTCTTATTCATCAGATTTTTTCTTTGTTGATTTTTTATATTCTTCGTATTTTGCCTCAAGATAGTCATTATCCTCTATGGTAAAAGATCCGTCGGCTATCAATAATTGTTTAATTTGTTCTAACCTGTGGTTATCTCCAACCTTGTATTCTTGCAGTTTTGATATAATACGAAGTTTATTTTCAATTATTTCGTCTGGCTCTGTCTCATTTATGATATCTGATTGGGAACCTGCTTGCATCTCTTGAAATTTTTGTTCTATTGGCTTGCTTCTTGGGATTAAACCTTTTTCTTCATCATCATAATATTCATAATCCTCAGAGTCCTCATCATCTTCTCCTTTTTTCCTTTTTTTGATAACAATTATTCCTCCTATTACCACTGCAATTATTATTCCCAAATAGGGTAGAAGGTTGGTTAAATTCTGAACGGATTCTTCATTTATTTGAAAGGAGACTTGGTCATCTATGGTATCATCTACTTGTTCAATTAATTCCGCTATTCCTTGGATGGGTTCTTTTTCTGTTGGCAAAGTTTGTGAATCTGTTTGGGCAAAAGAATTAGTTCCAATTGAAATTATTGCTATTATCCATATTGCTCCAATAATGAATGGTTTTTTCATTACTGTATTATGACGTGTAGAAAAATTAAGTGTATTGAATTTGAAAACTCAATTTTTATAATCAACTGGTCAACATCACCTAAGGGTTTTTCCTATCTCCCAAAACTTATCAGAAATATAGTGTAGATTTTTTACCACTTCTCCTTTTTCCATATTTGACATCTCATCACTAGAAACTAGAGTTTTTCCTACTGCTAGAAATTTGTGATGTGATTCCTCAATTATACATACAATATTGTCTTTTTGAAATTTAGAATATTTTTTGATTCCCGGCCGCATAACGTTTGCACCTTTGCACATAAATTTTACAGCGCCCATATCTACCATAACATATGGAAATTTTTCTAATGTTTGGGTTTCGGATAAAAATGGAATATATTCATCATTAACTTTTACAATTTTGAGTCCGTTCACTACAATAATTTGTGCATCACTTGATATGTCGTGTACTTTGAGATTTTTAATATTTGGAAACTCCATATTCAATTTTTCTGAAATTATTTTCAAGACTGAGGCTGTTTCGCTTTTTGATATTAGGTTTGATTTCAATTTCTTGCAGTCTCTTGTCTAACATGTAATAAATCTCGAAGAATGGAACTGGCAGTCTCCATTCCTCCAGCACCTTTTCCAATAATTGTTTGGGTTCCTGAGTGCTCAGATGTAAATGCAATTGCATTGAGTGTTCCATTTACACACAACGGGTCTTCGATGGAAACCTCCCTTGGGGAGACTTCAAGGTCCTTGTTACATGACGCTATTAGCTTGATTGCGCATTTTTTTTTGGCAGCCTTTTTAATGTCTTCGGTAGTTACCTTTCGTATACCAGTACACTTGATATCTGGCATTGTTACTTTCATTCCCATAATCCAATTTGCAAGGATTACCAATTTTGCGGCAGCGTCAAGACCATCTAAATCAAGAGATTCATCTGCTTCAACGTAACCTTTGTCCTTGGCATCCTTTAATGCAGATTCAAACGACAATCCGTTCGCCATATTGGTCAAGATGTAATTTGTAGTACCATTTAGGATTCCTGCAAATGATATGATCCTTTCCCCTCTTAGACTGTCTTTTGCATAATCTAAAATTGGCGTTCCCCCCCCCACAGTTCCACTAAATTTTAGCATGACTTGATTGTAAGTTGCCAATTCCAACAAAGATGGAAACGCCAGAGCCAAGGGACCTTTGTTAACCGATATTACATGCATTCCTTTTTTCATCGCACTAATAATGTGGGTCATACCAGGTTCAGCATCTTCGTAATTGCTTGCAGTAGTCTCAATTAAGACATCTGCCTCTATATTTTTTATCATGTCAAGTCCGGACATGTTGTTTTTTGTTTTAAAATAATTTTTTACACTTCCAAATTTCTTTTTAGTTTCAACAAGTTTTCTAAGATCAAGGCCTGAGGAATCAATGGCACTACCTTTACTATCAAACACACCAACAACTCTTGGTTTTAATCCATATTTTGCATAAAGATCTACTGATCGTGAGTCAAAAAGCTTGACCAGACTCTGACCTACTACTCCAAATCCACAAAGTATTATTCTCAAAATTCCTCTTTCCTTTCTAAAGTGGTATAATTACGTGTTGTATTCATGTCTTTGATTTTCTTACCATGAATTGTGTTTTATTAATAAATTTTGAATAATTTATTTTTCATTATTTTCTAGTAATATCTTCCATCAGTGTTGGCGTCATTCTTCTTTTTGAAGAGATAGCGAAATTGAATTTATGCAATATCTTTGGTTGCTAGGTTTTGGTCCGTCATCAAATACATGTCCTAAATGAGCACCACATTTGTTACAATTGACTTCTGTGCGAACCATCCCAAAAGCTGTATCTGAAACATACTCTATTTTTTCTTTAGCAACGGGATCCCAAAAGCTTGGCCAGCCGGAACCAGAATCAAATTTTGTGTTTGAATTGAATAGGGATTCCCCACAACAGACACATTTGTAAATTCCTTTTTCTTTACTGTCACAGTATTTACCTGAAAATGATGGCTCTGTTCCTTTATTGATGCAAATTTCATATTGCACAGGGGTGAGCTGCTCTTTCCACTCCTCTGGAGTTTTTCTAATCTTATTGCTCATAAATTATTTTATTCGTATCCATATTAGAACATTTTCTATTTTTTTAATTTCTTTCTTTTTTCTTCAGTTCTTTTTTCAGATTCAAACCTTTCTAATTCATATTCTTTGAGATTCACAAACTTAATTATTTTACTCAAGTTGGGATGAACCTTGTTGATTTTTTTGTACATTTGTTGTGCGACTTGTCTATAGTCTACATGTCCCTGTGGAACAGTTCTCAATTCGATTAAATGGCAAGCTTCTCTAAGATTAAACTTCATAAAATAAGGATAGTTGTATGCAAAATTTACAACATACTGTCCTTGTTCTGGGTACTTTTTTCTAATTTTATCAAACGCCTCTTTGGTTTTATCCATACACTCTTTGTAGTCCTTATCAATTCCTAAAATTTTGATTTCCTTAGGTATACTGTATCCATGATCAGTAGTAAGTAATTGTCTTTCAAGTGTTAAAGCGCGATGTCGATGAAAATCTCTAAACATTCCGAAATTATTTAGCAGATCAAAAGTATAGTATACACTTTCAAATGCTCGACTTGGTCTATGTCGTCTGTTCTGTCTTATTTTTATAAAAGAGTTAATTATTTTGATTTTCTTTTCCTTTGATAGTTTTTTGACTTGGTGTAAAATATCCTGGTAAGATGTACTTGGAGATTGCTCGTACATTAGACTTGTTAGAATTTTTTCCATTGACTTTTTCTCAGACTCCCAATCTACTAATATGGTCCTCACACCTGAAACTTTTTTTGGTTTGATTTCTTTAGCAACAATAGATTTTGAAGTCTTTTTTACTTGCTTCAAGTATTTTTGAAATGCCTTTCCATACTTGTCATCTGATCGACTCACAAAAGCCTTGATTGTGGTGTCCAATTCTTTTTTGATTTTTGAGGCTAATTCCCGCTCTTCATCAAGGTCTGATGATGCAAGAATGGTCAATAGATACTCAAAAGCACGGCCATTTCCTGTGATGCCTACATTGGTCAGGGTAGATGCAGGCAATAATCCTCTGAGAATATCAAGAGCCTTGGCCTTGGTTGAACCACGATAAATCATATTTGCAGATTTTATATCGCTTTCTTTTGTTAATTTTGAAAACGACTTTTCTTTTCCATCCTTGGAGTCCTTAAAGGAATATTTTTCAATAGGATACCTTTCTCTTACATATTTTATCATTGGGTCTATGTTTTTAGAATAAACATCAAATGAGAAATTGCATGAATCTAAATACACATCTGCAAATCTTGAATCATTTAGAACAGGGTCTCGAAAAAATCGATAATTACCGTTAGTTTTTTTATTCCATGAAACATATCTTGAAGATTTTTCTAAATATGACAATCCAATTCTTCTATCCTCAATTTTTTTAACAGCGATATTGGAAAGTCCTTCGATTGCAATTTGTGCTTCACCGAGCTCTGCAACTGAATCATCACCATACTCTAAAAGTACTCTTTTGTAAAATTCTTCTCCTCGATTTTTATTTTTTAAAAATTCATCTAAAAATATTCGTCTCATGCTCTTGTCTGTACGACTGTATCGCGACATCAGTGCACCACGATCAACTTGTCTGGGTGTAATAATTGCAAATACACTACCATCTAAATTTGAAAAATGATTAGATAGAATTTTTTTTTCTTTAGCTGAAAATTCTGACAACATGTTTGTGAAGTCCAACAATTATTAATAGTCTATTTCTTTTTGCCGATTTTAATTAGATCGGGAGATTGATTTCCTTGTGTTCCTTTATTTTGCCAATTGAGCAAGACCCCTTTGAAAACTTCAGCATCTGCTTCACTTTCGGTATACATCAACATTGTTACCCATCTTCCTTTTCCTGCTTTTCCACCAATTGAATTCATCCAGAAATTACTTGGCAAAGTTCCCATAGCTTTGTTTTCTGGGTCCTTTGTAATTTCAATCCATCGTTTTGACACAAAGTTCAAAATTTGCTCCAGTTCCTCTCTTTGAATCATGTCCAATCTTTTTTGGCTCGCAATTTTAAAATTTCTAAAACCCTTCTGATGTGTAGTTAGTAAAAAAAATCTTACCAAATCGGGAAACCTTTCTAACACTTTGTGGGTTATACAAAGCCCATGATTCTAACCATGCCCCAAGACGATATCGATATAATCGGTAAAAACGTCAAAGACATGTACGGTACATTCATGGGTAAAGTCATTGGAACAATTACAGACATCGACGGAAGCATCCAAACAGTGGGTGTGGACTGCGGTTCTCAGGGATTACAGCAATTCCAATTTGAACAACTTGTAGTTCAAGGCGATGTTGTTATATTCATTCCAAAATGGAGGTTAGACTCTCAAAGACTAATTCGTGAAAAACAACTAACTCTCCGTCGTCTCAAGGCTCTGATTGATATCGTTTCAGACGAGGAAGACATGAAAATAGATGCAGAAATAATTCATGAAAAATACAAGTCAAAACTTGTATCCTTAGAAGAAACAGAGAAACACATCAAAGCAAAACTTGAAGAAAGATTAACAGAGTTAGATGAACAACTTAAATCCGCAAAAATGTTGGTATTTGATGCAAAGTTACAACACAAGAGTGATGAAATCTCTGCAGCAACATTTGAGACCGTGAGGACCTGCGCAAATCAGCTAATTGAGCATATCACTCACGAGACGGCAGAAATCTCAAATGTGCAAAAAAGAATTTCAGACCTTAATGTTGAAGCAGAAAATGCAATAGTCCCTCCACCACAAAAACTGCAGGATTCAGCCGTAACATATCTGGACAATCCTGAACAATCCCAAAACGTTCAGACCATACTTCCAGAGGCACCAATAAACCAGCCAATCACCTCAACTTTTGCCCCACCAGGTGAAGATGAGACAAAACAACCAATTACAGAAGCTCCAGTGAAAGCTGAAGCTGTAACGCCATTTCAAGAACCACCCCAACAGGTGACACCAGAGACATCAGAAGACAATTCAGACGACAACGATTGGCTTGCCAGAATGGAAGCACAATAATTTTTTTTGATATTTTTTTTAATTTCTAAACCTATAACTCTCTGCCTTTTTGAATAACATGATTAGGATTTTTCGATTCAATCAAAATCAAACCTAAACAAGGTAGTAACTTTTAATTTTAAAATATTAAAATGAACATCTAAAAGGTCTTTTTGAGAAATTTTCGATCAATAAAGTCTAGTTAAAAATTGATTAAAATCAAAAAAGGTAAAATCAAGCTAAAAATTTAGGATTTTATCAGGCATAAAAATCAAAATTTTGAGAAATAATTTTTAATCGCAGGAACAATTCGATCAATATTACGATCAGCTCGATCAGATCTTATTGACATGATCCCCATAAATCATGGCACTCGATCAGACAATTCTCAAGGAAAATGGCTGAAACAACACAAGTAACAATATTTGAAAACGACCCAGATTCAAGTTCATATGAACACAAACAATCTATTGATCAATTACAAGTTCAATTTTCAAAATTTGGTTTAACTACAAATCAAGGTAAGGTGTACATATTCCTAGGAAAGTACGGTTCAAAGACCGCACCTGAGGTATGTCGTGCATTAAAGCTGCCACGAACTGAAACATATCATCTATTGACAACTCTCCAAAACAAAGGAGTGGTTTCTGCAACGTTTCAGCATCCGATTAAGTTTTCAGCATTACCCATATCAAGTGCAATGAAATCATTGATAGATACTGAAAAAGAACGAGTAAAGAAACTTGAGAATCAAGAACAAGCCTTAACTAAAATTTGGGATTCTATTCCAACCTTCCACAATGAACTAGATATAGTAAAAGAAGACAAATTCCAAATGCTTCAAGGGGAAAATCAAATTTTTGGTAAAATTAATGACATGATAATTAATACCTTGAAAGATTTCCAAATAATTGGAAGCGAAAATGATTTTCTAAGGTTTTATCATGCAAACTTTTTGGAGCCACTTGACAAATCAGAAATTGACTTAAAAATTCTAACCAATTCCTCTGCGCAGACTCTCTATGTATTTGATGAGATTGATAAAACGAATGTCAAAAAAATTCCCAGTGCTACAAATGGAGATATTTGCTTTATTGTCAAAGATAACGAAGAGACACTATTCTTTATGAAAAACCCTGATTCAGGAAAAGAAAACGTTACTGCGATGTGGACCAATTCTGAGGCAATGATTTATTCCAAGAAATTACTGTTTGATTTACTTTGGTCTAAATCCAAATCAATTCCACTTTAGCCCTGGATATACGCCCACTAATAGTGCTGAATTCGGAAACTAAAGATCAGTTTTTGGCGCCTGTGGAATAACTGGTTTTACTTCAATAAACATGGAATCTAAAATATCATAATCAATGGGACTTTTTTCCTCAAATGATTTTAGAAAATATTTTGCAATTTGACCTTCTTTTTCCTCATCCGACAACATGATTTTGGATTTTTCTCGTATCGCATAAGTGTCGATAGTCAAAATTCTTGGCGATCAGACCAAAAAGAGCTTAAAGTTATAGTCACATCTGAAATTTAATTAAAATAAAAAAGTGAAAATAGGGTTTTTAGAGTTTAACCCTACTCGCCCCCCTTCCAGTTGTAATTTAGTGCCTTCAAGTCTCCGGTCCCATAAATTGTTCTGGCAAGACTACTGGTCTGCAAATGTGTTTCCTCTTAAGGTTCTGGCGGACCACAATTGTATCGATGTAATTTATGCCCATCATCATTCCTCATAGACGAAAATGTTACATATGCTCTAGTTAGATCTGATGTTGATTACAATGCTGAGAATTTATTACTTTATGAGAATAAAAAGAGTTTAGTTATCGGTGATCCTTCTTTGTCCTAGTTTTTTTAATATTATTTTTACCTGAACCAGTTATTGAGTCAGAGACATCTCGCGGTGCTAGCTGGAAGACCAAAAGCTCACATAAACTAGTTAACGTGTTACAGTTGCCTCCGCTTTTGAGGAGGCACCTTAGAAAAAAAAAGGTTTGAATCTAAAACATTAGATTTCTTTTATGTTTGATTTGATTTTTTCAACAAGTTCGGGGGTTACCTCCATACCTTCATGTTCTTCTTTGGCGTGCTGAGCAACCTTTTTCATCAGTTCTTCTTCTGTTTCTGCAGTAGTTGACCAACTGCAATCAGTCCCTACGTCTGCACAGCTAAGACTTTTTGTCATAATAGACATTGGTT
>Ga0209988_10002416_pt1 | contig 12345 bp, 11 predicted proteins | sample N075metaG_FD_183115 | JGI IMG/M metagenome (GOLD analysis project Ga0209988, IMG submission 183115) | Deep subsurface microbial communities from Kermadec Trench to uncover new lineages of life (NeLLi) - N075 metaG (SPAdes) (version 2) | ecosystem: Environmental > Aquatic > Marine > Ocean trench... | reverse complement strand
GGGGACCACGGAGACGGTTCGGCGCTGAGGCGTGATCAAAAGTCCCAAACATCCCCCAAACGAGTCCGCATTCTCCCGCGATGAATCGGTCGGTCAGCGAGGGGATATTCACACGTTGTGTCGCGAGCTGGTTACTTCTCTCATGTTGCTTCTGGATTGGGACGATGCCCATCTGGAGAGGGACCCATGAGCGACCGACCCAGGCTCGGCGAGATTCTCGTCTCCGCCGGCATCATCGACGAAATGCAGCTGACTTCCGCGCTCGGTGAGCAGTCGCGCTGGGGGCGCCGCCTCGGCGTCACGCTGATCAAACTCGGGATGGTCGAAGAGGGCCACCTGATCCGGGCACTGGCCAAGCAGCTGGATCTTCCCGTCGCGAGCCTCGCGGGCAAGAAGATTCCGGACCGGGTCATCGCGCTCGTTCCCGCAAGCGTAGCCTCGGAGCACTGCGTGATCCCGCTCTTCACGAGGGGGGATGCCCCGAACGGGCAGCTCTACCTTGGAATGGAAGATCCGTCGGATCTCGCCGTTCTCGATGATCTCAGCTTTCGAACGGGCATGGAAATCTATCCCGTGATGGTCGGGCCCAGCGAAATCGGTGAAGCGATCGATCGCTACTACCACGGCCACCGCGGCGCCAACGGCGGTGCGCCTCGCTCGGATCCCTTCCGCGATTGCGCCCCGATGAGTGCGGGAAGCCTTCGTATCGTGACCGACGACACCGCCCAACCCGGAACAGCGCCCGCGCCCATCGCAATGGAGCCGTCGACGGCGCAGACCGTAAAGCCGCCCGCCTCGCGCGATCACGAGATCGAACTCTCGGAGCGCGCCGCCCGATTGCCCGAGGGTCTGGTCGACGACGTGACCCGCGCCCTCGAAGAGACCGAGCGCACCCGCATCGTCGCCAAGGCGATGGCGCATCTGCTGATCGAGAAGGGTCTCCTCAGTCTCGAGGAGATCCAGAAGAGCATCGCCCAGATCAGGGCCGCCGCTCCGGGTGATTCGTCGAAGGCCGAGTAGACACGCTCATTGTGCCCGACCCCGGGCGCTTGACAGTCTGCAAACCGGGCGCGACTCTGCGCCGCCCCAATACGGACCCTGCTGCGCAGTCTGCGCGAGGCGTCGGGTCAGGGAGTTTTACATGCGTCTCGAATACGGCTTCCAACTGACGGACTGCGACGTCCCGCGTTTTGCGGTCGAAGCGGTCGAGGGAATCGGCAAACTCTTCACCCTCGCGACGCTGATTCTGAACGTCCTCGCGACCAAGGAACAGATCGAGATCGTCTTCCACGGGCTCAACCCCGAGGACCCGGAGCGGAAGATCCGGGCCTTCCAGGACATCGCGAGCAGTTCCCCGACCGGTCCGAAGCTCGTCTTTTCGGTCGGCAACAGCGGAACGGTCCCGAATTCCTCGAGTTCTTTTCAGTGGCTCACGGTCCGTCGCGACGGCTGATCCGGGCTCCGCCGTGGCTTCTTTCAAGCCCCCTCTCAACCTCCCTCTACGCTTGCTTGTTCGGCTCCTCTTGAATCGTCTTCTCCGCGCGCAGCCGCGCAGCCCTCTGCGCGAAAGCGGTGGCGCCGAGCGAGGCTACGTTGGGTGATCTCCGCGGTGACCGCTTCGAGCGGACGGCTGAACGCGACTCGCTCAGCGTACGCCTCGAGTGCGGAAATCCGACTGCTTCGGTCGAAGGCCGCGTCCGCGAGCGAGGCATTCAGCTGGCAGAGGGCGTCGATCCGCGCGGATTCGGGTACCGGGCCCGGTCCCGTGAGATCCTGGAGGTCGACGAGCCAGAAGCGGGTCGACTCACCGGTTCGGCGGATTCGGATATTGCCGCCCTTGAGGTCCTGGTGGGAAAGGCCATTCGCGTGGCTTTCAGCGAGCCACTGGCCTAACGCTCGGGCGACTTGCCGGGCTTCGGCTGGGCTCTTCGGTACAAAGGTGTCGAGGTCGTCGTCGCCGACCCGGTCCATGAAGAGCCAGCTTTCGACGGGGAGACCGAAACGAAAGAGATCGACGTAGGCGAGGGCGGGTGCGGTGCGGTCGGAAATCAGACGGTCGGCTTGCCCGCGACGAAACGCGCGGGCGCCTGCGCTGCCGCGAAATCGGTCGGCGATCGCCCGGGAAAAGCCCCCCGCGGAGACCTTTTTTGCGACGATGCGATGGCCCAGCACGGTTTTCTCGGAGATACGGACACGATCCGTTCGGCGAATTTCGGCAAGATCCCCGCCGCCCGATGTGGTCGAAGAGAAGGAATCAACCAGCCGGGCAAGCTCGAGCCCCTGGGTCGTGAGGCCCTTCGTGTGCGGGTCGAGACGCGTTCGTTCCCATTCCCGCCCGGCGCGGAGCCGGCGACGTGTCCGGCCGCGTTGATAGTCGCGCGTAAATTCCAGAATGGCATCATCGAGCTCGGCTCCGACGCCTAACGTGCGGCGCAGCGCGAGGCACATTTCTTCGCTCGCGCCGGATCGCCGCAATGAGAACAAGAGCCTTGCCAGGTCCGCCATTCGATCGGCCTGGCCACGTGCGCGGCGGGTCCGCTGAAGGTCGAGCAGCACGATCCCTGCTGCCCCGAGCCGGAGATTCCCGGCATGCAGGTCGCCGTGACGGAGACCGGCGCCGTGGAAATCCTGGATCGCGTCGGCGAGCGCGTTGCAGGTCCGCTTCCAGGTTTCGGGGTCGGGGTCGGGGAGCGTATCGAGGAGGGATCTGCCGGGCACGAACCGCATCGCAAGGATTTCATCGCCGTCCGCCAGGCGGCCGTAGGCGAGGGGCTCCGGAACCGGGAGCCCGCGCAGCGTGGTCTGTTCGAGCGCAGCCCATTCGCGTCGCGCGGCGGAGCGGCCCAGGATGCGTTTCGCGAAATCGCGCAGCGCACGCAGCCCGCGCCGGCGGTGGTAGACCTTGAGGACGACCCGCATCCCGGACTGCGCCGTGGGGCCGGGTGCGTTGGCCTGTGCTGTGGGATCGGTCGCAAGGCGCTCGAGCGAAAGGAGATGCAACGTTCGTCTCACGCTCGTTTGAATCGGTTCGGAGTCCTCGGAGACTCCCGCGTAGGCCCGCTCGATCTGCGCGCAGAGCTGTGGGTCTCCGTTTCGCCAGAGGATCGGTCGCGAATTCATCGCGTCTTCCGGCGTCGGCGGTTTCTGTCGGCGCGAGTCTCGACGATTCGTCGATACTCTTCGCGCAGCGACGAAGCATGCCCCGCCCAATCGAGCTTTCGTGCCCGGCGTTGTGCGCGTTCGCCCAAGGCTCTTCGCGCGTCCGAATCCCGGAAGCTCCCGATGGCCTTCGCGAATGCGGCCGCGTCGTCGGCGTGCGTGACGACCCGGATGTCCTCGCCGAGCCATTCCGCGGCTCCGTTTGCAGCGCTCGTGACGATTGGAAGTCCCGCGGCGGCGGCTTCGAGGGTCACGTTGGCGAAGGGGTCGTAGCGGGTGGGCAGTAGCATCCCGTCGACCGCCTGGTAGACGGCGGGTAGATCGGCTCGCTCGCCGAGGAAACGGACGCGGTCGCCGAGCCCGAGGGCGTTGACCTTCGATTGCCAGGGGCGGGGGTCGTCACGGCCCGCGATCCAGAGTCGGAGTGCAGGGTCCCGGAGTTCCGCCATCGCCTCGAGCGCGGTGGCCAGTCCCTTGCGCCGCCAGCCCGAGCCCGGCAGGAGCCAGATCTGCTCGGCCTGTCCGCCGAGGTCCGTGCGCAGCCGCGCGCCGTCGCGGACGGCGTCCGGAGCGCTGAAGCGCTGCGCGTCGACGGCATTCGGGAGCAGCAGGATCCGCTCCCGCGCGACACCCTGGGTCTCGACGAGGGCGTCGGCGACCAGCCGCGAGGCGGATTGGATGCGTTGGCTCGGATCGCGGAAGACGCCCTGTTCGAGACTCAACAGGGTGCGGTGGCGCGGGGAGATCTGGCGGATCGCACGCCCGATCCCCTCGTGATTCCGGCGCAGATAGTCCGCGTGGCTCCCCCCGCCGGCGCGGTAGAGATCCTGGCGGCGGGTTCGGGCAAAGCTATGCACGACGTCGAAACGCCCCCGAATGGCCGCGCGGTTCGATGCGCGGGAGAAGAGGTGTACGCGGAGGGGCTGCCAGAAGGAGGGAATCGTGAGCCGATCGAGCGCGATCCCTTCGCCCGCACGCGACGACTCGAAGGCGGCCGCCGATTCGCCGGAGGGGCCTTCGCGGGCGATCACGGTGACCTGCTCGCCTTGACGCGCCAGCTCGTGGACGACCTGCCACGCGACGTTCTCCACGCCACCGGAGCCCGGGACGAAGCGTTCGATCACGATGGCGATGCGCAGAGCGGTACCCCCAGGCTGGGCGGGCGAGGGTATCCGTGATCCAGGTCGGCTGCGAACCGCTGACCAGGAGCCTGACCCAAGACTCGACGCTCGGGCTTCCCACGAGAGTCTTCGGTCAGGCTCCTAGGCGTTCTGCCCGCCAGGCGGCGAGGTCGCGCGGAACGATCGGTATGGCGCTGGCCCGGGTCATTGCGAAAATTCCCGGCCCCATGCGAATACCGCGACGGTCACGCGGGAACGACGAATCCTGGATGTCGGAACGAAGACGGACCGAAGCAAAGCGGTCTGCGGCCGCAGCGGTGATCCTGCCCGCCTACCGTACGCGGCCCGAGTGAGTAACGGGTTTGGTCTTCGAGATCCAGCGAACCCGGCGTTGCTCGGATCCAGAGCGGTTGGGGATCGTCGGGGAACTCTTCCGGGTGATCGCCGGGATCCTGCGCGACGGTCAGAAGCACGGCGAATTGCGCGAGGATCTCGATCCGGCGCTCGCCTGCTGTAGAGTCAGCGATCAAGTCAGCACCAGAATCGGGGCCCGGGTCGACCGGGGAACTCGAAAACCAGACGATCGAGACGGGGGGGTCGGATCAGTTGTCGGAACGAACTACGCAAGAACCTACCGAAGGCGTGCCGGCGATCGCCGTCGCGGGGCTCGCGAAACGCTATGGCGACTTCGACGCGGTGCGCGGACTCTCATTCGAAGTGAGCGCGGGCGAGGTTGTGGGGTTCCTGGGACCGAATGGCGCGGGCAAGACCACGACCATGCGAATGCTGACGGGCTTCATCCCGCCGACGGATGGCCACGTGCGGATCGCGGGCCATGACGTCTTCGACGACGCACTCGAGGCCCGGCGGGCAGTGGGCTACCTGCCCGAGACGCCACCGCTCTACCCGGAAATGACACCGAGGAGCTATGTCGACTTCGTCGCGCAGTTGAAGGACGTTCCGCGTGGGACGCGCAAGCGCGTGGTTGAGCGCGCGCTCGAGCGTTGCGGGCTGGGCGATGTCCAGAATCGAGAGATTCGGCAGCTTTCGAAGGGCTACCGCCAGCGCGTCGGTCTCGCCCAGGCCATCGTGCACGAACCCCAGGTGCTCGTCCTCGACGAACCGACGGTCGGCCTCGATCCGATCCAGATCCGCGAAATCCGCGCTTTGATCAGAGACCTCGCGGCGACCGGTCGACAGACGGTGCTGCTCTCGACGCATATCCTCCCGGAGGTCGAGGCGATCTGTCAGCGGGTGATCCTGCTGGATCGGGGGCGCAAGGTGCTCGACCAGTCGATGGCCGAATTGACGGCGGGCGGCCGATCCCTCGAAGAGGTCTTTGCGCGTGTGATGGCCCGAGACGAAGCCGCGGAAGGGGAGGCGGCATGAAGCGAACGCTGACCATCGCATCACGCGAACTCCGATCCCTCTTCGTGTCGCCGGTGGCCTACGTGGTCCTGACGCTCTGGTCGGTGATCGCGGGGACGTTCTTTCTGGCGAGCCTGATCGGATTCCAGGAACGGATCATTCAGCTCCAGCAATTCCAGATGATCCAGCAGATCGAGTTGATGAACTTGAACGATGACCTGATCGAGCCCTTCATCGGATCGATGTGGGTGATCCTGCTCTTCCTGCTTCCCGCGATTACGATGGGGTTGGTGTCGAGCGAGAAGGCGAACGGAACCGATGAGCTGCTGCTCACCAGCCCGATTTCCATCTGGGACATCGTCTTCGGGAAATTCTTCGCGGGCGTCGGCTTCGTGACCGTCATGACCGCAATCGTCGCCTTCTTCCCAGCTCTTCTCTTCGTGTATGGCGAGCCCGAAATCGGCAAGACGATCACGGGTCTGGTCTGCCTCTTGTTCGTCAGCGTGACCTATGTCGCGGTCGGAATCTTCGCGTCGTCGGTGACGCGCAACCAACTGATCGCCTTCATCTTCACCTTCGTGTTGTTGCTCATCCTGGGCATGATGCTGCCCTTCATCGTCGATATCACGATGGCGGGCAGCGGACTCGGTCGCGAGTCGGGAATCGCGCAGGTCGTGCGCTGGGTCGCGACCGGAAGTCATGTCGACCGCATGCTCCAGGGATTGGTGGACACCGGCGACCTGATCTATTTCGTGGTGGCGAGTGGGGTCTTTCTGTTGCTTTCGAAGACGGTGATCGAATCGGCGAGGTGGCGATAGATGACGGGAATAGCAGCCCTGCTGGGGGGCCTGGGAATCGTCGCGGTCGGTTTCGGCGTCCTGTCTGCGCTGATGGCATTTCTTCAACCCTTCTCCGATCCGATCTGGATTTTCGGAAACCTGGTGGTCGGTGTGGCGCTACTCGGTGCCGCCGTGTTCATGAGCCTCGACTCCTTGCGCGATCGGCTGCGGTCCGGCGGCGGGCGGCGTGCCGGAAAATATGGGACGAGTTCGATCCTGTCTGCGGCGCTCGGAATCGTGATCCTGGGATTTCTCGGATTCCTGTCGACTCGCTATCACCACCGCTTCGATCTCAGTGACTCGGGAGTCCACACCCTCTCCCAACAGACGACGGACCTGCTCGAGAGCCTCGACCAGGATATTTCGATCACCGTCTTCTTCAACGAATCCGAGTCGCGGTCAATCGCAGCAATCCTCGACCGCTACGCCTTTGCCTCCGAACGTGTGAAGCTTCGTTATGTCGATCCCAACGCGGAGCCGGCACTGGTCGACGAGTTGGGGTTCGCGAGGGAAGAACTGGCGACGGGGATCGTCCGCTTCTCGCTCGATTCGGGCGAGTCGACGAGGCTCTCCACGTTCTCGGAATCCGACGTGACCAATGCGCTGCTCAAGCTCGTGAAGAGTACGGGCAAGAAGGTCTATTTCCTGTCGGGTCACAACGAACGCGAGATCGATCCCTCCGCGGACCAGACACCCGGTGAAGAGAAGCCCTTCGCCGTCGGCGCAGAAACCTACGGGCGGGCGGCGGATGCGCTCGTGAACGAGACCTACGAGGTCGAGTCGCTCCTGCTTGCCAGCTTGCAGGATGTGCCGTCGGACGCGTCGGTACTCGTCATCGCCGGTCCGACCCGGCCCTTGCTGGAGGGCGAGATCGAGGCACTCGAGCGTTATGTCGAGGGTGGCGGCGGGCTCTTCGTCGCGATCGATCCCCGGGCCCGGACGAATCTCTTTGATCTGTTGGCGGGCTGGGGAGTCACGCTCGGGGACGACGTCATCGTCGATCGCGCGCTGGCGGTCTTCGGACAGGCGACGACACCGCTCGCCCAGGAATACGATGGCAGCCATCCGATCACGGCGCGGCTGCGTGAGCCCGCGATGTTCCCGATGGTGCGCAGCATCGAAATCGACGCCGAAGTCGCCGACGCGTTCACGATTCTGGCCCGGACGGGTCCAGAATCCTGGGCCGAGCGCGATCTCGAAGAGTGGCGGGCCTCCGGGCGCGCGGAATACGACGAACATGATCTGCTGGGGCCGGTGCCGATCGCGATCGCGGGATCACCCCGGTCGGAGTCCTTCGCTTCGGACCCGATCGGTACCGACGCCACGCCCGGCCGGATCGTCGTCTTCGGGGACTCGGATTTCGCGAGCAACGAATATCTCGGCGCCCTGCGCAATCGAGATCTCTTCGTGAATTCCGTCAACTGGCTCGCGGGCGATATCGAACGGATCACGGTCCGTCCGAATGTCTCCCGCGCGTCGAGTTTTCAGATGACGCAGGCAGAGTTCCGCGTGATTCAATACGTCTCCCTCTTTGTCCTGCCCGAGGCGATCGCCGTGATCGGTGTGTTGACCTGGTGGTTCCGCCGGAAGGCTCCGGGGGTTATGTGACTCCGAAGATCACCGGGCTCCTGGCGCTCGTCGCGCTCGCCTTGGGCGCCTTCGTTTTCTTCTATGAGATCGAAGGCGATCTGACCCGCCAGGCGGCGATCGATGACGCCAAGAACATCCACACCGGATTGGCCGCGGCGGAGATTGGCGCGGTCATGCTGACGACACTCGACGGCATTCCGGCGCGCTTCGAGCGCCGCGACGGCCGCTGGGAAGTCGTGTCTCCGCTTCACGCTCGGGCGGATGCAACCGCGCTCGATGCGATCGTGTACGCGCTCGCCAATATGCCGCGCGAGGGCCGTATCGATGGGGATCGCCCGCTTTCGGGGTTCGGACTGGAGGCGGGAGCCCAGACGATTCGATTCGAGGTGGGCGGTGAGACGCGTGGACTTCGAATCGGTCGCTCGACACCGGTCGGGGGCCACCGTTATGTGGCTCGTCTCGGCGATGACGAGGTCGCCTTCGTCGCCAGTTACCGGGTGAACGCCTTCAATCGAAATCTTGCGGATCTTCGCGATCGACGCATCTTCCAGTTCGAAGCGGGGGACGTCCGAACCTTGCGGGTCAGCTGGCCTTCGGGTCGAGCGGGCGAGGAACTCGAAGTCGCGCTCGCGCGGGACGACGCGGGAGCATGGCATCTCGGCTTTCCGCTCGTCGGGCCCGGGGACCAGGAGGTCGTTCGTAGTCTGCTCGCAAACCTCGCCTATCTGCGCGCGGACGGATTCGTGGACGAATCCGAGGCTTCGGCGGGGTCCGAGCTACGTGATGCACTCGACCAAACGGCTCTGCGCATCAATTGGACCGTCGAGGGCGCACACCTCGAGCGCGAAGCGAGGATTGCGGGAGAGCTCGACGGGCAGCGTGTGATCGAGGCACCGGGAGGCCGTCTCTACAAGATTGCGGCCGCGCGACTCGACGACTTTCCACGAGCGGTCGTCGACTATCGCTCGAAGCGGATGGCAACGTTCGAGCGTTCGGCGGCTCGGCGGCTCGAGTTGGAATTTCATGCGGTGGACGACGACGAGGAAGTGGGCCAGGGCGCGCCCGAGTCGACCCGAGTTGGAGACGGAGCGCGCGGGCTCCGGGTCGTGGCGGAGCTCGGGGAGGTCGGATGGACGAGTCCCGAACCCTCGATCGACCCCGATCGTGCCTCGCAGCTGATTCGCGAACTCGCGAGCCTGCGGGCAGTCGACATTCTGGCCGACGAGATGGGTCCGACGGAGCTCGCCAGTCTGGGTCTCAATCCGCCCCGGGTCCGGATTCGGGTCGAGGGCGGCGCAGATCCGAGGCAGCCGATGGAGACCCTCGCGGAGCTCTTGATCGGGCGCTTGGATACCGATCGTGGGGTGTTTGCCCAGCACGCCGATGCCCCGACCATTTTCCTGCTGCCGGCCGCTGTCGTCGAAGACCTCCCGATTTCGGCCGAGCGCTACCTGTCGGACTTCGCGTTGGCGCCCGTCAGCGAGGGCGAGGGCCTGGGCGGGGACGAGGGCGAGGGGCTGGGCGTTGACGAGGGTCTGGAGTCGGATCCAGCCCCGGCGGCCGATCCGCTCGAGGGTGTGGGGCTGCCCTGACGGGTTCTGGCGTGGGGAGGGCGAGAACGAGCGCGAGGAGCGGTGAGTCGGTTCAGCGGTCGCCGGGCTCGATCTGCTCGAGCAGGGCTTCGTGAAGCAGGCCATTCGACGAGACGACTTCGCGCCCCGTCCGGTCCGCGGGACCGCCCCGGAAATCCGTAATGCGCCCGCCGGCCTCTTCGACGATCAGGAAGCCCGCGGCGACATCCCAGGGATGTAGCTTGAGCTCCCAGTAGGCATCCAGGCGCGCGGCCGCGACATAACACAGGTCGAGGGCGGCGCTGCCATCTCGGCGAATCCCGCGTGCGGTCTTCACGACGTTCCGAAAGCTCGCCAGATTGTCGTCGTCCGAGCGATGAACGTCGTAGGCGAAGCCGGTGGCGACGAGGGCGCGGCCGAATTCCGTTTCGGACGTGACCCGAAGGCGGCGCTCGCCCAGCCAGGCGCCCTCGCCTCGAAGGGCTTCGAAGCGCTCCTCGAGAAGCGGGTCATAGACGACTCCGGCGACACGTTCCCCGTTTCGTTCGACGCCGATCGAGACGCAGAATCGGGGGAAGCCGTGGGCGAAATTGGTGGTTCCGTCGAGGGGATCGATGATCCAGCGGTACAGGGCTCGCTCATCGTCACCGCCATGGCCCTCTTCGGCGAGGATCGCGTCTCTGGGGCGGGCGGCCTGGATGCCTTCCACGATCAACTCTTCGCACGCGCGATCGACCTCGGTCACGAGATCGATCGTCGCGCTCTTGGTATCGATCGTGAGGCGCGTCTCGTAACGATCGCGCTGGATGGCGCCGGCGCGCGCGGCCAGGTCGCGGGCGAGCTCGAGGATCATGGCGAGCTCGGGATCCGTTGTCGTGAGCGGCATGGGAGACTCTCTCGAACCCGCGTGGATTCAGCTGGGGATCCGGTAGAACTTCCGGGCGTTTGCGGTCGTGTGTTCGGCGATCTCGACGGCGGGGAGAGAATGCACGTCGGCGAGGGTCTCGCCGACCACGCTGACCCAGGCGGGCTCGTTGCGCCGACCGCGATGGCCCTGGGGTGCGAGGAAGGGCGCGTCGGTCTCGACCATCAATCGATCGATGGGAATCCCGCGTGCGACCTCGCGAAGGTCGTGGCTGCCCTTGAAGGTCAGGATGCCCGAAAACGACACGTAGAAGCCGTGGTCCATGGCGCGCCGAGCGAAGTCGAGGGTGCCGGTATAGCAATGCAGCACACCTTCGAGCGCGCCGGCACCCTCGGAGATCCAGATTTCGAGCAGCTCGTCGTAGGCATTCGGGTCGTCGCCGCGCACGTGGATCGAGACCGGCATGTCGAGTTCGCGCGCGAGGGCGACCTGCTCGGCGAAGACCGATCGCTGGATCTCCTGGGGTGCGTTCATGTAGTGGTAGTCGAGTCCGCACTCTCCGAGAGCGACGACGCGCTCGTGGGCGAGCCATTCTCGGATGGCCGCACGATTCTCGTCGTCGAGTTCTGCGGCTTCATGGGGATGGACGCCGACGGTCGCGTAGATTCGCGCGTCGGTTTCAGCGAGTTTGAGGGCATCGGCGTTTCCGCGAATTCCGTATCCCGAGCCGATCGCGACGAGTGCATCGACACCCGACGAGAAACTGCGTTCGAGAACGGCGTCCCGATCCTCGTCGTAGCGATCCGCGCTCACGTGGCAATGACTGTCCAACCACATTCGTCAGGCCACCGCGTCCTTGAGACCCAGCAGCAACCGCTCGGCCACCATCTGGGGATTCGCGTTTCGCTGGATCAAGTCGCGCCGAAGCTGTTGCAGGCCGCGGTGGGCGTCGAGGGATCGCACGCTCGGTCTCTCGCCGCGTGCGACCCGCGCCTTGACCTCCTCGCAGAGCCACGCGGCGGAGACGTCGATCAATTCCGTCACGCCCTCTGCGGCGGGTGCTCGGGCGCCCCGGTACTGTTCCGCGAAATCGAGCAACTGCCCTACGGATTGGTTGCGAATTGCGTCGAGGGTCTGGACGATCAGCGCCACCTCTTCGCTCGCCTCGCGATCGCGGATGCCTATGCCGGACTCGGTGGGAAAGCGGATTCGCACGCTGCGCGAGCGGATCGTCGCGATGATCGCCGAAGCCCGGCTCGCGACGAGCACCAGGCTGGTTCCGGAGGGTGGTTCTTCGAGCAAGCGGAGCAGGGCGTTCTGGGCCTGCGGATTCAGCCATTCCGCTCCGTCGATCACCGCGACCCGACGTCCGCCCTCGTTCGCGCCGAGGCGCAGCGCCGCCTGGATGTCCCGAACCTGTCCGATCGTGATGCGCGTGTCGTCCGGGCCACGTTCGACCCACAGCAGGTCCGGGTGATCTCCGATATGGCGATAGGTCGGACCTCGCTTGCCCTTGCCGTCGAGGACGATGGTCTCGGTCCGTTCGTCCACGCGAGATCGGTGGCACGCCTCGCAGGCGTCGCACGCGACACCCGTCGAGTCTCGACACACGAGGGCTCGGGCAAATTCGAGTGCTGTCGTCGAGGGCAGATCGCCCGTACCGGTGAAGAGATAGGCCGAGTGGACCCGGTCGTTTTCGATCGAACGACGGAGAATCTCGCTGGGATCGTTCTTGCCGTGGCTTTCTGGCTGCATCGGGGGGAGGCTAGCGCCCGCGTGAGCCGTGTCACGGCCGTGCATGGCCCTCCGCGGGCTTCGAGGGGCGACGACAA
>Ga0209988_10002414_pt1 | contig 12348 bp, 9 predicted proteins | sample N075metaG_FD_183115 | JGI IMG/M metagenome (GOLD analysis project Ga0209988, IMG submission 183115) | Deep subsurface microbial communities from Kermadec Trench to uncover new lineages of life (NeLLi) - N075 metaG (SPAdes) (version 2) | ecosystem: Environmental > Aquatic > Marine > Ocean trench... | reverse complement strand
GGAGCAATCTGTGCGCTTGGGTGGTCTGTAACAGGCGATCAACAGATGTCCGGAAAATTGGCGCAATGGAGGAAGTGTCCTCGAAGCGTGATGATTCGTTCGTGTGTGATGTTGATTCTTGGTCTGGCATTTCTGCCCGTTGTTGGATGGACCTATGCCTATTGGGATCGAGCTATGCGGTTTCCTGATATCCTGCAATTTTCATCCTATTGGGAAATGAAATTTGTTCAGGCCTCAGATAGCGATTTGCAAGTAGTGCCGCCACCTGCAGGATGGGGGAAGTCCGTTGAGGACAGGGTAGGGCGGGTGACGTTTCATACCAAAACATATCCGGGAATTCGCATTGCAGAACCCTATCCAGACTGGCGCGGATATTCTTATTTTCAGTTGGATATCTTTTCTGAATTATCAAGGCCACAATCGATGGTCATTCGGATTGATGATTTTCATCATAATAATGAATATACGGACCGGTTCAATAAGGTTATCACCATTTCGCCAGGCCTCAACCATATTCGCATTCCGATAGATGACATCCGCCAAGCTCTGGTTGGCCGGGAGATGGATCTGAGCGCAATGAAAGCGGTCTTGCTTTTTGCAGTAAACCCACCAGAAGCGTTTTCGCTTTACATCGACAATGTCCGTCTAGAATAGTTTCGAAAGACATTGTGGAGAAATATATTGGCCAAGGCGCTAGATTGTGATTCCCTCCTCGGACGGAGCTTTCCCCCGCCATTTTATTGTGCGAAAGCTACCGGGAGGATGGCAAGGTTCAGACACGGCTCCTGGCTCGGAGTTGCACGGAATGACCATGGATGAAGCACGAAGTCTCTTGGATCGGGGGAACGTTGGAGTGAAAAGATCGAGGGGTCTTGGCATGTCAGATTATCAATGGGGCAACCTTCTGTTGCCCGCTTCAATGGGCGGCAACATAGGAAAGCTCAAGCGCTGGTCAAGGAAAAAGACCTGCATCTCTTAGACGCACTCAGTGAAGTGGCCTATCAAGATCCCATCCTTATGTGCGCCCTCAGGCGTGCAGATATGGCCTCTTCTTGAGAGGCTCTGTACTAGGAGTGTAGACCCAGTAAGCTCTTATTCCCAGCCAATGGACTCATAGCCGAGGTCATTGAGACAGCGGTTCACGAAAGCTTTGTATGCGGGAGTGGGTTGTGAGGCTTGAAAAAGTCCACGAAGCAATCCTGCTGTGGCTCCTACGGCTGCGCCAATGGCAGCTCCTGGGCCAGCGGCTCCTCGGATGACTCCTCCTACCACACCTGTGGCTCCCCCCACGCCAGCTCCGACAGCGGTATTCTCGCCAACGGTTGCGGTGTCATTGTCTGGCACATAGTTCTCTGCCAGTTGTTGACATTCTTCAATGTCGCCATCCGCTTGATCCTGCCCTACCTGTTTGAGATGGTAGTTGGGGTACAAGATTGGGCGCGGCCCGGCGCATCCGCTTACAAACATGAACAGGCTTACCATGGCTATCGCCAAGAGATGATGTGAAGATGGCAGGGGCAACAATGGGCTTCTCCTTGGTTCTTGTAACATTGAGGTGGCGTTATAAGTCGGGAGGTGGTGGTTTCACGAATTTACCTGCCAAGGCCATGAGGATTTTCTGGGGAACGATTTTGGTTGTCCATAAAGCCAGATGACCTTGCCAGCCTATTGTGACCAGAGTGCGTTTGGATTGAAGGGCTTGTAATGATTGTCCAACAACGTGCTTCGCCGATTGCACAAAGAAAATCTGCTTTGGCTGGTGCCCGGCAGTCTGATGGAAGTCTGTGTCGGTAAAGCCCGGGCAGCAGACTTGTATCGTGACTCCTTGGTTTTGGGTTTCCCGGGCCAGTCCTTCTGAAAAGGCAATGAGAAACGCTTTGGTGGCTGCATATTCTGTCATGTAGGGAATGGGCAAGAATCCGGCAACTGAAGCCACTGTAATGATGGTGCCTTGTTTACGAGCCAGCATGTTCGGTAGAAATAACCGGATACTTTCCACAATGGTGTTCATATGAAGCTGGAGCATGGCCCGAATCTTTGACAGTGGCATGTCCGCAAAATCCCCATACATTCCGAATCCGGCATTATTGATCAAAAGAGAGACCTCTGATCTATAGGACCGAGCCAAGCCATACAAGGCTTCAGCCGACTGAGGTTGGCTAAGATCCAGCGATTCTACCCAGATGTCTCTCTGAGTCACAGCATGAAGTTCCTGCCGTAATGTCTCAAGACATGTGCGATCTCGTGCAACTAATAGGAGGTCATACCCTTGGCGTGCCAGCGCCCGGGCATATTCGGCTCCGATACCCTTTGAGGCCCCCGTGATGACGGCGAATGGTGTGATCTGATCCATTGTTTTTTTCTTCCCCATTCTCCTTTTATCTTAGCCTACACGGTGCTTCAATTGTAGGGTCACTCAGAAGTGGGCAAATAGGGAGATCCTGAATACCCATTGTCTGAAAATATTAAGAAATTGTCTGGGTATGCCGAAAACTCTTTCATGAACATGCCAGATGTGCATTATTTGTGTGTAGGATACCCGGTCGTACGTGTAAAAGAATCTCATCTTTCCTCGGGGATGTGATCGATATGTCTGAGTCGTATATTGCCGAATCGGCGACGAGTCTGTTGGAAGTCGTTGAGACCGATACGCCATCTCAGATTGGCAGTTTGGAACAGGCGTTAGCTGACATCGAAGAACAAGCCGGTGATTTGGTGAAAACGACCAAGCAGGTGATGGCGTCGTGTAAAAAAATCAAAGATGCCGCGAAGGTAGGCGATCTTGGCAAGCTTCGCAAGTTCTTTGAGGAAGGGAAGGCCGCGACGTTGAACTTGGGTTGTGATTTTGTGAAGACCCAGGAACGGCTTAACTTTGATGAAGCGAGTTATCTAGCTGGAGCTGCCTTCCGTCAAGAACTTTTGACGACTGCCCAACACATGGGTGTGAATCTCTATGAACATGATGGATATTTATTTTCCTATCCTGTCCTTTTGAAAATTTTACATAAAGAACGCGCCGTGTCCATCGACCGTATGTGGGAAAGTCGGTTACGCCCATCGGTGCTGGTCAAACGGCTTAAGGAAGTGCAAAACAAACCCTTGCGGTTTAAGCCGAATGCTTTTTTGGAAATGCTGTATACCGCCTATTCCATTGTTGTGGCGGGTCGAGGAAAGCATTTGATCGGGAAAGGAACGGTTATCCCTCTTATCGAGTTGTATCAACTTCTGACGTTATTACCTTGGCAATCCAGTGAATATACGAGACAGGAGTTTGCTCGTGATGTGTATTTGCTGGATAAAAGCGGAACAATTACGACGAAAAATATGCATCGTGCAAATTTTCATGCGAGTACGGGGGTTCGAGATGCCTCCAAGACATTGACCGTGGTGGCGCAGGGAGGACGGGAGAAAACGTATTACGGAATTTCCTTTCTCCAAACGGGATAATCACGCGAGGCTTATCGGTTAAGTTTCCCTAGTGGGAGCCGACAAGACGAAGCAGAGTAAAAGTATAGTAAGGGGAACACTATGTTACCACAGGAATGGTTGAATGTTCTAAAAACTGCCTATCTCCAAGGGTTTATTCGCCGGGGAGGATCGGCGGTGAAGTTTGCCGTGGTTGAGGAGGCGCAAGACGCCAAGGTTGTGGTCTCTAGAGTTGGGGAATTGGCCAGGGCCGAAGGCTTTATCATCATTGAAGCCGATTCTCGAGTGACCAAAGTTCAACTGATTGACTTGTTGTTCAAGAAAATGGCCAAGCATGTGGATTGGGAGGCGCTGGCTTTTGCCTTTGTGACAAAACTGTTTCATGAGAATGGCCGTCATATTCCGGAACAACGTGAGGCTTGTAGCTGGTCGGTGTTGGCGTCTCTGAATCATTGTGATGAAGCGACGATTCAACGCGATGTGAATTCCTGGTTAGAGGGTCGGTTGTTTCAAGATTTTCAGATGAGTCGGGAATTTCGCTTGGCCATGATTCAGCTTTGCTTGGCTCAGATGGATGAGTCAGGGCGTCAATCCAAAGAAGCCAACGCCATTCAATCTTGGCTACGCGGTGAGTTGCGACTCATGTCGGTTCTGAAGAAACTGCTCATTTTTCAAAAAATCACGCGCAGCAATGCCCGTGATTTCATTGCCTCTTTTGCGCATTGGGTGCGTCTTGCCGGAAAGCCCGGCATCGTGTTGACGATTGATATTTCCGCCTTCCTGACCGGAAAGGTGAAGGGGGCTACAGACTTGCATTATACGCCATCCGCAGTGATGGATGCCTATGAAATGTTACGGCAGTTTATCGATGGCAGTGACGACATGGAAGGTTTACTGTTGGTCGTTGTCACCCCGAAGACGTTCCTTTCCGACGAACGCCTGGGCCTCAATCGATATGAAGCGTTAAAGCTTCGTATTTGGGATGATGTGCGGGATAAATTCCGGCAAAATCCTTTTTCACCGATGGTTCGGTTAACTGAGCAATCGGAACAATTCGAGGAAAATCGGTTGCTGTCGCGAGTGGGAAGTCGGAAAGATGATGTTCAGCATCAACGGGTGATTGAGTCTCTTCGGGCAGGGGTGCCAAGTCCGGGGGCTGTGAAAGCCTTGGGCTGTGCTCAACCGACGGTGAAGTCCAAATTCCAACAGATGTTGCAAGACGCGAAGGCTAGTGTCCACAAAGGGTGGACGACCAAAGGGATGTTAGTTGAAGGCGGGTTTGGTACCGGTAAATCGCATTTATTGGAATCGCTCAGGCGTATGGCCCTGGAATCCCGGTTTGTCTGTAGTAGGGTAGTGATTAGCAAAGAAACGCCACTGTATAGCCCTGTATTGATGTTTCGTGCTGCCGTGGGTGCAGCCGACATCCCTCACAAACGTGGAGATGCCCTAGCCGAGGTGGTAGCCGATTTGAATTTCAAGAGCCCCCACTATGCCGATTTCTATGAATGGGTCCATCGCCAAGGCGGAGAAGTCGACGGACGGTTTGCCGCGACATTGTTTCTGTACGAACGCATGGTGAATGATCCTGAATTGAGTCATCGAATGATTCGTTTCTGGGCCGGTGATCCATTGACGGATGCTGAAATCAAACGGTACCTCAAGTCTTGTGATGGCCATGCGTCATATCGATTTGATCGTGTTTCGCCAATGGAAATGGCTTTGCAGCGGTTTAAATTTGTCTCACGTCTTATGATTGCCGCCGGGTATTCGGGATGGATTTTGTTAATTGATGAAGCGGAAATTATTGGCCGCTACTCCTTTAGACAACGAGCACAATCATATGCGGAATTGGCTCGATGGCTCGGGCGTTTGGAGGCGTCGAGCTTTGCGGACCTCGGGTATAAATCTGGGTTGGCCGCTGTGATGGCATTGACCGATGATTTTCAAAGCGCCATTTTGGATGAAAAGGGCGATCTGGAGAAAGTTCCGGAAAAATTACGGGAAACGGGATCGGAAACGGACTTGGTGCTTTCTCGCCAAGCAGAACAAGGCATGAGATTGATTGAATGCGAGCGAATTCCGTTGGTGGGTCCCTACGACCAATTGGTTGAAGAAATTTATCATAAAATCCGTGAGATTCATGGTGCGGCCTATGGATGGGATCCTCCGCAGGTGCCGACAATTGAGCGTTTGTCCAGCACACGAATGCGTGAATATGTGAAGGGATGGATTACCGAATGGGATCTCAAACGCTTGGATCCGGGCCGGCATGTTGAAATCGAATTGACGGAAATAAAGCAGGATTATTCGGAAGATATCGAGTTGGAAGGTTCCCAGGAAGAAGCCTTACAGACTGCTTTGGCTGAAGCTCCCTAGTCTCCCGTCGTGGACGTGACGAGGCATCCTGACGATGCCCGCAAACCGTGAAGAAGCCTTATTCGCATTCCTAAATTTTCCGACTATAAACGTATAAAGGATACGCGCTATGGAGTTACGGCCTCAGGAATGGTTTCAGACGATTCGGCAAGAATATCTGCAACGATTTGTCGGGCAGGGTGGATCATCCGTGAAATTTGTGGTGACATCGTCCGATGCTGATCGTGCGCAGGTACAGGATCAATTGATCGCGCTGGGAGAGAGGGAGCATTATGCATGTGTTCGTGTTGATGCCCAAGAGACCAAAATTCATATGATGGATAAGTTTTTCCATCATGTGGCAAGCCAGATTCCATGGGATGCGTTCGCGTCACAATTTGTACGGCGGCTTCTCCAGGAAAACGGGTATCAGATCCCGGAAGATAAAGAGGATTTTTGTCTGGCAGGGGTCGCCCGGATGAATGAACGAGCCGAACCGTTGTTGCGGCGGGATTTGAATAGTTGGCTGGAACGGACGATTTACCGTGATACGCAGATGTGTCAAGAATTTCGGATGGCGATGATTCGTCTCTGTTTAGGCCAAATGGATTCCGGGTCCGAAAGCCCGTTTATGACTGAGTCGGTGAAATCCTGGTTATGTGGGGAGTTGCGTCAGATCTCAGCGCTCAAAGAGGCCTTGATTTTCCAGAAAATTGTCCGGACGAATGCTCGTTATATGTTTGCGTCATTATCCCGATGGTTACGATTGGTTGGTAAAACCGGCTTAGTGGTGTCATTGGATGTGAGCCGATGCTTGGAAAGTAAAAAGTCAGACGTCCCTGATGGCTTGTATTATGGTATCTCGGCGACGCTTGATGTCTACGAAATGCTGCGGCAATTTATTGATGGGACGGATGAACTGGAAAGTCTCTTATTGGTGGTGTTCGTCCCTCCGGAATTTCTGACAGATGTTCGTCGGGGGCTCAACCGATACGAAGCCTTGAAGCTGCGAATTTGGGATGAAGTCCGTGACCGGGAATATCAAAATCCATTAGGGGCGTTGATTCGATTGTCCAGTTCCTCCAATGGTCAAGAACAGATAGATGTGGTTGCCGATGATGAACAGCCGGCTATGGCCAACGGGGATGTGAGCCATCAACGGGCGATGGAGGCGTTGCGATCAGGCGTACCCAATCGGGATGTGGTGAAAGTGTTGGGTAGCCATCAACCGGATCTTGAGGGGAAATTCCGGCGATTGCTGCAACAAATGGATGGTCAGGCGTCCCAGGGGATCACCACAAAAGGGTTGGTGGTTGAAGGGGGATTTGGAAGTGGAAAATCACATCTCTTGAAAGCGTTGCAGTATGTCGCGCTGGAACAGAATTTTGTCTGCAGCCCGATTGTGATCAGCAAGGAAACACCATTCTATAATGTGGCCACGCTCTTTCGAGCCGCAATCAATGATGCCATTGTGCCAGGCAAACAAGGGGATGCGTTAACTGACGTGGCAGGAGAATTGAATTTTCAAAGCCCTCAGTATTCCGAATTCTATGAATGGGTTCATCGGCAAGAGGGAGGATGTGATGCACGGCTTGCCGCCACGTTGTACTTGTATGAACGCATGATGAATGATCCCGAACTGAGTCATCGGATGATCCGGTTTTGGGCCGGAGCCCCGTTGAGTAACGGGCAACTCAAAAAATATCTGCAGGGATGTGTTCCTGAGACGCCTTACAAATTTGAAAAAATATCGGTCCAGGAATTGGCCTGGCATCGTTTTCAATTTGTCTCGCGATTAATTCTGGCTGCAGGTTACAAGGGATGGATTCTTCTTATTGATGAAGCGGAAATTATCGGCCGCTATTCATTTAAGCAGCGGACAAAATCCTATGCTGAAATGGCTCGCTGGTTAGGGGTATTGCCTGAGGCTGGGTGTCCGGGTATTGCTGGTATCGTGGCGTTGACGGATGACTATCGAAGTGCCGTGTTGGATGAAAAACAGGATACGAAGAAAATCGAGCAGTTGTGTCAAGAAGGGGGAACGGAAGATGTTGCGATCCTTGCGAGAACGGCTCTCCAAGGTATTCGTTGTATCGAGGAAGAGAGTGAGATGCTCACCCGGCCCTATGAAACCATGGTTGATGCGTTATATGAGCGGCTTCGAGGGTTACATGGCACTGCCTATAGTTGGCATCCTCCACAGGTTGAGTCAGTTGAGAAATTATCCAGTACATGCATGCGTGAATATGTGAGGGGATGGATTACGGAGTGGGATTTGCGGAGATTATACCCCGATGCGAAGCTGGATATTGAGATTCTCGATGTGTGCCAATCTTATGAAGAAGATCAAGCCCTGGAATCCTCTGGGGCAGATGAAGTTGAGGATATGAACACTACGGAGACTGAAGATGCCATGCTGGCCGTGGCTTTGCAAAACCAAGCCCCGGTGGACATGAACCATTGAGGCCGCAGCAGACCGAGGCCTCTTGCGTGGCCAATGCTGCTTGGCATGATGGCCCTTAGTGGCGAAGTGGATGGGTTTCGTTCCCCATCAAGATTCTCCCCGCTAAAATTGTCTCGTGAAGCGCAGAGATCGTGAGTGGCTCTTCTTAATTGAGTGGACATTTCTAAAATTATCCTAAAAACAACCGCTGAATCTCTCTGCACATCAATGGCTTGTATTTTTTTCGCGCCCAACTGCTCCTTTTGGGGTCCTACGGGAAGCCATTCGACGTTCCTTATGACAGACTCTAAAAGATTCCGTGCCTCTCCTTGTCATCCTGAGGGCAACGAAGGATCTGAGCCCAGCCCAACCAGACTATAGCTAAGCTAGATCCTTCGACTTCGCAGGGCTTCGCTCAGGATGACAATTTTGTTGAGGTGTCTCCCACCTGGTTTTTTTGTCATCATTATACGTTCAATGACTCCCATCAGAATTCATCTGTTCAGAATGATGATCGCTGTAAGGGGGGAGAGCCATATACTCTGTATGATTTGCTTGTAGGTTGAATGTGCCTTGAGAGTATTCTTTGAACATTCGCATAGAATTGTCCTGTTGTATCGGGTAGGTATATTACATTTTTCTCTAAAAAAATCCGATAGAGTCGTTCAGGGGATGGCACTGATCAGGGCCATAAGTGTATTCGTGTGTTGAGGCGTAGACAGGATAGAAATTTGTGCCGGATTTGACGCTAGAAAAACATGTGCCGTTGCAGGTATTCGGTATAGGGAAAAGAATTGCCGAAAAGGCTGTAGAGGTCCTCGCTGTCCTCCATAAACATATTATTCTGGTGCTGAGTGTTCTGTTTGGACTCTGTTTGCTGATTATGTATTTACATATTTCTCAATTGAAATCTCAAATGGTTGAAGTGATTGCCCTTCGCGGTGCCGACACGTATGCCAGGGAAATGAGTGAACTGCGGGAATATTATGCCATCGAAGTTGTTCAACGGCTACATATCGAAGGCATCAACGCTTCGAAAGGCAATCGAGGGACGGAAGGTGTCATTCCTTTGCCTGCATTATTAAGCTGGAATCTGGGTGGTCAATTGGTTTCCGGGAGGCCCGGAGAGCGCGTGCGTCTGGTGAGTGCGTATCCGTTTCCTCACGCAGGAGGCCTTGGTCAACGGATGGATGCGTTTCAACGTGAGGCCTGGGAATTCTTGAATCGCTATCCTGAACAGTCCTTTTATCGGGTTGAGCAGGTTGATGGTCGTCAATCATTGCGTTTTTCCACCGCTGGCCGTATGCAGGAAGAATGTATCACTTGCCATAATGAGAACGCGGATAGTCCTAAACGAGATTGGGAAGTCGGGCAAGTCGGGGGAATCGTGGAAATCGTCTACCCTCTGAATTCGTTAGAGGATAAGACGGGCATGAATTGGGGCTCGTCGTACGGGATGATGGGAGTCTTGGCACTGTTGTGGCTGGGAGGGTTCGGATTAGTCGTCTTGAAACTTCGTGGAGCCTCGGAGGAGCTAGAAGGGCAGGTCCAGCATCGCACCCAAGAATTACGCGAAGTCAATGCACATTTGTCATTAGAAATTCATGAACGGCATGCAGTAGAGGAGACTCTTCGTCAAGCCAGAGATCATTTGGAAAAACGCGTGCAAGAACGAACGGGAAAATTGGCTGCCTCGAATGTCGAGCTCATTCGGGAAGTCGCTGAACGGAAACGTGCGGAGGATGATATTCGAACGCTTAATGCGCAGCTTGTGCAGCGCTCGGCTCAGTTGGAAGCCAGCAATAAAGAACTCGAAACCTTCAGCTATTCCGTGTCCCATGATCTTCGTGCGCCGTTGCGAGGGATCGATGGATTTAGTCAGGCTGTGCTGGATGACTATGGTGAGAAATTAGATGAGACGGGGCGAAGTTATTTGTGCCGGGTACGAGCTGCGAGTCAGCGTATGTCAACGTTGATCGATGCCATGTTGAATTTAGCGCGGTTGACGCGTGCGGAAATTCATATCCAGACATTCGATATCAGCGTGATCGTGCAGAGCATTTTGGGAGATTTTCAGAAAATGGAGCCGGAACGAGAAGTGAAGTGCGTTGTTTCGAACAATCTTTTTGCGACCGCAGACCCGCAATTGATTCGGGCGGTCTTGGAAAATCTGTTAGGGAATGCCTGGAAATTCACGGGACAGCAACAACATCCCGTCATTGAATTCGGTCATAGGCAGTACAAGGGGCAGGCCGCCTTTTTTGTGAAAGATAATGGGGCGGGGTTTGATATGGCCTATGTTCAAAAAATATTCGGTGCCTTTCAGCGTTTGCATGCCTATACCGAGTATCCCGGCGTGGGTATCGGGTTGGCAACAGTGCATCGCATCATTCAGCGTCATGGCGGACAAATATGGGCGGAAGGTGTGGTTGGAGAAGGGGCAACGTTTTATTTTACATTGTAGTGAAACCAAGGAGGATATCATGACGAACAAAGTGATTCTTTTAGTAGAGGACCATCCCGATGATGAAGAACTGACGATGCGAGCGCTCAAGAAAAACAATATCAAGAATGAAGTGGTGGTTGCGCGTGACGGGGTTGAAGCCTTGGAATATTTATTCGGGACTGGAGCCTATGCCGGGAGGGATATGACCATCATGCCGCAGATTATTTTATTGGATCTCAAGCTGCCTAAAATCGATGGCTTAGAAGTTTTGCGGCGGTTGCGTGCAGATGATAGGACAAAATTTTTACCTGTGGTCGTTCTCACCTCCTCTAAAGAAGAACAGGATATTGTGAAGAGCTATCAATTAGGGGCGAACAGTTATGTGCGCAAGCCAGTGGATTTCCAGGAATTTTCACAAGCCGTCCAAAATCTCGGATTGTATTGGCTTATTTTGAATGAGTCGGCTACGGAAAGAGTCCCTGTCTAATCGAACTCCCGTGGGATAGTGGCAAGGGACCGTGGGGATGGCCGGGGTTTCTCATTCTCTGTCAAGAGTCCCTACATGCTGTCAAAATTTTGATACCTGATTCCGTCCGTCTCATCATGCCGGACAAGGCGGATCTTATTTGATGCGGGCAGTCACTCTTCTATATTTTTCAATAGGTTTTTTCCTTCATCTTACCTTGGTTTGTACTCAAGTGGTCTTGTCGTATTTAGGCACATCTTTTGCTGATTGACAATGAACAGGGATAATGCCACCGCTTTTAGGTTCAACCTAAAGACGGTAGTTGAACGCGAAAAAGCTGTGCAAGCAATTGATGTGCATAGGGAATGGACCAATTGTGTGGTCACCTTTTGGGTGATGAGTCAATGTGTACATTTCCTAGGTGCGTGTGCAGACTTTCGTGATCCAACTGCTGTTTTTAGGTTCAAGGAGGGATACCATGAGACGACTCCTGCGATTGGAAGCCAGTGAACCTGTTCATCAGTATGGATCTCCCCAGAACCCCATACGAAAAAATTCCTTTGATGGAATGCGAGTAGGGCTGTCAAAGAATGGAAAAGGGAGCGGCGTGAGAATTGGGCAATGTGCAGAATGTCGAGAGGCTGTCAAGATCTTTGTCTCTCCTCGGCGGAATCCACATTCCAATAAATTGGGTCGGGCTGCCTGGATGAAAGATCATGATTTGTGTCGACGCTGTTGGCGACGGCTCATGCATCAACAATGTAAAACCGGAGTCATGGTGCTTCCGCTTTCACTGTTTATTGGAGGTAGAAAGTTACATCCGCGTCTTCTCATGTCAACGCTTGCTTTCCTGCCGCAGGAAGCCTCTTGAAACATGTTGCGTAGGGGGTGTTTCCAGGGATGTTATGGAATACCAAGATCTTAAGGTGTGGTTGATAAAGGAGTGTGTGCTTTCCGAATGAAGTCGTTCGCGAATGTTCTGTTTTGATAGATGACCTTGAGTATTAAGTTGCCAAACGGGCGACGAACCACTGCTAAGACTACTTGTCCATCTTCATAGCCTTCCTTCAATTCCTCTAACTTTAACGCAAGAAATGCGTTCATTGTTTCGTCGGTGAAGTCATGTGTGAGCCGATAGCTGTTCCCTAAAATCATTTGTAATTGTTGATGCCACCCATCGGAATATCGCCCCATGTCGATGGATATTTT
>Ga0209988_10002412_pt1 | contig 12351 bp, 14 predicted proteins | sample N075metaG_FD_183115 | JGI IMG/M metagenome (GOLD analysis project Ga0209988, IMG submission 183115) | Deep subsurface microbial communities from Kermadec Trench to uncover new lineages of life (NeLLi) - N075 metaG (SPAdes) (version 2) | ecosystem: Environmental > Aquatic > Marine > Ocean trench... | reverse complement strand
GAAGAAGCCACTGAAGTCATTATTGCTGGCAAAGATGCCGCGGCGGACCCCAGTAAACGCGCAGAAGTGGTAAAGGAAGTTGCAGATCTGTGGTTTCACAGCATGGTGCTATTGGCACACCAGGGCTTGTCTGCTCAGGACGTGCTGAATGAGCTAGCCAAACGTTTTGGCATCTCCGGCCACGAAGAAAAGGCCTCCCGAAAGAAGTAAAACTGCAAAAAAGGACTGTAACCCCGAATTTCTTGCCGTAGCACACACTCAGTGATGTATAACCTGCAAAAATCCCCTCTATAATGCGCCTACTCTAACTCCAACCTGGAGAATTTTATGTTCGGACTCGGCATGACCGAATTACTGGTAATCCTTGCCATTGTTTTGCTGATCTTTGGACCGAAGCGCCTGAAGAATATCGGCTCTGATCTCGGCAACGCGATCAAAGGCTTCCGCACAGCCGTCACAGAGGAAGAAGAACCCAAGGCGCCGGCCCCAGAACGGTCGGAAGAAAGGGTGATTGAAGGTGAGGCCAGCCCGGCACCCGCGCAAAAACAAGCTAGCGAAGCTAAGCAAGACACCAAGGCGTAGCAGAGACACTCAAAGCATGTTTGATATCGGTGGCTTAGAACTACTCCTGATCACAGTGGTTGCATTGCTGGTGATCGGCCCGGAACGGCTACCGGAGGCATTGCGCACCCTGGGTCTATGGCTCGGTCGTCTGCGTCGCTCTTTTACTTCGGTGAAAGCCGAAATTGAAAAAGAAATTGGCATGGATGAAATACGTCGCCAGCTTCACAACGAAGCCATTATGGACGAAATGAAGCGCATAGAGCGCGAAGTTCAAAGGACCGTCGATGACGCCAAAATAGACCCCAACCTGGTGACCGCAGACAAAGCCGGAGAAAACGAAGATTCAACTCTGGAAGATACACCTCAGGAAGATTCAACGCTGGATGTAGAGCCGATCGTTCAATCTGATCCCACCATGCCGGCGGACACAGACATCACCCAGGTGCCGGGGATGCAGGCGGTGGAGGCTCCGGAAGCACCGTCCCCACGCACCGAAGCAGAACTCGAAGCCGCTTTTGAGAGTAAAAAAGAACAGCCCTGATGGCAGACGAAATCGAAGATAAACGCGACCCGCACGATGTTGCGGTCGACACCGCCGAACAACCTTTCTTAGACCACCTCATCGAGTTGCGCGGTCGGATACTACGCAGCCTGTCTGTCATCGGCCTGATATTCATCCCCATATACTATTTCGCCAACGATCTATATGAGTGGATTGCTGCGCCGCTGACCGCGGTGCTGCCGGAGGGTTCGACAATGATCGCAACCCAGGTTGCGACGCCATTTCTAACCCCTTTTAAGCTGGCCATTTTTGCTGCGATCTTCCTCGGCGTACCTTTTATCCTGCATCAGATCTGGGCTTTCGTGTCGCCTGGACTGTATCGCCACGAGAAGAAATTCGCTGTGCCGCTGCTGGCCTCGAGCACCTTGCTGTTTTATACCGGCATGGCGTTTGTCTACTTTCTGGTGTTCCCTCTTGTGTTCACGTTTTTCATCCAGGCCGCGCCGGACGGTGTAGCGATCATGACGGATATCAACCAGTACCTCGACTTTGTGCTGAAGATGTTCCTCGCCTTTGGCATCGCCTTCGAAATCCCCATCGCCACCATGCTGTTGGTGTGGTCCGGTTTGACCACGGCCAAGGGCATGGCCAGTAAACGTCCCTATGTGATCGTCGGCTGTTTTGTCCTTGGCATGTTACTCACACCGCCGGACGTCGTTTCACAATTGTTGTTAGCCATCCCCACCTGGTTGCTGTTCGAAGTCGGCATCTTCATCTCGCGCTTTATAGAGAAGCGCGAAGACAAAGAAAATTCGGAATAATCCGAAATAAATAGATCGACTGATGACGATGATCAAAGATCGTCTGCATCTTTTTCAATCGACCTCGCAGGTATCCATACCAACAATACGAACAACAATCCTGCCTGCAGAATGTGCCACATGATACCCACCGTATAAAACTCAAACTCTCGTTGCACACCCCAATCGCTGAAGGCGGTGAACTGTAAAAGACCGATCAAAAAGCCAAGGAACAAGGCAATTTTGCCGCGCCAGTCTGTGCTCGAGAAGCACATGACACCGATGCTATGCGCTAACAGTTCTATGCCCAATAGTGCACAGCCCACATGAAAAGTGGTGACCACATCCTGGATCACGACATTAAGCAGGCTGGGTAGCAGGCAGAAAACCACCGCAAATACCGAGTGGATGACTATGCCATGAAACTTGTCGGCTTCCGCCAGACTCCATTTGCCGAGCGCACCACGCTTCAACACCACAACAATCGCGGAAAACCCGGCTAGAACAATGGCTACCTCAGCCAGGGAGAGCAGCGTGTCTTGCGCATCTATCATATCGATATCCTGCTGGAGGCTGTTGGCGCCTGCTATTTTTCCAGGACGAAGGTTACCGGACCATCATTCACCAGGGAAACCTGCATGTCGGCACCGAAGCGGCCGGTTTTAACCGGCACCACCTGCGCCAGCAGGTGGACCAGACCATCGTACAAACGCTCTGCCATGGCCGGCGGCGCTGCGGTTGAAAAGCCAGGTCGCTTGCCGCGGCTGGTGTCGGCTGTGAGGGTAAATTGTGAAACCACCAGCAGCTCACCGGCGATATCGACCACGCTGCGATTCATCGCCTTGTCGCCTTCGCGAAAAACGCGCAGGCCAAGAATTTTCTCCGCCAGCCATTGCACCTCGCGGTCACCGTCCTGCGGGGCGACGCCAACAAACACCAGCAAGCCCGGCCCTATCTCACTGATTCGCTGGTCTGCAACATCGACCGCGGCGGAGCTGACGCGTTGCAGCAGCACCTTCATCTCTACGAAACTCTAGGCGCGTTTGCGCTCATGTTCTTTCAGCAGCGCTTTGCGCACCCGAATTCCCGCCGGTGTGACTTCGACCAACTCGTCGTCATCAATAAACTCCAGCGCCTGCTCAAGGGTTAACAACATGGGTGCAGCCAGGGCGATGGCTTCATCGGTGCCTGAAGCTCGAACGTTGGTGAGTTTCTTTTCTTTCATCGGGTTAACGGTGAGATCGTTGCCGCGATTGTGCAGGCCTACCACCATACCCTCGTAAACAACATCGTTAGGGCGCACCATCATGCGACCACGATTCTGCAGGTTAAACAGCGCAAAGCCGACCGCCTTGCCCGTTGCATTAGAGATCAACACGCCGTTACTTCTCTGGCCGACCACATCACCAACCTGGGGACCGAACCCGGCAGCTGCAAAGGACATGATGCCGGTGCCCGAGGTTTGCGATAGAAAGTGCGAGCGATAACCCATTATGCCCCGGGTCGGAATACGAAATTGCAAACGCACCCTGCCACGGCCATCTGAGACCATTTCCTGTAACTCGCCGCGACGACTGCCCAACGCTTCCATAACCTTACCTTGATGCTGCTCCTCCAGATCGAGGATCAAGGTTTCATAGGGCTCCAGAATCTTGCCGTCCTCTTCACGAAAGATTACCTGTGGACGCGATACAGCAAGCTCAAACCCTTCTCGGCGCATGGTTTCAATCAACACGGACAGGTGCAGTTCACCCCGGCCTGAAACCCTGAATCTATCCGGGTCTTTGGTTTCTTCAACGGTCAGCGCGACATTGTGGGATGCCTCTGTGAACAGTCGCTCTCGCAATTGACGGCTGGTGACGTACTTGCCTTCCTTGCCTGCCATGGGTGAGTTGTTAACACAGAACAACATAGACAATGTGGGTTCGTCTATAGTGAGCGGCGGCAGACTTTCGACCTTGTCAACGTCGCAAATGGTGTCCGAGATGCCGATACCATCAATGCCGGTAACACAAACTATGTCACCCGCAATAGCGGTTTCTTGTTCTATGCGCTCAAGGCCACTGTAGCCATAAACGGTCATGATTTTGCCTTTGCGCTGTTTACCCTCACGGTCTACCACCACCACTGGATGGTTTCGTTTAAGGGTGCCGCGGGTAATCCGCCCGATCGCCATGACCCCTTCGTAGGTCGAATAGCCCAGGGAGCTGATCTGCATCTGCAAACCCCCTTCTATATCCACATCCGGTGGCGGCACTTCTTTAACGATAAGCTCTAACAAGGGCGTCATGTCATCCCTCATTTCATCCAGTTCCATGCCGGCCATGCCTTTCAACGCCGACGCATAGACCACGGAAAAATCGAGTTGTTGGTCTGACGCGCCGAGGTTATCGAACATGTCGAATACCTCGTCGATCACTCGATACGGCTCTGCACCACTACGATCAATTTTATTTACCACCACAATTGGCTTCAGACCGAACGAAAAGGCCTTCTGGGTAACGAACCGGGTTTGTGGCATCGGTCCGTCTACTGCATCCACCAACAACAACACCGCATCTACCATGGACAAGATGCGTTCCACCTCACCGCCAAAGTCAGCGTGCCCGGGGGTGTCGACGATATTGATGCGCGTGCCTTCAAAGTCGATGGAGGTATTCTTCGACAGTATGGTTATGCCACGCTCTCTTTCCAGCTCGTTGCTATCCATGACCCGTTCGACCGAGAGATCGGTAATCAAACCGCTTTGTTGTAGCAGACGATCGACCAGCGTGGTTTTACCATGGTCGACATGGGCAATAATTGCGATATTGCGTACGTTTGGATTGGACACTAGACTGCGCAGCCTCCGAGAATTGCGTGGCAAGAATTAAAAAGGCGGCGAGTATGGCGGAACAGAGACGAGCTGTCGCCCTAATTTCAGGCGGATTGGACTCGATGCTCGCGGCCAAAGTGGTCATGGAGCAAGGAATTCACGTTGAGGGCGTCAATTTTTACACGGGTTTCTGTGTGGAAGGTCATACCCATGCCATCCGTAGAAGCCGGCACGATAAGGAAAAACGCAACAACGCGCTCTGGGTTGCCGAACAGCTAGGCATAAAACTGCACATTATTGACGTGATCGAAGAATACAAAGATGTGCTTTTGAAGCCGAAACATGGCTACGGCGCTAATATGAACCCGTGTCTCGATTGTAAGATCTTCATGGTCAAGAAGGCGCAAACCTGGTCCTTCATGGAAGACAACCAGTTCGACTTCATTATTACCGGCGAAGTAATCGGCCAGCGCCCCATGAGCCAACGCAAGCAGACCATGCCGCTGATCGCCAAAGAGTCCGGTGTGGAAGATCGTCTGCTGCGCCCGCTGTGTGCCAAACACCTGCCTGAAACCCTGCCCGAACGGGAAGGATGGATCGACCGGGAGCGCCTGCATGGATTCACCGGTCGCAGCCGCAAACCGCAAATCGAGCTGGCACGTCAATATGGCTTCAGCGACTGGGCACAACCCGCAGGTGGTTGTTGCTTTTTAACCAACCCTGAATATGCCGCCAAACTCAAAGACTTGTGGCGCGCACGCGGCACCCGCGAGTATGAACTGGATGACATCATGCTATTGAAAGTTGGCCGACACATACGCCCGGCTAAACACTTCAAAGTCATCGTCGGCCGCGAAGAAGGGGAAAATAATTACCTCGAGGGCTACAAAAACACTTTCGTGTCGCTAAACCCACTCAGCCACAGCGGTCCTTTTCTGGTTATCGATGGGCAAGCTGGCGAACAGGAGATTGCACTCGCGGCGCGAATTCTAGGTCGCTACAGCCAAGGTCGAGATGCCGATGTCGTCACCATCGCTGTGCGCCAACCCGACGGTACGGTGCAACAGATCGATGCCCAACCGTTGGCCCGCGACGAAATACCGCAGCACTGGCATGTCTGAAGTCACTGCGCTCGACACAAGGGGGTTACTCTGTCCGCTACCGGTCATACGCACTCAAGATGCCATTAAATCTCTGCATGCTGGCGATGAGTTGACGGTTATAGCAACAGATCCGGGCACCCTGCACGACATTCCGGCATGGGTCCGGGTGCATGGCCACGAGTTGGTCACCGCAGAACCGCGAGGCAATGAATTCTACTTTCAGATCGTGGTGGTCGCATGAAGCGTGCTCAGAACATCGCACCAAAAAACGTCAATATTACGACAGCCGCACCAGCGCGGTGCAAACAAGCGCATCGACATCATCAATACCCCTTATATTAGGGCTTTTACCGTGGCACACTTCTTGCCTTAGGGAAGGGGAACCTTATTACCTGCGTTTGCGGGTGGATTACTGGCACTTCGAACAGTTCGAAAAAGAAGGAGAAATATAGAGTATGAGATCAAAATTAGAATATATCTGGCTGGACGGTTATCAGCCAACCCAGAGCCTGCGTAGCAAGACACTGGTCCGAGGAGACTTTGGTGGCACCCTGGAAGAATGCCCTATGTGGTCATTCGACGGCAGTTCCACAGAGCAAGCCGACGGCAGCGATTCAGACTGCCTTTTGCAGCCGGTATTCGTCGTTCCTGATCCAGATCGTAAGAATTCTTACCTGGTGATGACCGAGGTTCTCAACTCAGATGGCTCGCCGCACCCTTCCAACGGACGCGCCACCATTACAGACGACGATGAGGACTTCTGGTTCGGTTTTGAACAGGAGTATTTCCTCTGGGATATGGAACATAACCTCCCTCCGGGCTTCCCTCCCGGTGGATATCCTGGCCCACAAGGCCCTTATTACTGTTCCGTCGGCGCACAAAACACCTACGGCCGCGATTGCGTAGAAGACCACCTCGACCTGTGCATAGATGCCGGTATTAACGTCGAAGGCATTAACGCTGAGGTCGCGGCGGGACAGTGGGAATTTCAGGTTTTCGCCAAAGGCGCGAAGCGCGCAGGGGACGAAACCTGGCTGGCACGCTACCTGCTCGAGCGTACCGGTGAGAAGTACGGTTACTCGATCAATTGGAGCCCAAAACCGCTGGGAAGCACTGACTGGAATGGCAGCGGTATGCACGCCAACTTTTCCAATGGTCCGATGAGAAACGATGGCAATGAAGAAATTTTTACCGCTATCTGTGAAGAATTCAGTAAGAATATCCAACGCCATATCAGCGTTTATGGCGCCGACAACGATCAACGCCTGACCGGATTACATGAGACACAATCCATCGACCAGTTCAGTTACGGTATATCTGACCGCGGCGCGTCTATTCGCATCCCGATCACCACCGTCACAGACGGCTGGATTGGACGTTTGGAAGACCGCCGACCTGCATCCAATGCGGACCCTTACAAGGTGGCGGCTGTCATCATCAAGACGACCAAAGAAGCGCTGGCTTAGCGGCGCAATCTATCGCTTAAAGCGATTACAAAGGCCCTGCAATGTTGCGGGGCTTTTTTTTGCCGTTTTGTGGTCCAATGTCTAGTAATGCAGCCCACGTGTTGGATAATCAGACTATGAATCTAAAAACATTTGGAAAAATACGGACAATTGGCATTCTCGCCCTGGTCACCGTCTTTGGCTTACAAAGCAGTGATGTCTTCGCCCGTATCTATAAAACCGTGGATGAAGATGGCAACGTCGTATTTACCGATCTGGCGCCAAAAGATAGTAGCAAATCCATCGAAATTGACGCACACAATATCTACACACCCAGCACGCCCGCAGTGGCACCAACCAATGCCCGCAACGAGCGCGGGCAGCGCCGCGAAGAGCCAGATAACGAAGATGAAAACGCAGAAAGTGCCGCCGTTTATGACACATTGCACATCCTTACACCCGCCGACGACGAGCCGGTGCGCGAAAACGCGGGCAACCTCAGCGTGGTGGTAGCGGCGAGCCCTGACCTCGACAGCCGCCATAGCGTCGTTATTTTGCTGGACGGCATCGTCTCGGCAAACGAACCAGCCACCCGCATCGACCTGGCGAATATCGATCGCGGTACTCATGTGCTGACCGCACAAATTGTCGATGCGGCAGGCAATGTACTCATCGCCAGCAACCCAACCTCCTTCCATATGATTCGGGTTTCCCTTCTCCGCAAGCCAACCCCACATCGGGCGCCTTAAAGCCGCAATTCAGAACGCTTGATCTTTTTTGGTACGCGCACTATTTTGGTGCAGCGTGGCAAGCATCAATTTCGATATGGATAACTACCGACAGATTCTCGACAACCTGGTCACCGCCGTCATCGTGTTAGATGAATCACTGTGCATCGAGCAGATCAATCCGGCGGCTGAGAGCCTGCTGCACACTTCATTCGCCCAGGCAGTCGGTCAACCGCTACACGATCTGATATTGCGAGCAGATAAAATCATTCCCGCGCTCAAGAACGCATTGCAACAAGGACAGCCCTACACCGAACGCGATGCCACCATCCACCTGCCCAATCAAGTCACTGAAAACGTCGATTTCACCGTTTCGATCTTAGAACGGACAGCCAGCGGACCCCGCTGCCTGGTGCTTGAATTGCAAACCCTCAACCGTCTGAAGCAGATCGACAAAGATGGCGCTTCGGTGGCCCGCCAGGAAACTTCACGGCAATTGATCCGCGGGCTTGCACATGAGGTGAACAATCCTCTGGGTGGCATTCGAGGTGCTGCTCAACTGCTCGAAAGAGAACTGCCAAGCGAGGCGCTAAAAGAATATACCGCTGTAATTATCAGCGAGGCGGACCGGCTGAAGGCATTGGTGGAAAGAATGCTCGGCCCGCAACAAGCACTCGATCTTGCTCCGCTAAACATCCTGCGTGTATTTGAACGCGTCATCGGCTTGATGGAAGCTGAGCAACCCGAAACCATTCGTTGGCTACGCGACTACGATCCAAGCCTGCCGGACTTTGAGGCTGACGAAGGCTTGATCATGCAGGCAATACTCAACATCATGCGCAATGCCAGCCAGGCCATGCGCGACACTAAAGACCCGCAGATCCAGCTGCGCTCGAGGGCGGTTCGACAGTTCACTATTGGTACCACGCGCCATCGTCTGGTGATGCACCTGGACATTACCGACAATGGTCCGGGTATCGACCCTGGTCTTGAAGAACAGATTTTCTTCCCGATGATCAGCGGGCGTGCTGGAGGCACTGGGCTGGGACTGTCTATCACGCAAAACATCATTTCCCAACACAAAGGTTCAATACAGGTAAGCAGCCGACCAGGACAGACCTGCTTCTCGATCTATTTGCCTTTCAGTCAAACCTTGAAACAACGACCCCAACAAGAGGAAGAATCAACAACCCTATGAACGATCACGTTTGGGTCATTGACGATGACCACTCCATACGCTGGGTACTGGATCGCGCGTTGAGTCAGGCCGGCATACCGATCACCGCGTTCAACACCGCTGACCAGGCGATGCACCATCTGCACAACGAAGCACCACTGGCGATCATCACTGACATCCGCATGCCTGGCATGTCCGGGCTGGATTTCCTCGAAAAGGTCCGAGCGAGCCACCCGTCGGTGCCGATCATCGTCATGACCGCGCACTCAGATCTGCAAAGCACCGTAGCCAGCTTTGAACAAGGGGCCTTTGAATATCTAGCCAAACCCTTCGATGTAGATGAAGCCGTTGCGGTGGTGAAACGCGCAATCGCCCACTCTCAAGAAGCCGGGGCGTTGGAACTTAGCCAAAATGAACCCGTACCGGAAATCATCGGTCAGGCGCCGGCTATGCAGGAAGTTTTCCGCGCCATCGGCAGGCTTTCCTCGTCCAATGTATCCGTGCTGATCAACGGACCTTCGGGCTCTGGTAAAGAACTGGTCGCCAAGGCTTTGCATCGCCACAGCCCGCGCTCCGACAAAGCTTTTATCGCGCTGAATGTGGCCGCGATTCCTGAAGAGCTGATCGAAAGTGAATTATTCGGCCACGAAAAAGGCGCCTTCACCGGTGCCAACCAACGACGTATCGGACGCTTCGAACAAGCCGACCGGGGCACCTTGTTTCTGGATGAAATTGGTGACATGCCGGCAACGGCACAAACCCGTCTATTGCGGGTGCTGGCAGAGAACGAGTTTTATCGCGTCGGCGGTCATGAGTCGGTAAAAGTCGATGTACGCATCATCGCTGCCACGCATCAGGATCTCGAAGCGCTGGTAACCAGCGGGCAGTTTCGCGAAGACCTGTACCATCGCCTGAACGTGATTCGTGTACACGTGCCATCGCTGGCTGATCGGCGCACGGATATCCCGGTACTGGCCCGACATTTTCTCGAGGCCGCGGCCCGGGAATTAGGCGATGAGGCCAAACGCCTGACCACGGAAGCCGAAGACTATCTGATGCTGCTGCCCTGGCCCGGCAACGTACGACAACTTGAAAATACCTGTCGTTGGCTCCACGTGATGGCAAGCTCGAGAACTATTCTGGTCACAGACCTACCTGAGGAGCTGAAAACTCAAGCCAAGCCCGGTGAAAGCTCAGACTGGGAAACCGGCTTGGCGTTGTGGGTGAGCCAGCTTTTGGACAACCCTGACCCTGCGCCTTTGCTGGACACGGCACTGCCGCGTTTCGAACGCATCATGATCAACGCCGCGCTGCGCAAAACCGGCGGCCGTAAAAAGGACGCCGCCGAGTTACTCGGCTGGGGTAGAAACACACTCACGCGCAAGATGGCCGAACTACAGATGTAGTCAAACGCATAAGCAAGCCAGTGTCTGTCCAGAATACATGTAATCTGGCAGTCACTGGCGTGCGGTGCATGGATGCACCGCCATTTTTGAAGGAAAATGCGAGGTTGCGCAGCAACCGACGGAGGAAAATTCGCAGGACGCGAATTTCCGAACAGGAACTAGCTACAATGGCCGATGCCTGTTGAAATCGTACTCTACGAGCCGGAGATTCCACCGAATACCGGCAACATTATCCGCCTGTGCGCTAACACCGGCGCACGCCTGCATCTGTTAAAGCCCTTCGGCTTTAGCTGGGACGACCGGCGGCTGAAGCGCGCCGGATTGGATTACCATGATCTGGCTCACGTCACCTTATACGACAGCTATGCAGACTTCCTCGCGCAGACACAACCACAGCGCCTGTTCGCCTTCACCACCAAGGCCACCACCTCATACGCACATGCGCGCTATGCTGCGGGTGATTTTCTGATGTTTGGTCCAGAAACCCGCGGTTTACCGACCGTGGTGTTGGATGAGTTTGACGATGCGCACAAGTTACGCATTCCGATGCGCGCCTTGTCGCGTAGCTTGAACATCGCCAACGCGGTTTCAGTGGTGTTGTTTGAAGCCTGGCGGCAATTGGATTTCAGTGGCGGCAGCTGAGGCTAGCCGCTGGCTGACGTCTAATGTTTGATTGGTTCGGCTTGTTGCTGCTGAGCGGCTTGCTGCATTGCCTTGGCGTACAACACCTCAAAGTTGACCGGTGCCAGGTGAATGGCAGGGAAGCCACCGCGAACAATCATGCTGTCGAGGGTTTCACGCACGTAGGGAAACAATGTACCGGGACAAGAAATGCCGACAACCTGGTGTAGTTGCGCGGCGTCTACACCTTCGATGACAAAAATACCGGCGTAGTGCACTTCTGCCACAAACGCCACGCGGTCACCATCGCGCTGGGAGGTCACAGTGACCGCCAGCACCACTTCATGGCGGCTATCGCCGAGATTGTTGACCGTGGTGTTGATATCTACCTGTGTCTCCGGTTGCCATTTTTCCCTGAAGATGGTCGGTGAACCCGGCGACTCGAATGACGCATCTTTCAGATAGAGCCGTTCGATACGCAACTGAGCCTGATTGGCTTTCGCTGCGCTTTTTTCCTGCTCTGCAACGGCTGTCTCTGCACCCACCTGAGGCGTTTTGTCGTCGTCCTTATTGTCATCTTTGGTGTCGTCTTTGGTGTCGCTCATGCTTTCACTACCGGTAGACTCTGGCCGCGCCACTCGGTGATGCCGCCGCGCAAACGACTGACGTTTTCGAAGCCGGCTTTGCGCAAGACGGTACCTGCCGCACCCGAATGCTGGCCCATTTTGCAGGCAATGATAATGGGCTTGTCCTGATATTTCCTGAGTTCATCCAGGCGTGTGTCGAGATTGGCGTGGGGAATGTTGATGGCGTCGACAATATGGCCCTGTTCAAATTCCGCTTTGTCGCGCACATCGAGCACGATGCCACCTTCATGGTTCACCAGATGCACTAACCGGGCGGCAGTGATGGTGGAGCCACCACGAATCATCTCGTTGCGCACAAACAACGCAAACAATACAACGAAAGCTCCGACCAGGTAGGGATGACCGGTAACAAAATTAAGCAGTTGATCCATGCACTAATCCACACGCTACGCGCAATTGAAAACGCGCGATTATACACACCGCACCAGACGTTTTTTGCTAGAATTTGCAGCCTTCGAAAATCGCGCTCGCTACATCCCTTCAACACGAGAGCTTCCTTACATATGCGCCAAGTGAATCTGTTGGTTGTTTTAGACGGTTTTG
>Ga0209988_10002407_pt1 | contig 12359 bp, 10 predicted proteins | sample N075metaG_FD_183115 | JGI IMG/M metagenome (GOLD analysis project Ga0209988, IMG submission 183115) | Deep subsurface microbial communities from Kermadec Trench to uncover new lineages of life (NeLLi) - N075 metaG (SPAdes) (version 2) | ecosystem: Environmental > Aquatic > Marine > Ocean trench... | reverse complement strand
AGCTTTCGTGAGCACATCAATCAATCTCCGCTGCAAAATCGGTTGCTAGGCGCGGTTGAGTTTGTTTTAGGTAACAATGCCGCAGCGATATCCAATCTGCACCGCTTCGAGGAGTTGGAAGATATTAACGCCGGCTGGAACGCTATTTATCCTGATGGCATAGCTCAGCTCGCCTATCAATACGGAAGATTAGGACTTCAGGAAGATGCGCGGCGGATATTTAACAATCTTGAGGCAAGGCGTGCTGACGGACAATACATCGCAACAGCCAGCAGAGCGATATCGCATTTGGCAATAGGTGATGTTGATACCGCATATCAACTTCTGGGCGAGATTAATGGCGAATGGAGTCTTTATTCTTTGCGTTGGATGAAGTCTAATATTTTAAATGATCCTGTCTTGGAAGAGCCGCGCTTTGTAGAACTGCGTAGCAGGATAGGTGTATTCGACTAGCCGCCATTCATTCAATGACGCCAAGAACACTAATCGTAGTACTCATCGCCACAGCGATATATTCGTGACGCCAGTCGAAGCGGGGCCGAAAGGTCTGTCTCTCGTTGCGGTCGATGAGTACTTTAGGGTCTAGAACAACTGTCTCTATCTCCTTGCTGCTGACTCTGCGGCTCGTTCTCGAAAACGGCGGCGCCGGGTTATCGGATCGGCTGGTTGCTGGCGGGCCAGTACCGGGACGTGATCATGCGGCTGAAAAGGTCATATTCCTGCTCCTCGGGCCTGCTGCAACAGCTGACGCTGACCGAATTCCTGGCCAGCGGCGACTACGACCGTTACCTGAAAACGCTGCGACCTGTGCTACAGCAAAATGCGCAGCGCACGAGCGCGCTGGTAGCGCAGCACTTTCCCGCCGGAACCAGGACCTCAAAACCGGTTGGTGGTGCCGTTCTGTGGATCGAGTTGCCCGGCAACGTGAATTCCGCACACCTCTTCGACGAAGCTATTAACGAGGGCATCAGTATCGCACCCGGACTGATTTTTTCTCCGTGTGCACGCTATGAGAATTTCATGCGCCTGAGTTTCGGGCATCCATGGTCGGAAGAGATTGAGCAAGGCATTGTCTGGCTGGGACGGAAGGTCCAGGAACTGGCCGGCCGCTAGTGTGCTCGGCTTGATTGCCATAGGTATATACTGGTATATCCTCATGGCATGACCGCCCTCGAGAGAATCTGCACTGCCCTTCGAGAAGCCGGCATTCGCTATGCCGTCGTTGGCGGCTACGCTGTGGCGCTGCACGGCGCCGTCCGGGGAACCGTTGATATCGACATCGTGCTCGAGTGGTCCAGAAAAGCAGTAGCCGGTGCGGAAAAGGCCCTGAATGAGATTGGCCTGGTGAGCCGCTTGCCGGTTTCTGCAAACGATATTTTCGACTTTCGGAATGAATACGTCGAAAACCGCAATCTTGTCGCCTGGAACTTCTACGATCCGACAGATCTTTCGGTGCAGGTCGACATCGTCATCACCTACGACCTGAAAGGCCACAAGACCAGGCGGATCGAACTCCCTGGTGGACCTATCGCGATACTCGCGATCAGGGACCTGATCGAAATGAAAAGGGAAAGCGGCAGACCCCAGGATATCGAAGATGTGGCTGCCCTGGAGAAACTGCGGTGAAGCCAGTACAGAAATTTTCGGATGCCTACCTGCACAGATGCGCCGCGATGTCGCACGAGGAAATCGTGCGGTTTTTGGATGATTTCAGGCGTGTCCATGGGATGAAGCGCAGCCGATCGCGGCTCATCAGTATCAAGGTGCCTGAAGACCTGCTGGCTGCGTTCAAAGCGAAGGCACGCCTCCACGATGTCCGCTACCAGACGCAGATCAAGAAACTCATGACCCTGTGGCTGCAAGACCGCTTGTTGTAGGAGCGGCGTCCCGCCGCGATTCCTTTTTTCGGGCGATAGCGTATTAAGGGGCCATTCAGGTTAAGGAGAGTAAGCTTTGCCCCACGCTGACTGATTGTGCGACCTGGTCGCGTAATCTGAAGCCTGGAGGTTCAAATGGACAGGATATCTGTGCACAGCCGGCTCAATCTTTTGCCGCTCCTGCTGCTTTTCGGGGGGCTGGCATTAAGCACGCCTCTTGAGCTTGTGGCGCAGGTGCCCCTCGACGAGAACGGCGTGCCGCTGGCTGCCCTGGATGATGGGGGCTATGCCGGCGAGGCGATTCAGGATATTGCACCGCTGACCACCACTGAACTGGAAGAACTGCTCGGGCCGGTGGCCTTGTATCCGGACGATTTGCTGGCGATTGTTCTGCCCGCATCGACCTATCCGCTTGAAATAGTACAGGCCGCACGATTCCTGGATGACCTTGCGACAGACGGCTCACTGGAGCCGGATGAATCATGGGATGAGTCTGTGGTTGCACTGCTTAACTATCCCGAGGTCGTCTATATGATGGACAAGGAAATCGACTGGACCTGGCGCCTCGGTGAAGCAGTTCTCAATCAGCAGGCGGACGTGATTGCGGCGGTCGAGTCATTTCGCGATCGCGCTTATGCCGCTGGCAACCTGGAATCTGACGAATACCAGACCGTCTCCAATAACAATGGCGCCATCGAGATTGAACCGGTGGATGAAGAAATCATCTACGTCCCGTATTACGAGCCCGAAGAAGTAGTCGTCTATCAGCCACGACGCGTTTATCACTACTATCCGCAGGCGTACCCGGTCTATTACTACCCGTACCCTGTCGGCTACTCCTTTGCCTCCGGATACTTCTGGGGCGTTACCACCGCCTTTACGATCGGCTGGTCAAACCACTACCTGCACGTTTATCACCCGAGTTACTGGGGACATCCGTACTACGGCCACCATTACTACGGTCACTACTACCGGCATTCGAGTATTTCGCTCTACAACAGCTGGTATGTGCATAACAGCTATCGGACATCGAATCATCATCACCGCGATGGCGACCACTGGCGTCCGCGCCACCGTAGTGGTGCGCGTCCGGCAACCCGGAGTGTCCGCAACCAACATTATCCGTCCGGCGGCAGTGACCACTATCGCTCCGAGACTCGATCGAGTGGCCGGACCCGGCTTGATGGTCAGGACAGGACCCGGACACAAATTAGTGCGAGCAACAGCTTTCGTCCGCGAACGAGCGGCGCTACACCAACGCGCATCAGCAGCGACGCAAACCGTACCAGCCGATCCGGACCGGGAACCAGCGGCAGATCCGAAATCCGCTTCCGCAACCGCTCTGATGCCGACAGGGTTCGTGCCAGGCGCGACCGTAACTCCGGTCGTAGCAGCAACTCGAACCGAAATAACACCGCAACTAACAGCGCCAGCCGGCAGCAACTGACTGCACAGAACTCGCGCCGGACGACTGCCAATACGCGGGTAAGTCAGCGTCGCCAGACACCGCAGCGCGCCGTGCCCACGCGGCAGGCAACGAACTCAGGAACGTCGTTGCGTAGCAGCGCCAGTCAGCGGCAAACGTCACAACGGCCCGCATCGAGACCAGTGGTACAACGCCAGGTCTCGCGTCCGACTGTGCAACGACAGGCACCGGTACAACGTCAGATCTCGCGTCCGACTGTGCAACGGCAGGCACCGGTACAACGCTCGGCACCATCTGTTGCCCCGCAGCGTTCGCCCGCTGTGCAACCGGCCGCGCCGCCCCGTGCCAATGCAAGCGCAAGACCACAGCGGCAAGCGTCGTCAGCACGAGCCGGTGCACAGCGGCAGCGCCAGCACTAGGTTCAAACGAGACGTCAGGGCCTCTGACCCCAGGGCCAGAGGCGAAGGAGCTCCCCCGCTCCGGCTAAGAACCGGGTGAATCTTTCGACTCTTTCGATTCGCCCGGTTCTTCTTTAGCTGCAGGGTCCCAATTACCGGACGATAACTGCCACGCTACGTAGAATACGCAGCCACCCACTGTCAGCGCCAAAAAGATCAATATGAGGGACAACAGATTCATTGCCCGGTGAGTCTAACACTGGCTTCATCTGCCATTACTTTTTCGAATCTTCACCGAACTGTTCAAGGGGCTGGTACCGCTAACTGTGTATGGCTCTGTGATGGATTGCCTGGATACTGTTGCATCATTTTCCCGTTGCCCTTAATTGCACGAGGTGCGTCTGTGAATGCCAAAGCCGCTGAACCTAAGTCCCCCGCCGAAGAAAGATCGCTTGATCCGGAGGACTGGGAGGAATTGCGACAACTGGGACATCGGGCGTTCGACGATATGGTCGATTACCTCAAATCAGTGGCTGACAGACCCGCCTGGCAGCCATTGCCGGGCGCGGCCAAAAAACTTTTTGAACAGGACCTACCCCGCCAGGGAATTGGGCTCGGCGAGGTATATGAACAGATCCGGGATCACGTCCTGCCCTACCCGACCGGCAACATTCATCCGCGATTCTGGAGTTGGGTCGGGGGCACCGGTACACCGGCGCAATTGATCGCCGACCTGGTTGCCTCGGCAATGAATTCGGCGAGTCTCGGCTTCGACGAAGTGGCGTCGAGCTACGTCGAACTACAACTGTTGAACTGGCTCAAATCGCTGCTCGGCTATGCGGCTGACTCGAGTGGCTTGCTGGTCAGCGGCGGATCGATGGCCAACCTCGTTGGTCTCGCGGTCGCACGAACGCATGCCGCGCCCTATGACGTGCGTGATCAGGGCATCAACACCAGCGACTATCCGCGTCTGATCTATTACATGTCTTCCGAGGGACATTCTTCCCTGCGGAAGGCGATCGAACTCCTCGGGCTGGGATCCGCATCGCTACGCATCGTGCCGGTGAAAGATGACTTCACCATTGATGTCGATGCACTACGGACCGCCATTCGCGACGATCGACAGGCAGGACGCTTGCCGGCCTGCATCATCGCCACCGCCGGGACTGTAAATACCGGGGCGATTGATCCCCTGAACGAACTTGCCGACATTGCGGAACAGGAGAATCTGTGGATGCATGCCGACGCGGCGTTCGGCGGCTTCGCGAAGCTGTCTGCGAAATCCGCACATCTCGTCGATGGACTCGAGCGCGCTGATTCACTCGCATTCGATCTGCACAAGTGGCTCTACGTGCAGTATGACTGTGGTTGTGTGCTCATCAAATCCAGTGACACACACCGCAATACGTTTTCTGTCATTCCCTCTTATCTGCGAAAATTTGACAGAGGCCTGGCCTCGGGACCGCTTAATTTTTCCGAATACGGGGTACAACTTTCCCGTTCGTTCAGGGCGCTGCGGGCATGGACCGCGTTGAAGACCGAGGGAACGGATCGATACGGGCAGCAAATCGAGCAAAATATTCAGCAAGCGAAGTATCTGACACAGCTGGTCGAGGACAGAGTCGGATTGGAGCTACTGGCACCGACCGCGATGAACATCGTTAATTTTCATTATGTCGATGAGTCACTAAGCGATGCAGAGCAAGACGAACTCAACGCCGAAATACTGATGCAATTACAGGAGCGAGGCATAGCGGCGCCTTCCTCTACTGTGCTCAATGGCCGGTTCTCGATTCGGGTAGCAATCTGCAATCATCGCAGTAAACGCCCGGACTTCGAGGCACTGGTCGAGGCCGTAACCGCCATTGGCAAAGATATCCGCGCAAGCTGACGACCTGCGCTGGTTCCCGGGAAACTCTGGCCACCACCGGCCAGAGATCTCCGGTGGCCGGCATTTCCCTTATAATTCGCTCCCATGAGCTCTTTCCTGTCAGAACTCAGACGACGTAACGTCCTCCGCGTGGCGGCCGCCTATGGGCTGGTCGCCTGGATCATCATTGAAGCCGGCTCGGTCCTGCTACCTGTGTTCGGCGCGGACGAGGGCACTTTCCAGGTCTACGTGATGATTGTTCTGGCCGGCTTCCTGGTCGCCCTGGTTTCCGCCTGGGTGTTCGAGATCACGCCTGATGGCGTCAAACTCGACAAGGACGTCGACCGAACCATCGCGGCCGGAAAACCTCAACAGAGATTTAACTACGCGATCATCGGCTTGTTGATTGTCGCGCTTGCAGTATCCATCACGTTCAACGTCACTGGTGTCAGAGGCGGACTCCAGTCCGCGCAGGAAGGGCCCGCAAACATGCGGCGCTCGATTGCCGTACTACCGTTCGCCAGCCTAGCTACCGATCCGGAAAGTGCATCGTTTGTCGATGGCATACACGATGATTTGCTGACCAAGCTCGCCAATATCGGTTCGCTGAGAGTCATATCGAGAACCTCGGTCCTGGAATATCGAAATACCAGCAAGAACCTGAGACAGATTGGACGCGAACTGGGCGTCGATACGGTGCTTGAAGGCACGGTCCAGAGAGCAGGTGACAATGTCAGAATCAATGTCCAGCTGATCGACGCGCAGACCGACGAGCATCTCTGGGCACAAACCTACGATCGTCAGCTCACGATGCAGAATATTTTTTCGATTCAAACGGAAATTTCAGAAGCGATCTCCGGCGCCCTGCGGGTCACCCTGATGCCACGCGCACAGGAGCGTATCAAGAGCATTCCAACCGAGGACATCCGCGCCTACAGTTTGTACGTCTCCGGCCGCGACAATTTATACCTGCGCAGACTGGAAACGCTGCAGCAAGCCCGGCGCCAGTTTGAGCAGGCGATCGAACTCGACCCTGACTATGCAGACGCATATGTCGCGCTGGCCGAGTGCACCCTGTTACTTTCTATCAATCACAATGCCCTGACCAGGGATGAGGCTTATGACCTTGCCCAGGCAAACCTGGACGAGGCGTTTCGCCTGAATCCCGATCTTGCAGACGCCTATGCGATGCTAGGACTGCTGAAAACCTACACCTGGTCACAGACGAGAACAGGCCCGGAAAATATTGAGGCGGAAGCCGCGTTCGAATATGCGATCTCGCTGAATCCGAATCATGCACGAGCGTATATGTGGTTTGCGTCCTTGCGCGACGCCGAGCAGCGATATGAGGACTCTATTGCCTTGTATCATCGTTCCATGCAGCTGGATCCCCTGGGTCGAATTCCCTATTCAAATCTGCCAACACTCTATGCCCAGCAAGGTCAAAATGAAGTTGCGCTGAAGCTGTGGCTCGATGCGATTGAAATTCACCCGGAATGGCCGACGCCCTATCAATTTATCGCTGCGCATTTGCTGGGTCTGGGACGTCTGGACGAGGCCTATGCCTGGAATCTGGCAGCGCAAGAGCTCAGCACTGATCCGGTGCAGGGAGGTCAAATCGGCGTTGCCATATATCTTCAGTTTGGAGAAATCGACAAAGCACGTGCGCTACTTATGGCATCGCCCGATGCTCACCCGCTTGCCGGACTCACCGACGGGTTTCGCTTACTCATCGACGAAAACTACATTGGCGCGCTCGAGTTTTTCACACGTGTTATCGATGAGGGTGATGCAGCAGCACCGTTCATATTCGACATTGCGTCCGATATTGCGGTGCTTGCCGGTGATCTCGGGAAAGCGCGTGAGTATGTCCTCCGCCGGACGCCAATGCTGGAGAGCGACACCGATCTGCAAATCGACCGCTATAGCGTACGGCAGATTGTGAAACTTGCCTATATTTACCAACGCGAGGGCAAACTGACAGCAGGCAACGAGATGTTGAATGCGACACTTCCTGTCGTACAGTCACTCCCGAGACTCGGCATGTTCGGCCAGGGCATACGTGATGTACAGATTCTTGCACTACTTGGCAGAAAAGAAGATGCCTTGCAGGCGCTGCGCACGGCGGTCACTGCAGGCTATCGATGCTCGATTTCCTCGAATAGCTGGCTGCTTGAAAATGACCCGTTCCTCGACTCCATTCGCGACGACAGCCGATTTGCCGCCATTGTCAGCGAGCTTGAGTCACTGAATGGTGTAATGCGCTCGCGCGTCATGGAAGCTGAGGAAAGCGGCAACTGGGCGCCACTGCGGACGCTCGCGGGTTCAACATAGATGAAACCGGCCGCATGGCGAGATGAAATGGGCCGGGCCGCTGTTACTGGCTGAATAATTACCTATACTTTGGCTCCACCCAAAACGGTGGAGCCGTCCAAAAGCGGGGGAATTCCATGACCGTTCGTTCTGTTGTCGCTGCTGCGACTCTCTTGTTTCTGGTGTCCTGCGGGTCGGATCAGCAAGCTGGCACGGCACCTGAAAAGACTTCCGCGCCAGCCGACCTGGCCGCGCAGGCAATGGAGATCGCAAAAAATTCGATCATTATCGACACCCATATTGATGTTCCTTACCGCCTCCATGATGCGTGGGAGGATGTGTCGAAGGCCACCGAGGGCGGCGACTTTGACTATCCCCGCGCCATTGCCGGTGGACTGAATGCGCCCTTCATGTCGATTTACACGCCGGCCGCGCTCGAAGAAGAGGGTCGTTCCAAAGAGCGGGCAGAGGAACTGATCGATCTCGTCGAGCGCATCGTGAACGAGTCCCCGGACCAGTTCGCCATCGCGTTGTCGGCTGCTGATGTAGAAGCACAGTTCGAACAGGGTCTTATCTCACTGCCGATGGGCATGGAAAACGGCTCACCAATCGAAGGGGATCTTGCCAACGTGCAACATTTTTATGATCGCGGCATTCGCTACATCACGCTGGCGCACGGTTTGTCGAATCACATTTCGGACTCGTCTTATGACGATAACAAGCAGTGGGGGGGCTTAAGCGACTTTGGTGCCGAAGTCGTCCATGAAATGAATCGCGTCGGCATCATGGTCGATATCAGTCATGTATCTGACGAGGCTTTCCGGGACGTCATGGAAGTCACGGCCGCGCCGGCCATCGCATCGCATTCATCGGCCCGTCACTTCACGCCGGGCTGGGAGCGCAACATCGCTGACGACATGATCGTGCGGCTCGCCGCAAATGGCGGCGTTGTGATGATCAATTACGGATCGGCGTTTTTGACGCAGGCTGCCAATGAATACGGCAACGCAAGACGCGATGCCTTTGCCGCTTATCTCGAGGAAAGCGGTGCTGAGGAATCAGACGAAACAGAAGCGGCGTTCCATGCCGACTACGAAAAAACGCATGGCCCCTTTCCTTACGCCACGCTCGACGAAACCCTCGACCACTTCGACCATGTCGTAATGCTGACCAGCATCGAGCATGTCGGCATCGGCTCGGACTATGACGGTGTTGGCGACAGTTTGCCGATCGGCCTGAAGGACGTGTCCAGCTATCCAACCCTTGTCGAAGGATTACTCCGCAGAGGATATAGCGAGGACGACGTCAAAAAGATCCTCGGTGGCAACCTGCTTCGGGTCTGGCGGGAAGTAGAATCAGTCGCGGCAAGAAGGTAACCGCAGGGGAGCGCCAATGAAGAAATGGATGGACCGGGCCAGGGGGCCGCTGCTTGCGGCAGTGTTACTCACTTTGTTCGCGTGCGCGCAGGATGCTGACTACGACATCATTATTCGTGGCGGCAGCATCTACGACGGACTCGGCGGCGATCCCGTCATCAGCGACCTGGCAATTGCCGGCGATCGAATCGCGGTCATTGGCGATCTTGCGAATGTATCAGCCACCATTGAGATCGATGCTGACGGCCTGGCAGTCGCGCCCGGCTTTATCAACATGCTGTCCTGGGCGACCGAGTCCCTCATAGAAGACGGCCGTGCGCTGAGTGACGTCAAACAGGGGGTCACGCTCGAAGTGATGGGTGAAGGAATGTCGATGGGTCCGCTCAACGAAACCATGAAAGCGGATCTGATCGATCGCCAGCGTGACATCAAGTACGACATCGAATGGACAACCCTGGGCGGCTACCTGGAATACCTGGAAGCCAGGGGCATCTCGCCGAATGTTGCCTCCTATGTTGGCGCAACGACGTTGCGAGTGCATGAGCTTGGCTATGCAGACAGGCCACCGACGGAGGAAGAACTGGCGCGTATGCAAGACCTTGTCCGCCAGGCGATGCTGGAAGGCGCACTTGGAATCGGCTCCTCACTTATCTACGCGCCGGCACATTTCGCAGACACGGACGAATTGATCGCGCTCGTCAGAATTGCTGCCGAGTATGGCGGCGGCTACATCTCGCATATCCGTTCAGAGGGTAACCGCCTGGAAGAAGGCGTACAGGAACTGATCAAGATTGCCAGCATTACCGGCGCGCCGGCGGAGATCTACCATCTGAAGGCCGCTGGAAAAAACAACTTTCACAAACTGGGCAAGGTTTTTGACCTCATCGAGGCGGCTCAGGCAGCTGGCTTGCCAATCACGGCGAACATGTACACTTACACGGCGGGATCAACGGGTTTGTATGCAACGATGCCGTTGTGGGTGCAAGAAGGTGGTCATGATGCCTGGGTGGCAAGACTGAGAGACCCTGAGATCCGCGCTCGTGTCGTGGCAGAGATGAAACAAGCGACGGATGACTGGGAAAACTTTTACGTCGGCGCTGGGCCGGAAAATATCCTGCTGTCTGGCTTCAAGAACGAGAACCTGAGACCGCTTATCGGCAAGACCTTACAAGAGGTCGCCGACGAACGCGAGGCAGATCCTGCGGAAACCGCGATTGACCTGGTCATCGAAGACGACAGCCGCGTTGATGCCGTGTATTTCTTCATGTCGGAGGACAATGTTCGCAGGAAGCTCAGGAAGCCATGGGTCAGCTTCGGCTCGGATGCCGGCGCGCCGGCGACCGAAGGCGTTTTTATGAACTCAAACCCGCACCCGCGCGCTTACGGAAATTTTTCCAGGCTGCTGGGAAAATACGTGCGCGATGAAAAAATAATCACCTTGCAGGAGGCCATTCAGCGTATTACCTCCCTGCCCGCTCACAACATCGGCGTCAGTGACCGCGGTCAGCTAAACGCAGGCTATTTTGCCGACATCGTTGTCTTCGATCCTGAAAAAATTGCCGATAAGGCCACGTTCGAGGAACCACACCAGTATGCGACCGGTGTCTGGCATGTTTTCGTCAACGGCAAGCAGGTACTGAAGGACGGCCGGCATACCGGCGCGACACCGGGCCGTGTGGTGCGCGGGCCGGGCTGGGACGGGTGGCTATAAAGGACGACAGTTCAGACCCTGACTTTTTCTATCGCTATTCCGAGTAGCGTGACGCCGATAAGAATCGCGGCGAGTGTCCTGCTTATCTCGCACACCGTAATGATCAGATCGATCATTTTGTTGACCTGGAGGAATTGCCGACTGGCGCGACACCCGCCATTCGAGTGCCGCCCGTTTTCAGTTATTCTCCGCGGAACCGCGGCCCCGGTGAATTCGTCAATGTACTTATAAATCAGCGCATCAGAAAGAGAATGGCCGCAGGTCTTTTTCGATCTTCGGCAAATGCTTCTCGCGCATTTCTTCATGCTTTTCAGGAGGAAACTCGTCGTGGATGACTCGAGTGACGTGAGCCTCGGCAACGATCACCTTGTCATGCAGAATCTTCGCCAGTGCTTTGCCATCTTCGAAGGCTTCTTTTGCTTCCCGCAATATGCGGGGCTTGAGCCGATCAGCGCGTGCCAGGAGTTTTCGCGCCCTTCTCTCGGCCTTCTGTGCTTTGCGGGCAGATTTCCGAAATTCTTTGCGCGCCTTTTTCATGTCCGCGAGAACGCGATTGAGCTTGCTGCGTGAGGTCTTTTTCAGCAGTTCCGGGGTGACCATGATCGCCGCAATAAGGAGCGAGGCTAACGCCAGCCAAAGAGCCCAGTTGGATTGCAGCGATTCAATGTTCATGAGTCAACCATGCGCGGCGTGGATCGACGTTATGGCAATCGCCGAAAAGCGCTTACTTCAATGTCTATCGCATAATTAATCCAGACTTTACAGGGGCTTGTCTGTGCGCGAAGTATCAATAATCACATCGCGCAGAGGTCGTGCCGGGGCGCAAGCAATGTGGCACGCCCGGGCACTGTCTCTTGATATGGTATGAATCAGCGGGGATTAGTCTTTGGGCATCGACGTTGGCCAGGCGCTGTCAAACGGGAAGGGTTTTTTATCGGTGTTGAAGGTCAGGTAATCGACAACTTCATACGAATAAATCGCCAGCGAATGACCAAACACCTTGAGTCCTTCCCTGGTCTCCCCTGTCAGCAGCACGAAGAAAAACTGAAAAACGACGACCGCGACCATAACAACGCGCGACAGGCCATAGAGAAATGCGAGTACCAGCATAAAAAAGAGCCGTATCCAGGTTGATTTCTGCTTGACGTTCTTTTCCAGGTCGCTGGAGCCGAATTTCTGATTTTCATCCGCCGTCTCATCAGGCGGCACGTGATCCATCGGTTGATCATTGGTGGTCATTTTGTTTCCTCAATACTCAGGCCAACCCTGACAGGCATATGATAAACCTAAAAGATCAGAGCGGGAAACAACAGGTCAAGGGAACTGATCAGACGCCAATGTAGAAATAGCAGGCCGCTGCCATGACCATCACGGCGGCCAGGGACACC
>Ga0209988_10002405_pt1 | contig 12366 bp, 12 predicted proteins | sample N075metaG_FD_183115 | JGI IMG/M metagenome (GOLD analysis project Ga0209988, IMG submission 183115) | Deep subsurface microbial communities from Kermadec Trench to uncover new lineages of life (NeLLi) - N075 metaG (SPAdes) (version 2) | ecosystem: Environmental > Aquatic > Marine > Ocean trench... | reverse complement strand
AAATTGCGTCACCATCCGATCGATATCGCCGGACCGGGCGGAAAGCGATTTGGAGAAGGCCGAGACATTTTCAGCCGTTTCCCGCAATTGGGCGATCGTCTGGCGAACGTCATCGGGCTCGACAGCGGCAAGGATGGCTTCGCTCTTCTCCACAACACCCTCAAGGCGCTTGGAAAGGGTGGTGATCCCGTCGGCCGCGCCAGCGACCGAATCGACGAAAGTGGCGATTTTGTCGGAATTTTCAGACAACGCCGCAGTGAAGGATTGCACATTGGCGATCGAGGAATCGACCGCCGCGCGGTTGGATTTCACCAGATCCTCGATCTCCGTCAGGATCGAATCGGCACGGACCATCAATTCACCCGCAGCGGCGAACAAATCCTCCGTAGCGGCCGAATCAGACTTCAGATTGGCCGGACCGGGTGTCGCGAACAGATTGGGATTGCCTATCGACCCGCCGGTCAACCGGATATAGCCGAGCCCGGTCAGCCCCTGAATGCCGACCGCCACCTTGGTGTCCTCTTTGATCGGCAGATTGGAATCGACCGACAATTGCGCGACCACACGGCCGGGATCCTTTGGATCCTGCTCGATGTTCTTGACCGTTCCGATATTGATGCCGTTGAACAGCACCTCGCTTCCCGGCGTCAAGCCGGTGACCGGACTGGAGAATTCAACAATCAGCGTTCGTTTGCCGACGCCCCAATTGTCGCTCGCCAGCCAGTAGATAAAGACAAAGGCAAGCGCCAGGACAACAAGCGTGAAGGCGCCGATCAATGCGGTATTGGCCCTGGTCTCCATTATGCGCTCGCGCCCCCAAACGCCGCATGGGCGCGTCTGCCGGTGAAATAATCCCGGACCCAGGGATGGTCGAACCGCTGCATCCTTGCCATGTCCCCTTCCACCAGCACACGCTTGTCGCCGATCACGACGATGCGATCGACGATTTCGCGCAAAGTGTCGAGGTCGTGGGTTACCATGACGACGGTCAGTCCCAAAGTCTTCCGCAAATCACTTATCAGTTCATCGAAAGCCGAAGCCGATATCGGGTCAAGGCCCGATGTTGGCTCGTCGAGAAAGACGATGTCGGGATCGAGCGCCAGCGCTCGCGCCAGGGCGACGCGCTTTGTCATCCCGCCGGAAAGCTCTGAGGGATATTTCGCGCAGTCGCTAGCCTCAAGCCCGACAAGCTCGATTTTCAGGCAGACCAGCGCATCCAGCAGGGATTGCGGCAGATCGAGATATTCGCGCATCGGCACGGCGACATTCTGTGACACGGTCAGCGATGAAAACAGCGCACCGTGCTGGAAGAGAACGCCCCAGCGGTTTGCCAGCCGTCCATCGGTGCCGATGTCGGTGACCGGCGTGCCGAACGCTGCAACACTTCCCGACTGGTAACGCACCAGGCCGAGAATGGACCGCATAAGAACCGTCTTGCCGGTTCCCGACCCACCGACAATCGCCACGATCTCGCCGCGATAAATATCCAGGTCGATGTTTTCCAGGATCGTCGGACCCCCGAAGCCGACGGTCAGGCCGCGCACGGAAATGAGGGTTTCAGGTTTCGCCATGGCCATGTTCATCGCAAGGTCCAAATCCTAAAAATCAATCGCCGCGTAGAAGATGGCGAAGACACCATCGACGACGACGACTAGAAAAATCGATTTGACCACCGACGCCGTGGTGTGCCGGCCCAGCGATTCGGCGCTGCCGCGCACCGCCATGCCCTCCGTGCAGGCGACAAGGCCGATGATCAGCGCCATGAAGGGAGCCTTGATGAGACCGGAAAAAAACGTCGAAAAATCAATTGCCGTGCGCAAATGCGACAGGAACACGTTCGGCGGGATGTCGGAATAGAACCACAGCGTCAGCATCGCGCCGAAAAGCGTCATGATGTCGGACAGAAACGTTAAAAGCGGCAGGACAAGGATCAACGCGACGACGCGCGGCAGAACCAGCACATTGATCGGATTCATGCCCATTACGCGCAGGGCGTCGATCTCCTCACGCATTTGCATGGAGCCAAGTTCGGCGGTGATCGCGCTACCGGAGCGGCCGGCCACCATGATGGCGGTCAAAAGGATGGCGACTTCGCGCAACGCCAGGATGCCGACCAGATCGACGGCGAAGATTTCCGCCCCGAAGAAACGCAATTGAAACGCGCTTTGCTGGGCCAGAATGCCGCCGTTCAGGAATGACATCAGTAATATGATCGGCACGGCCCTGAGACCGGAATATTCCATCTGCTTGATCATCGACGCGCTGCGGAAGGGTGCTTTGCCGACAAGGCTCCCATAGCCTTCCACGATGACGGCGCCGAGAATGCGCAAATACCGCTGCATGTCGGCGCCCACCGATAGAACCGTTTCGCCGACATCGACGACGATGCTTTGCGGTGGCGGCTCGGGCATCGTCTCGTCCTGGCCAGGTGCCGCGCGAATCCGGTTGATCAAAGCTTGGCGGGCCGAATCGCCGCCGCGCCATTCCACCGATCCGCCGGCCGCCTGCCATGCTCGCTCCAGCCGCACCAGCAGGAACGCCCCAGCGGTATCGAGTTCGATCACGCCCCCAAGATCGATCACCAGCCTGCCCGTGGTTTTGACTGGCACCGGGCCGGAGGCGTCGCGCAGCGCCAATTCCAGCCCGCTCGCTGATTCAATCACCCAGGCGCCGATCGGCTGGAGGGTGAGATCCTCCGCACTCCATTGGTGATCCAGTGTTGCTGCCGTCATTGCGCTACTGCCAGGCCCGCCGATCGGGCGTTTCGATACTGACGAAGGCCGCACCGCCATGATAGGTAAAGGACTATCAAGGCACTCCGTTCTGGTGAGTGTGCACGACTTTGATGGTCCTCAACAAGCGCAGGAAAGCAACAGTCGCGAAATGATTGACACGCCCTGCATTTTGGTTCCCGGCAATGTTTGCAACGCTTTGGCCACCAAGACGGTCTTTGGCATCATCGACTGGTGCGTTGGCCAAATGCGCATTGCCGACGGTCCCGGCCGCATCGCCGATTCTGTCCCGGCGCAGTTTCCCTGATGACCCTCACCGTTTCTGCGGCAGTGGAAACCTGGCCGATCGCCGGCTCGTTCACCATCTCCCGCGGCAGCCGTACTGAAGCGGTCGTCGTCGTCGCCGAAATATCCGACGGAACGCACACCGGCCGCGGCGAATGCGCTCCCTATCCTCGCTATGATGAAACGCCGCAAAGCGTCGTTACGGCGATCGGGCAAACAGATCTTGGCGATAGGCCCGACCGGCAAGTGCTAAAGCAGAAAATGCCGGCCGGCGCCGCCCGCAACGCGCTCGATTGCGCGCTGTGGGATCTGGAGGCCAAGTGTAGCGGCATCCGTGTTGCCGAGCGCTGCGGGATCACGGCGCTAAAGCCGGTCATGACCGCCTATACGCTCAGCCTGGGCACGCCGCAGACGATGGGCGAGGCCGCAGAGCGCGCCACGCAGTATCCCCTTCTCAAGGTCAAACTGGGCGGGGAAGGCGATGCGGCCCGCATTGTTGCCGTGCGCGCCGCCGCCCCCGACGCCCGTTTGATCGTCGATGCCAACGAAGCCTGGAGCAACGACAATTTCGAGGAAAACATGGCGGCCTGCGCCAAAGCCGGCGTTGTGCTGGTCGAGCAACCCTTGCCTGCCGGCAAGGACGCCTTGCTGGCGCGGATCGCCCATGCGGTGCCGGTTTGCGCCGATGAAAGCGCCCATGTCACGGCCGATCTGGAGCGGCTTGCCGGCAAATACGAGGCCGTGAACATCAAGCTCGACAAGGCCGGCGGCCTGACCGAAGCACTTGCAATGATGCGCCAGGCTCAGGCTTGCGGCTTGATGGTGATGGTCGGCTGCATGGTCGGCACGTCGCTGGCCATGGCGCCGGGATTGATCCTTGCTCAAGACGCCGACATCGTCGATCTCGACGGACCGCTGCTGCTGGCCCGTGATCGTCAGCCGGGGCTGGCCTATACCGGCGGGCTTGTGGAACCGCCGTCCGCCTCGCTGTGGGGCTGAAGCCCGCGCTGCAAGCCGAACGCGGCGGCAAAGCCTACAATGCCAAGACCTGCCATTGCCCAGAATGCAAATTCAGGTGCGCTGCGATAGAGCGGTCCGGCGGCGATCGTCGCCGTTGCCAGCAGCAGCCCGGCCGTCATTTGATAGCTGGCTTGCAGGCGGACCGTATGGCCCGGCGTTGCGACCGCGCCGATCGCCATCATGACGCCCAGATGCGTCGCCGCGAAAGTCAGCGCGTGCAGCATTTGCATCCCATAGACCGCCGCCGGGACCGTCAGCAGCGGAAACAGCGCCCAGCGGACGATCGCCGCAGCGGCGCCGGCCAACAGGAAGCGCCGGGCGCCCCAACCGGTGAGACGCCGGGCAAACCAGAACAGCACCACCTCGATCAACACGCTGAAGGCCCACAGGCCGGCGATTGTCCGGTTACCAAAGCCCAGTGCGCGCCAGTGCAGCGTGCCGAAAGCGTAATAGGCGCCATGGGTCGCCATGATAACGCCGCCGGCCAGGATCGCCCGCCGCAACACTGGATCGCCGAAGGCGCGCCTGAAACCGGCCGTACCGCGCGCTTGCCGCACGTCCCGCACAACGGGCAGGAACAGCGCCACCACGCTGCCGGCGAAAAAGGCGGCAACCTGGAGCGTAAAAACGCCCGCGCCGCCGACCTGGACAATCGCTTCTGCGGCGGCGAAATTGCCGGCAATGAAGGCGACCGAACCCCATGCCCGTACGCGGGCATAATCGAGGCCATGGCGGCGCACTCCGGCAACGATGATGGCATCGCCAAGCGGTATCAACGCCGTCCAGAAAATCATCGCCGCGCAGGATAATGCGAGGATCACCGCATAGACCGGCAGCGCCGCCATCGGCGCGAAGACCACCGCGCTCAGCGCCGAATAAACCATGGCGGCGCGCCCCAACGTGCCGAAACGGTCGGCAAGGGCGGCGAGCACGGGGCCGAGAATTGCACGGATGAACAGCGGCGCGGCGATCACCGAAGCGATTTGCGGCTCGCTCAACCCCTTGCCGGCCATCCACACCGGAAAGAACGGCAGAAAAATACCGCCGGCAAAGAAGATCGCGGCGGAAAACGCCCCCGACCTGACCGCAAAGGAAGAGGCGGATTCCGATCCCTCGCCCCTCTGTTGCGTCACGATTTTGACCGGTAGGCCGCGATTGCCCTGTTAAGCACGCCATCGTCGATATTGCCGCCGGAAAGAACGACAACGACGGTTCTGCCGGCTGCCTCGATCTGACCGCTGAGCAAGGCGGCAAGCGCCACCGCGCCGCCCGGTTCGACGATCAGCCGCAAGTGCTCATAGGCAAACCCGACCGCCTCCAGCGCCATCTGGTCGGAAACGACGAGCCCGCCGGCAAGCCTCTCCTTGTTGATGGCAAAGCCGATCCGGCCAGGCTCCTTGCTCAGCAGCGCATCGCAGAGCGACCCGGACATGGTCTCGTTGGCGACGATATGACCGGCCTCCAGCGAGCGCCGGTAATCGTCGAACCCTTCCGGCTCGACCGTGTAAATGCCGGCCTTTGGGTAGCGCTCCGTTACCGCCAGGGCGGTCCCGGCGGTCAGCCCGCCGCCGGAGCAACTCACCAGGACCAAATCGGGCGTCACGCCAAGGCGGGCGCAGTCATCGGCGATCTCCAGGCCGACGGTGCCCTGCCCGGCAATCACCTGGGCGTTGTCATAGGCGTGAAGGAACGTCGCACCGTCCCGTTCGGCAATTTCCATGCCGATCGCCTCGCGGTCTTCGGTATCGCGGTCATAGGCAATGATCGTCGCGCCGGAAGCCTGCGTCCGAGCGCGTTTTGCCTCGGGCGCATCCGAAGGCATGACAATTGTCGCGCGCACGCCGGCAAGCCGCGCCGCTTCGGCGATGCCTTGCGCATGATTGCCAGACGATCCTGCGACGATGCCCCGTTTTGCCACCTCGCCCAAGGCCATGATCGCATTCGTGGCGCCACGAAATTTGAAGGATCCGGTCCGTTGCAGGCATTCCGGCTTGAGGAATATCTGTGCCCCGAAGCGCTCCGATAAAACCGGCGCGTCAAGCAGCGGCGTGCGTACCGCCTTGCCGGCAATGCGCCGCGCCGCAGCCTCGATATCGGCAAAGGTCGGAAGGCCATCGCGCATCGCCAAGCGCTTAACCCCAACGCCGCGCCGGCACAAGATAGAGCAAAAATTGCAGCACTGCGGTTGCTTTCCGATGGACGCCAGCCTCGATCCGGCTAGATTGGCGGCCGCAACAGGAGAACTGCAATGGATTTGGGAATTTCCGGCAAGACCGCGATCGTCTGCGCTTCGAGCCGCGGTCTCGGGCGCGGCTGCGCGCAGGCGCTGGCCGAGGCTGGCTGCCATGTCGTTATCAACGGCCGCGATGCTGATGTCCTGGCCAGGACCGCAAGGGAAATCGCCGATTCCTCGGCTGCGAAAATCACCCCGGTCGCCGCCGATGTCGCCACGGCCGATGGCCAAAAAGCCCTGCTCGATGCCGCCGGCAATGTCGATATTTTGGTCAACAACAATGCTGGCCCGCCGCTGCGCGATTTTCGCCAACTGGACCGCCAGGCGATGATCGATGGCGCCATCGGCAATATGATCACGCCGATCGAAATGATTCAGGCGGTCGCCGATGGCATGATCGAGCGGGAATTCGGCCGCATCGTCAACATCACGTCGCTGACAGTGAAAATGCCGGTGCAGGGCCTTGATTTGTCATCGGGTGCCCGCGCCGGCCTGACCGCGTTTCTGGCCGGCGTCAGCCGCCAGATCGCCGCCAGCAATGTGACCATCAACAACCTGCTGCCGGGCAAGATGGAAACGGACCGCCTGCGCGCCAACGTCAAGGCGGGCGCAGAAAAGGCCGGCATCTCTGTCGACGAAATGCGGACGCGCCAGATCAATGCCATTCCCGCCAAGCGGTTCGGCAATGCCGCCGAATTCGGTCAGGCTTGCGCGTTTTTATGCTCCGTCCATGCCGGCTATATCACCGGTCAGAACTTGCTTGTCGACGGCGGTCTCGTGCCGACGGCGTTCTGATCGGCGGCAAGCCAATTCGGCAACAGAATTTCTCCTCAATTGACTGGCTTTTTGGCAATTGGGAATCAATTGTGCCGGTTCGGTCACAGGTGTTGCGGCAAGACTGAACATGGAAAAACGCTGCAAAAGCTGAATGTTGGATAGGCTCTTGCACCTATCTGACCGAACGTGCAAAAGCAGGCTCATACAGTGGGAGATTTGAGATGAAACTGGTTCGATTTGGAGAGCGCGACGCCGAAAAACCCGGCCTGATCGATGCCGGCGGCGCGATCCGCGACCTGTCCGGTCATATTTCCGATATCTCGGCCGACAGGTTCACCAGTGATTTTTACGACCGCCTTGCCGCCATCGACCCCGCCAGCCTGCCGCATGCGCCCGATGGAGTACGTCTCGGCTCACCGATCCGGCGGCCTGGCCATTTCATCGCGATCGGTCTCAATTTTGCCGATCACGCCATTGAAGCGGGTCTTGAGGTGCCAGCCGAACCGGTCATCTTTTCCAAGGCGCCGAGTAGCGTTTGCGGCCCCAACGACGATATCAAGCTGCCCCGGGGTTCGCAAAAGGGCGACTGGGAGGTCGAACTGGCCTTGGTCATCGGCAAACGCGCCTCCTATGTCAGCGAGGCCGAGGCCCTCTCCCACGTCTTCGGCTATCTGCTTTGTAACGACGTTTCGGAACGGGCATTTCAGCTGGAAGGCACCGGCCAGTGGATCAAGGGCAAGAGCGCCGAAACCTTTGGGCCGCTCGGACCATGGCTGGTCACTGCCGACGAGATTGGCGATCAGCAGGATCTGGATATGTGGCTCGATCTCAACGGCCAGCGCATGCAGACCGGCAACACCAAAACCATGATCTTCAGTGTCGCCCATCTCATCGCCTATCTGTCGGAAAAGATGGTGCTGGAACCCGGCGACGTGGTCACCACCGGCACTCCGCCTGGCGTCGGCATGGGCAGAAAACCGCCGCTCTATCTGAAGGCCGGCGACACCATGCGGCTCGGCGTTACTGGTCTCGGAGAGCAGCGGCAAACTGTCGTGTCCGCTTGAATCTGTCCCCAGATTATCAACAGTTAGTCCGGGCGTTTATCCACTGCATATCCAGTGATTATCCTTGATCGCGGGCGGCGAGCAGCGCCGCCTGGCTGACCTTCGACCAAGGCTCCAATTGCGCCCGCGCCGCCCGGTAGCTGGCGATGATGGCCGCTTCCGTTTCGCCCCTTTGCGACAAGTCGTCAAAGACCTCGTCGGCCGCCTTTTGCGCCGCCGCCAGGATATCGTCCGGCCAGGCCCGCAGCATGACGCCCTTTTCCACCTGCAATTGTTCAAGCGAGATGGCGTTCATCCACTGCGCCTCACCGAGCGCCCAGATGTTTTCCGCCGCGCAGGCCTGACCGACAATGGCTTTCAGATCGTCCGGCAGGCCGTTCCACGCTGCCAGCGAAATCAGCGCTTCGCCGGTGCCGTTCGGTTCATGGAAGCCGGGCCAGTAATAGAATTTCGCCGCCTGCCAGAAGCCCGAAGCAAGATCGGACCACGGCCCCAGGAATTCCGCCGCATCGATCGTTCCGGCCTTGAGCGCCGGCAGGATTTCAGCCGGCGGCAGCGACACCGGCGTTGCGCCGAGCCGGCGGATGACCTCCCCGCCAAGCCCCGGCATGCGCATTTTGAGGCCCTTGATATCGTCCAGCGATTCAATCTCGCGTTTGAACCAGCCGCCCATCTGGAAACCGGTATTGCCGGCCATCAGCGGTTTGATTCCGAACGGCTCGTAAAGCCGGTCCCACAACGCCTGCCCGCCGCCATGATCGATCCAGGTGATATGCTCCAGCGGCGTCAGGCCGAACGGCGCGGCGGTAAATAGCGGCGCGACCGGCGTCTTGCCGGCCCAGAACAAGGCCGCCGTATGCGCCATCTGCGCGGTGCCGGTTGCAACCGCATCGAAGACCTGTAGCGCCGGGACGATCTCGCCCGCCGATTTAAGACGGATTGTCAGCCGTCCATCCGATGCCCTTGCGATTCCATCCACAATTCTCTGAGCGGTGATGCCTGGCCCCGGCAGGTTGCGTGGCCAGGAGGTCACCATGAGCCATTCGATACGGCCTTGCGAAAGTGCCGGCGCGGCCAGTGTAGTGGCGCCCGCCGCGGTGCCGGCGAGGATCGCCCGGCGGCTGAGATTTTTCATATCGGATCTCCGTTTTCGGCCCACAGGGCATGAAAATGGTGGACCGGGCCATGACCCGATCCGATCGAGAGCTGGTCGGCCGCTTCAATGGCGGCCTGGATATAGGCTTTGGCCATTTCGACGGCGTCGGTAAGGGTAACGCCTTTGGCAAGGCCAGCGGCGATCGCCGAGGACAGGGTGCAGCCGGTGCCGTGGGTGTTTTGCGTGGCGATACGCGGCGAGGAAAACCAGCGTGGGCCGGCTTCGCTCAGAAGCAGATCGGCCGCCTCGGCGCCGCCGCCATGGCCCCCTTTCAGCAGGACCGCCGATGGCCCCAGTGCAAGCAGCGCTTGCGCCTGCCGTTCCATCGCCTTGCCGTCGGCCGCAACGCCGGTGCCAAGCAACCGCGCCGCCTCGGGCAGATTGGGCGTCACCAGGTCGGCCTTCGGCAACAGCACGGAGCGCAGCACATCGACCGCCTCATCGGCGATCAGCGGATCGCCGGAGGCCGCCACCATCACCGGGTCGAGGACCACAGGGCCGGTGGCATAGACGTCCAGGGCGGCCGCCACCGTCTCGATCACTGCCGGGCGCGACAGCATGCCGATCTTGGTCGCCTTGACGGCAAGGTCGCCATAAACCGCATCGATCTGCGCCTTGACGAAATCCGCCGGCACATCATGGACGGCGCTGACGCGATGCGTGTTCTGCGCGGTCAATGCCGTCAGCACGCTGGCGCCATAGACGCCAAGCGCGCAGAACGTCTTTAAATCGGCCTGGATCCCGGCGCCACCGCCCGAGTCCGATCCGGCAATCGTTACCGCGATGGCGGTCATGCCTGCGATTTCCTCTCATATTCGATCAGTTGCCGCAGACACCGCGCCTCCTCCTCCACGTCCTGCGCCATGCAGATCGCCGAGATGACGGCAACGCCATCGGCGCCGGCGGCGATCACCTCGGCAACGTTGCTTTGATCGATGCCGGCTATGGCGCCGACCGGCAGGCCGGGCTTGCGCGCTCCGATGATCGCGGCAAGTTCGGCCCAGCCGTCCAGCCCGATCGATGTGGGATTGTACTTGGAAGCGGTGTCGAAGACGCCACCGATGAAGACATAATCTACCCATGCCAGCGGCGCCGTACCGGCATCCTCCCGCGTCTTGACGCTCATCCCGATAATGGCGTGATCGCCAAGGATGGCGCGGGCGTCTTGCGGATGCATGTCCTCCTGACCCAGATGCACCCCTTGCGCATCGACCGCCCGCGCCACATCGACCCGGTCATTGATGATCAGCGGCAACGCGCTGCCCGCCAGCGCCGCCTTGAGTTCGCGAGCGTGTTCCACCATTGCCCGCGTCGATGCTGCCTTGTCGCGATACTGGATCGCGCTGACGCCGCCGGCCATCGCATTTTGTGCAACCACGTCGATCGGCCGGCCGCCGCAGCGCATCGGATCGACGATGGCGTAAAGCGTGATATCGATGTGGTTCATCAGCCTTCCCCGGTTTGGGAAAGCGCCCTGGCGTCAAGGGTATAAAGCGCATCGAGAAACGCCGGCACGAAACTGCCCGGTCCGCAAGCGAGCGACCCGGCGCGCGATCCCGCCGCGCCAAAGACGTGAACCGCCGCGCAAACGGCATCGAAGCGATCATCAGATGTTGCGATAAAAGCTGCGATCACCGCCCCGAGCGCACAGCCCATCCCGGTGATCTTCCGCATCAGCGGATCGCCGCAATCAATTTCGCACGTCCCGCGCCGCCCGGAAATCTGGTCGATCTCGCCGCTCAACGCGACAATCGTGCCGCCCTGGCGCATTGCGGCGATAGGATCGGCCCCCAATACGGCGACCTCGGCCTCGTTCAGCCTGAGCGTCGCCGGCCGGCGGGCCAGCAACTCGCCGGCAAAGGCGGCGCGCGCCGGCGACCGTTCGGCAAAGACGGGATCAAGGACCCAGGGCCGGCCGCGCGCCTCAGCCACATCTATTCCCGCCACCATGGCGGCGCGCATCGCCGCATCGAGCGTGCCCAGATTGACCAGCAACGCATCGGCTGTATCAATAAAAGCGCCGACTTCGGAAGTATCACGCGACATCGAGGGTATCGCGCCGATCGCCAGCAGCACATTGGCCGTAAAGGCGCGCGCCACGGAGTTGGTCAGACAATGCACCCGCGGGTTTTTGCCGCGCACCGCCTCCAGCAGACCAAGCGACAAGGCCGGGTCAGGTCGCGCCGGGTCAGGTCGCATCGACAAGGCTCCGCATCGCGCCGCTGGCGCGCGCCCGCGCAAGCGTGGTCAACCGGATTGGCCGCTCTGCTGGTGTGTGGGGTATCCGCTCTGATTTCGGCCGATGCGCCATCCCATCCCTCCGCCGGTATGAGCCGGATCAGGTTCGAGGGGTTGGCACTTTGCCTCTCAGCTGCGTCCGATGATCGCAGCGCCCCCTGAGATAGCATTCACCTAATCAGCTTTGGCGGCAATTGCAACGCCAGTCAGCCCGAAACCGCTCCGATCGCCTCCCAGACGCGCAGAGGCGTCGCCGGCATGTCGATATGGGTGATGCCGTATTCACGCCCCAGCGCGTCGATCACCGCGCTCATCACCGCCGGGCACGAACCGATCGATCCGGCCTCGCCAGCGCCTTTGATGCCGAGCGCGTTCCAGGTCGAGGGAATGTTTCGCGTCTCAAAATGAAAGAACGGCATATCGGCCGCCCGCGGCATCGTGTAATCTTGGAAGGAGGCGGTCAAAAGCTGGCCGTCGGCGTCATAGACAGTGTGTTCCAGCAGCGCCTGGCCGATGCCTTGCGCAACGCCGCCATGGATCTGGCCGGCAAGCAGCATCGGATTGACGACAACGCCGAAATCATCGACGATTGTGTAGCCGACGATTTGCGTCACTCCGGTCTGCGGGTCGATTTCTACTTCGCAGACATGCGTGCCGTTGGGATAGGTCGCTTCCCTTTGCGTGAACTCGCCGACCGCCGCCAGTTTGGCGCGGTCCGCAGTTGCGGCAACCAGATCGGCGTAAGTGACATGCCGATCGGTACCGACAATTCGCGCCGTCCCCTCGACCAGTTCGATATCGGCAATCGCCGATTCAAGCTGGTCGGCGGCCAGTTCCCTGATCTGCTCCGCCAACGCCCGC
>Ga0209988_10002402_pt1 | contig 12372 bp, 11 predicted proteins | sample N075metaG_FD_183115 | JGI IMG/M metagenome (GOLD analysis project Ga0209988, IMG submission 183115) | Deep subsurface microbial communities from Kermadec Trench to uncover new lineages of life (NeLLi) - N075 metaG (SPAdes) (version 2) | ecosystem: Environmental > Aquatic > Marine > Ocean trench... | reverse complement strand
GCATCAGCATGCTGGACAATTCCGCCTGCATCGATTGCACGGTGTACCACAACGACGATGCATCAGACACGCTTGTCAACGACGCCAGCGGCCCGGTCGTCAGCGTGAACGGCCTTCCGTTCAACATTCGCTTGCCCTACAGCCCCGGCCCCGGCGTGCCGATGCAGTTCGGCGGAATGCCGACCTTGAATCTTTCTGGCAGTGTCACGACCATCACCGCAAGCGATCGGTTTCATAATGTCAACATCAGCAACGGCTCGGTGTGGACCCTCCAGGGCGACATTACGATCGCCGTGGAGAATAAACTGACGCTCACCACCGGATCCAAGATGGTCGTGGACGGCAACGTAAAGCTCGTCGTGTTCGACGACGCCACGCTCACCGACGCCTCGATCGAGCTCACACCAGGATCAACGCTGGTCTTCTACTGCGCCGACGACATTGTCCTGACCGACGGGTACATCGGCGAGGAACGGGCCGACAACATAAGGGACAACACCGGCAACGAGCAGTACATGGACCCGCTTGACATCCGGATCTTCGAGTTCGAAGCCGGTATGGCCTCGTCCCGCATCTGGGACCTCAGGGGGAACTCGGTTGTCAAGGGCACCGTGCACACCGAGGCAGTCAACTTCAAGATCATGAACGAGTCGGCCCTGTATGGTCGCTTCGCCGGCAACCGACTTACGCTGTCCGACACCGCCGGGTTTTTCTACGACACCTCCCTGGACGAGCAGGTGGGCTACACGAATCCTCAGAGCGGGCTCTACGACGCGTCAGGCAACCTGATCGCCGCATACACCTCAAACTTTGATCTCACCAACGTGTCGCTGCAGATCCTGGCCGACACCACGGGCAAGACGATTCTCGCCAACGGCATGGCCATTACCTCGGCGACGGCACCCGCGCCCCCATCCCCGCCAGGTGCCGGCGAGCCGACACCGCGGCCGGTGCTGATCGAGACCACGCTCGTCTCGTTCGGGCCTGACATGAGTCAGTGGGAGCACCCGTCATCGATTGAGTCCGGGAATGGCGGCGGCGCCGGTGGCGGCGGAACATCGCTGTTCGGGCCCGGCGGGATCGTTGGGCCATGATTCCCGGAGCAGGCATGTTGGCCCGTACACGACAACGACACGACCGATTGGCCGGCGGTTTCACGCTGATCGACCTCCTGGTGACGATGACGATCATCGCGGTCATGGCCGCGGTGCTCTTGCCGCGAATGAACACGAACGGTCGCCTGCGCCTCATGGCCGGTTCGCGAATACTCGCCTCGGACATCGAGATGGCCCAGATCATGACCATCTCCAACCCGGCCAAGCCGATCGTCGTCAAGTTCGACCCGGCACAAAGCACCTATTGGCTGGCGACATCGGCGGATCCCGATACCCCGATCCACCGGCCGGGCGCCGCACAGCCGTACAAGGTCGTGTTCGGCAGTGGACGCGGCCGGACCGCCAAGGACGTCACTTTTGCGTTGACCGACCTCGACGAGAACACGCTCACCTTCAATGAGCAGGGTGGAATCCTGGATCCCACCACTGAACCGCAGATCAAGCTGATGCAGGGCTCGCGTTGGATCACCCTCAGCGTTTCGACGATGACCGGCTCCATCAGCGAGACGTCGGGGGGTTAGTTTGAGCGCTCCGTAGCGGCCTCCGGCCGCACACTCGCTTTCGTACGACCCGCCGAATTCGGGTGGCACGGTTGTGCGAGCGAAGCTCGCTCGGCCGTGTCTTGGACCAATGGCTAGACGTTCAAAGACACGGCCGAGCTCGCTTCGCGAGCACAACCGTGCCACCCAGCGACACCCCTACTTCAATCCGTACTCGCGCAGCTTCCGGTAGAGCGTGCGCTCGCCGATTCCCAACAGCTGTGCCGTCTGTTCGCGGTTCCCGCCGGTCATCGCGAGTGTCTGCCTGATTGCTTCCTTTTCCAGCCGATCCAGACCGACACCGGCCAGGCTGCCCTTGTTCAGCGACTCGTCCGCGGGTGCGTGAATCTCTGCCGGCACGTCGTGCACGTCGATGGTGTCGCCATCGGTGGTGACGATCATGCGTTGCACGAGGTTGAGAAGCTCGCGCACGTTGCCCGGCCAGGAGTAGGCCACCAGCCGCATCATCGCCGGCTGCGTCAGCGTCGGTATCGGGCGATCCAGGCTGGTCGCGAACTTACCCAACGCATGATTGGCCAACAGTGGTATGTCCTCGCGACGATCTCGCAACGGGGGTACCACGATCTCCGCACCTCGGATCCGGAAGAACAGGTCCTCGCGAAAATCGCCCGACGACATCAGCGCCTTGACGTCGCGGTTGGTCGCGCTGACGAACCGGACATCGGTCTTGCGTCGATCGTTGGAGCCGAGGCGAACGACGTCGCCGGTCTCCAGCACACGCAGGAGTTTCGCCTGCATGGTCACCGGCATGTCACCGATCTCGTCCAGGAAGAGTGTTCCGCCATCGGCGTACTCGAACACGCCCTCGCGGTCACGATCCGCTCCCGTAAAGGCGCCACGGACATGGCCGAACAACTGGTCCTCCAGGAGGGTCTCGCTCTGTGACGCCGCATCAAAGGTGACATACCGCTTCGATGACCGACGGGAGTGTTCGTGAATGGCGCGGGCGATCAGCTCCTTGCCGGTCCCGGACTCCCCCGTGATCAGGACGGAGATGTCGCTCGGCGCCACCTTGCGGATCATCGCGATCACCTGTCGGATCGCGGTGGAGTCGCCGATGATCCCCTCGAACCCGTACGCGGCGTCGAGCTGGCCCCGAAGCCGGGAGTTCTGGTGCCGCAACAGGACGGTCTCGGCCGCCCGGTTCACGAGGTTGCGGAACACCTCCAGGTCCAGCGGCTTCTCGATGAAGTCGTACGCACCGCCCTGCAGGGCCGCCTTGGCCGTCGGTACGTCACCGTGGGCCGTGACCATCAGCGTCTCGACATCCGACTGGTACCGCTGCGCAAGCTCCAGCACCCGCAGGCCGTCTTTCTCGTCGGCCATTACGAGATCCGTCACGACGACGTCGAAGCTGCCGTGGCGGAGCTCATCCTCGGCGGCGGCGAGGTCGTGGACAATCGTGCACACGTGCCCTGGCTTGCGTAGTGCCTCTGCCATCACGTTGGCGTGCTCGACCTCGTCGTCGACGATGAGTACCTGTGCGTGAAGTCCGGATTTCCCGTCTTGATCGGCCATGTTGTGACCATTGTACCGTTGCCCCCTTGGCCTTGGGACCGCGAATCTGAATGTGGTGCTGCCGGGGAAGTCGATACCATGGTCGAATGACCACGGTGGCCGATCCTCAGGAGGCGACCGGATTGCCCGGGCGCGAGTGGGAGGGACAACGTCTGCATTTCGTCGGTATCGGCGGGTGCGGTCTCAGTGGACTTGCCCAGTTGCTGCTGAATCGCGGCGCCCAATGCAGCGGCTCTGACAACGTTCCAAGTGATCTGACCCGGTCACTGCAGGCGAACGGGATTCCCGTCTCGCACACCCAGGACGGCAATAGCGTACCGGCCGTCTGCGACCTGGTCATCGCCTCAGCCGCAATTCAGCCCGACCACCCCGAACTGGTTGCGGCCCGGCGGCGCGGGATCGATGTGCTCAGCTACCCCCAGGCGCTTGGACAGTTGCAAGCGCGGCATACCGGCATCTCCATCGCCGGCACCCACGGCAAGAGTACCACTGCGGCGATGTTGTGCCATGTGCTGGTTCGCTGCGGACTCGACCCAAGCTTCATCGTGGGTGCCACGTGCCCGCAGATCGGCGGCGGCAGCCGCGCCGGCGCCGACACGGTTCCCGGTATGGGTCCGCTGGCGGGTCAACCGGGACTCCTGGTGGCCGAGGCCTGTGAGTTCAACCGATCGTTCCATTTCCACCGGCCGGTGCTGGGCCTGATCGGGAACGTCGAAGAGGATCACCTCGACGTCTATGAGACGCTGGACGCCATCATCGAGGCCTTCCGTGAGTTCGCCCTGTTGCTGCCGGACGCAGCACAGCATGGGCGGCTGCTGATCGCCCACGAGGGCGCGCACCGCCAGCGAATCACAACAGACCTGCGCTGTGCTGTGGACACCTTCGGCACCAGCCCTGACGCTGACTTCCAGGTGGCGTTCGACGCTCGCTCGCGTCGCCTCGAGGTGCTTCGCCGCGGCCGACCTCTCGCCCGGTGGACCAACACCATGCCCGGCGATCACAACGCCTTCAACGCTGCTGCAGCTGCCATTCTCGCCAGCCTCGTGGGCGCCACCTGGCCCGAGATCGCAGCGGCCTTGGATTCATTCGAGGGGCTCGACCGGCGCATGCAGCGGCTTGGACAATGCGTCGTCAACGGCGGCGACGTAGTCGTCTACGACGACTACGGCCACCACCCCAGCGAGATCACCGCCACACTCTCCGCCCTGCGTATCAGCGAGAATCCGCGACGGCTGATCTGTGTCTTTCAACCCCACCAGCACAGCCGAACGCGGTTCCTGCTGGAACAATTCGCCGCGAGCTTCTCGGAGGCCGACGTGGTGATCGTTCCTGATATCTACTTCGTCCGCGACTCCGTCATCGAGAAGCACCGCGTTACCGCCGCCGACCTGGTCGATCGACTGCGGCAGCGAAACGTGACCGCCATGCAGTTGTACCCGTTCGAGGCGATCGTGGAGCAACTGGAGGTCATGTGCCGTGACGGCGACCTGGTTGTCATCATGGGTGCCGGCCCGGTCTGGCAGGTAGCCCGCCAGTTCCTGGCGCGCCAACAATTGAGTGTCTGACATGGACGCCGACTTTGATCCGTTCCTCCACCAGCCTGTTCAGTGATCTCGACGTCGAGGTCGTCCCCGACGCCCCACTCGGTGCGATGACCTGGTATGGCATCGGGGGCCGGGCGGACCTGCTGGTCCGGCCCAACAGCGTCGATGCGGTCGCCACGCTCGTGTCGCGGTGCCATCGCTCCGGCACGCCCCTGCATGTGTTTGGTCGCGGAGCGAACCTGCTGGTGACCGACGAGCCGATCGACGGCATCGTGGTCCGGCTCGACACGGCAGCCCTGCGGGAGACGAAGTACAACCGCAGCGGCGAGATCCACTCGATGCGGGCCATGGCGGGCGCCGATCTGCCCAGGACCGTCATCGACACCACCCGCCGGGGGCTCGCGGGGCTGGCCCAGATGGCCGGCATCCCCGGCTCCATCGGTGGCGCGATCCGTATGAACGCCGGCGGGGCGTACGGTTGCATCGGGGACTCAATACGTAGCGTGACGTGCATCACCACTCGCGGCGATATCGTGACCTATCCCGCCGAGGAATTGCGATTCGAGTACCGCTCAACGAATATTCCCGACCCGCTGATCATCAGCGCGACGTTCGACCTGGTCGCGGGAGACCCCGTGGCTCTCCGCGAGAAGGTCAAGGAGATCTTCAGGTTCAAGAAGAGCACCCAGCCCCTGGCTGATCATTCGGCGGGTTGTACGTTCAAGAATCCGATCGACCCCGTCACGCAGGAGCGTGTGTCGGCCGGCAAGCTCATCGACGAGGCTGGGCTCAAGGGCCACACGATCGGCGGTGCAACCGTAAGCCGCCAGCATGCGAACTTCATCGTGACCGAACCGGGAGCTCTGGCCGACCACGTTCTGCAGCTTCTGGAGCTGATTCGCCGACAGGTCTATGACCACTGCGGCATCGAAATCGAACAGGAGATCGTAGTTTGGCGACGTGGCGATGAGGGTGATACACCGTGATTGACGGACGACCGGCGGTGCTTGTCCTGATGGGCGGGCCCGACGCGGAACACGAAGTGAGTCTCATGTCAGGCCGACAGGTCGCGCAGGCTCTGCGCGACTCAACACGCTACGAGGTGATCGAGCAGGTCATCGACCAGCCGACCGTCGCGGACCTGCAGTACTTGCCGGCCGACGTCGTCTTCCCCGTCCTGCACGGACCGTGGGGCGAGGGCGGCCCCTTGCAGGAGGTCCTGGAGCTCCTGGGCCTTCCCTACGTCGGATCCGGCCCGCGGGCAGCCGCCGTGGCGATGGACAAGCCTGCAACAAAGTCGATCGTTCGCTCCGCCGGCGTTCGATGCCCGACCGATCGCCGGCTGGAAGCCGGCCAGCCCTGTCCGCTCGACCTGCCGCTGGTGCTCAAACCGATCGATGACGGGTCCAGCATCGACCTGCACATTTGCCGAACCGGCGAACAACTCGACGCGGCCCGGGCTCAGCTGCATCCCCGACGCGGACCGATCATGGCCGAGCAATTCATCGCCGGTCGCGAAGTGACGGCCGGCATCGTCTGTGGGCAAGCCACGCCGCTCGTCGAGATCATCCCGTCACGGGAGGTCGCCTTTTACGACTACCAGGCAAAATACGTCCGGGACGACACGCGTTACGAGATCGACCCCGAATTGCCGCCGGGGGCGGCCCAGGAGTGCACCGAGGCCGCGGTGACAGCGTTCAGCCTGCTCGGCTGCCGCGACGTCGCCCGAGCCGACTTCATCGTCAACGATGAAGGAGCGTGGTTCCTGGAGATCAATACCATGCCGGGGTTCACCACCCATTCGCTGCTGCCGATGGCGACGCGACGGGACTGCGATATGCCGTCATTGTGCAGTCGGCTCGTTGAGTCTGCGATGGCCCGAATGGAAGCCCAGGCGCCGGCAACCCATGGCTAAGCGACGTGGCAAGAAATCCGCCAGGCGGTGGCATTTGCCGCAGCTCCCGCAGTGGGACCTGTCGTGGGCGACGTCGCGTGGCACACTTGTGGCCGTCATCTGGGTTCTCGGTGCAGGCGGGCTCGTCACCGCATGGGTTCTCGGGACGCCGCGGCTGGAGTCATACGCTTCGGCCCATCAGCCCGGCGGCGATGTCGTCGTCCGGCTCGTGGATCTCCCGATGTGGGTGGAGACCGATCTGGAGACCATGCTCGTGGAGACCGCCGTCCGGCACATCGGCGACGATCCCCTGCAACGAGCCGACCTGATGGACGCCCGTGAGGCACTGCTGGCAACGGGGTGGTTTGTCAGAGTCGACCAGGTCCGACGTGTCGGTCCACAGGTCGTGGATGTCACCGCGACGCTGGCCGAGCCGTTCGCCGTCATTCGCGACCGTTCGCGGGACCACCTGGTCGACGCACAAGGACGAGTGCTGCCCCGCACCTATAGGGCCGGTGAGCCCACCGGGTACATCACCCTGACCGGGGCACAGTATGGCGCCCCCACGCACAGCGCCATGACCTGGCCGGGGGCCGACGTGACCGCTGCGCTGGATGTGCTGGTCCTGATCAGAGACAGACCGTGGCTGGACCAGGTCGTCCGGATCGACCTGAGCAGCTACCGAAAGGCCGGCTCGATCCGGTTGATCACCGATCGCGACTGTACGATCACCTGGGGCCGGGCCCCCGGGGACGAGGCGGGCAGCGACGTCCCTGCCGTGCAGAAACTCAGCTACCTCGATTACCACTTCGAGCAGTACGGGCACATCGGCCGCGGACTCGATGAACTGGACATCACCGGCGACACGGTCGTCGGGCGGTAAACACACCTGGTGTGATTTTCCGCCCGGAGCGGGCGAGCCCGTACACTGTTCACGTGCACGAAGAACCGCCACTGGTCCTGCCGCGTGGACTCATCTTCCTGGCATCGATATGGCTCGTGGTCTCCTGGGCGGTTGCGATCGGTTTCCGCACGCCGGTCGAGGCTTCGTCGGCCAGTTACACGCCGGGCGTCCGCCTGATGCTGATCAGCGCAGCGATCGGGCTGATCATCGGCTGGCCACTGTTGCGGGTCAGCCAGACTCGCGCCGAGTACCCGTTGACACAGACACTGTTGGACCTCATCGTCCTGCTGGCACTGGTGCAGGTCGTGATCTGGCCACTTCGGCTGGTGACACCGTGGTCGCCGGCCCGGACGGCGGCCCTCGACGCGACACTTGTGGCCTGGACGATCCTCGCCGGAGCGCTGGTGGCGTCGGCCACAGGCTCAGAGCGGACAGGCCCGCGAAACATCGCGATAATCGCGTGCGTCACGATGTGCCTGGTCGGGCCGGTGCTGGCGCTGATCGGCGTCCGCGGAAGCGCGATGTCCGGCCTCACCCCCCGGCTGCTTCAGGTCGGGCCGCTACTGGAAATCTTCACACTCAGCCACGGCGGCCGAACGGCCCCGACCGGCGGCCAATGGATGTGGATCTCCATGGTCGCTCTCGCAGGAGCCACGGCGTGGACCGGGTTGATCACGATTACGATCATGCGGGGTCGAACACCGCGGGTCGGGCCGGAACAGCCTACGTAGCTGTTGGGGACTCAACGCGGACAGTGACACGGCCGAGCAAGCGCAAGCGAGCTCGCCCGTGATTGCACGTCGCCTCACGGCCGACGTCGCTGCGCGACGTCAACCGTGCCACCCATGAATCCGGCGGGTCGTACGAAAGCGAGTGTCGGCCCGAAGGGCCGTACGGAGCGCCAAAACATTTGTTATCCTCATCGGTCAGGACTACAGATCCGCGACTTCAACAATGACAGAGCCGCCATCGAGCGATCCTTCCAACGAGGAAGCATTACGCCACTTTACCGACCTCGCTTCAGGCGTAGGCGTTAAGCGTTTCGCGCAGGCGTTGCAGATCTCCACACGCCAGGTCAACCGGATCCTGTCGGGCGCTCAACCGAACCCCGTCGAACGGCTGCTCCGTGCGTTGCAGAGTGCCGATCCCGAATCGGGCGACCACGTGCTCGACTACCTCTGCCAGGAAATGGGCGGTCACTTCGTACGGCACGAGTCGCTGACTGAAGCGACCGGCAACGCTGTCAAGGAGTGCGCCGAGGCCATCGTCGCGATCAGCGACGGGCAGCTCTCGGAGCACGACGTCAAGGAAGTCCGAGAGGCGATCAGCGCCTTGATCGGTCTCATCATGCCCTACCACAAGCACACAGGCGGCGGCGACGATCAGGTCACGTAGCGGGCCGCGACGGGCGATCGGACGTCGCTCCACGGCCGATCCGCCTGCGGCGGATCAACCGTGCCACCCGTTCTCAGCGGTCAAGAAACTTGTCACGGCGCGCCGATAGACCATTTCGTGAGGGCCTCACCGAATCGTGTGTACTGCGCCGACTGCCTGTCGGTGCTCAACGTGCTGCCCCCCCGTCTCGTCGACCTGGCGTACCTCGACCCACCGTTCAACACCGGGCGGCGGCAGGTGGCGTCCGGCGGCAACTACGGCGACGCCTGGCGGAACCTGGACGAGTACCTGGACTTCATGCGTGACCGACTGCGGGCCGTTCACCGCGTGCTCCGTCCGTCCGGCTCGATCCTGCTGCACTGCGACTGGCGATGTTCGCATCACCTGCGGCTGCTGCTGGACGAGATCTTCGGGCCCGAACAATTCGTGAACCACCTGATCTGGGCGTACGGTCTCGGCGGGTCGTCCGCGCGGCGGTTCGCACGGAAGCACGACGATGTGCTGTTCTACGCGAAGGACCCGGATTATTTCTTCAAGCCACCGATGATCCCGGCCACGAGCAACCGGATGAAGGGCAAGCTCAAGAAGGCCGGCGACGTGCTCCACGTGCCGGCGATCAACAATATGGCACGGGAGCGCACCGGCTACCCGACACAGAAACCGCTGCAGCTACTGTCCATGCTGGTCAACGCCTGCTGTCCACCAGAGGGCATCGTGCTCGATCCGTTCTGCGGCAGTGGGACCACGCTCGTTGCAGCGGCCAGGACCAACAGGAGTTACATCGGCATCGATGCAAACGCGGCGGCAGTGCGGATTGCGCGGCGGCGGGTGAATGAAGAGAGCGTGCTTTTGGCGATGAGTCAGTAGAGGAGAGCCATTAGCCATTAGCCATTAGGGGAAAACGGCGCAATGAGCAATCAGCGTCTCTGATTCGCTCGGTTGCGATTCTTCCCTAATGGCTAATGGCTTCTTCCAGCCTTCGAACAACGATCGGTATGGCCGGCGGCACGTCATTGGACGGAAACACGTTGACGATAAGCCCGATGTGATCCGCACCGACCGACACGAAGTCATCGACACCCTTCAGGCGGGCGGAATCGGTCGATACGACCCCGTCACCGAGACCGCTCACCATTGCCTGCAAGGCTCGTGACGCAGCGTCAAAGCCGATTGATCCGTCATTCCCCGACAGCCGCCGGAGCCGATCGAGCATGGCATCGACCTGCGCCTCGCTGACCGGGCTGACCTGGCCTGCAATGATCGTGTAGGTCGTCCCGGTCGGGGGTGGCCGCGTGTTGAGCCGCCGCAGGAAATCCGAGTCCGGGAGCAGGTCACGGCCGGCCTCGCCGGCGCCGTCGGCGAGCGCGTCGAGCCACTTGCCCTGGCCGGATATCCATCGTGAGATCATTTCCCCGATCTCGGACGCGCCGCGGAGCCTCGCGATCGGGGCGCCGTGATTCGGCGTCCCGATCATGATCAACCGGTGGACCTGCGGCAGACGATGACCGCCGCTGCCGTCACTGTTGTAGTAGGCCCGCCGGGTCAGCACATCGCGAGCGACCAGGCCGCCCATGGAATGAGCAACGATGTCGAGATGCGTGACGCCCGCCCGGTGCAACATTGCGAGTTCCATGGCGAGCATGTCGGCGGAGTCGCTGACTGGCTGGTCGTTGGGATATTCGAACCGGAGGACGACGTGCCCCTGCTCCCGCAACGCCGGCGCCATGTCACGCCACATCCAGCCGGGATCGTCCAGACCGTGGACAAGCATGACGGCCCGGCTCGTCCCCGGCGCAAGGGTATCGAGCGGCGCTCGTGGATCGTCGGACGTGGCGACGGTCATCCCGAAGCGGGCGTCATCCGGCGTCGTGGAGCCGGCCGCCCAGTGCTCAACCCGGGCGATCATCGCCTCGACCTGCACGGCAAACGCCTCGCGGTCGAGCCGGACGATAACCGCGTCCGGTTCTATCTCGGTCGTGACTGCGTTGGGTGCAATGCGATCAAAGACCTTCAGCTGCAGCCGGCCCAGCGTCGTGCCCACGTCGATGGACCAGGTGAGAGCCTCGAACCGATCACCGACATCCACGCCCGCTGCCCGGCTCATGGATTCGAGCATGTCACGCACCTCGAATCGTCCGTCCTCGAGCGGAATCCGCACCGTGATCGTCTCGGCCCCGGCACTGCGGACGAGCGAGAGTGCAACGACAATGGCAATACCGATCAGGCGTCCGGCCATGGAGTGCCTCCGTGGGAACAGTACGGGCCAGTCTACCCGTCGGCGTCGGACCAACTTGAACTGATTGGGATTGGCCGGCGTGCCTGTTCAGGTCTAAGGGGCTCTACCAGAATGAGCCGTTGCACCGAGCCCGGCGAGGATCGGCGCGGGCAAGAAGGCCGACTGGTAGAGCCCCTTAGGACGCGATCCGGTAGTCGACCACCACATCGTCGTCATCGAAGTAGACGGTCAACGTGGGTGCCGGAAGACCCTTCCAGACGCAGACCTGCCGGCCGTCCTGGCGGGTCACCTCTTCCGGATGTCCAAAGGCCATGACGACGTCGTTGCGGGTCGAGACACCCTTGTGAAGCGTGTTCCCTGCCTGCGTCAGGCACCGGCCGTCGGCTTCATGACCGATCTCGTTACCGGGCGTGCCGGCGATCGGCAAGCCATCGCCGAGCAAGGACCCAAACACCATCGCGGTATACGTTGACGTACGCATTGCTCTCCCCTCCGGAAGGGCTCTTATCGACACCGCCCGTCGCGAGCTTTGGGGGTGAGCAGCACTGACATCCGGAATACCCCTCACAGACGGAACAGACCGGACAGCTTGAAGTGATCGCGGACGCCGTCGGAACGACCGGTAATCGCCCTGACGTCAGAGGCGTGCGTGTGGGCAAAAAAAGGATCCCGACGGGTGCTCCCCGTCGGGATCCATAAGCGTCGGCAACGACCTACTTTCCCGCTGAGCAGTATCATCGGCGGCAGGAGCTTAACTACTGTGTTCGGGATGGGAACAGGTGTCGCCTCCCACCTATGGTCACCGACAAATCCGGCCGCCGGTCTTCACCGGCGGCCGGTCGTATTCGTTGTGCGTCAGACGTCATCGGACCGAGCGAATCAACGCTCTCGAGGCAAGCGCGTCAACCAAGATCTCGCGTTGAATGCTGACAGCTGATCGCTGACAACTACTTCAATCGGGACCCGGTCGACGTGACCAAGTCATCAACCGTTAGTACCGCTTCGCTGAGGGTATTTCGACCCGTACACGTGCGGCCTATCAACCTGGTAGTCTTCCAGGGGTCTCTCGTCGCAAAAGCGACATGCAACACTCATCTCCAGGGGAGCTTCCTGCTTAGATGCTTTCAGCGGTTATCTCTGCCCCACATAGCTACCCAGCGATGGACCGAGCGGTCCAACTGGCACACCAGGGGTGGGTCCCTCCCA
>Ga0209988_10002399_pt1 | contig 12375 bp, 6 predicted proteins | sample N075metaG_FD_183115 | JGI IMG/M metagenome (GOLD analysis project Ga0209988, IMG submission 183115) | Deep subsurface microbial communities from Kermadec Trench to uncover new lineages of life (NeLLi) - N075 metaG (SPAdes) (version 2) | ecosystem: Environmental > Aquatic > Marine > Ocean trench... | reverse complement strand
CGGTACCGCAGGCGATTCGCGACCAGTCGATCGGCGATCCGCGTGGCGTGGCGTGGCGTGACGCGAGCCGCGGGTTCATCACGGGGATGGGCTCGAACAACGTCGCGGTCGTGGACGGGTCGCTGGGCCGCATCGGCCTTGTCGAGGTCGGCGAAGGCCCGACCGGCGCGGTGTACGACGCGACCAACGACCGCGTGTACGTACTGAACAAGTTCGAGGGCTCGATCTCGATCGTCGACGCGGGCGCGTTGACCGAGACGCGTCTGGCCTTCTACGACCCGACACCCGCGGCGATCACCGACGGCCGTCCGTTCCTTTATGACACGCACCGGACGTCGGGGTTGGGCCAGGCGTCGTGCGCGAGCTGTCATATCGACGCCCGCATGGACCAGCTCGGCTGGGATCTCGGCAACCCGGCGGGAACCGTCCAGCCGTTCAACCAGGTCTGCGATACGCCGGCCATCGGCTGCGAGGACTGGCACCCCATGAAGGGCCCGCTGATGACACAGACGCTCATCGGCATCATCGGTACCGAACCGTTCCACTGGCGCGGCGACAAGGAGAATCTAGCCGCGTTCAACGGGGCCTTCGAGTCGTTGATGGGTGACGACACGCAGCTCACGGCCATGGAGATGGCCCAATTCGAAACGTTCGTGGCGACGCTGATTCCGCCGCCGAACCCGTTCCGGCAGCTCGACGGCGCCATGCCGCCGGTGTTGCCGACCGGCGGGGTGCCGCCCAACGGCCAGATGTTGTTTGGCCTGTGCGCGTTCTGCCACGTACTGCCGTCGGGAACGACGGGGGGGATCCTCGGCGGAGAGATGAACGGCAGCTCGGTCGAGCTCGGCACGCAGTCGATCAAGATCCCCCAACTGCGGAACCTCTACGAGAAGGCCGGTTTCGACCGGTCGTCGAGCAGCTCCAACAAGGGGTTCGGCTTCCTGCACGACGGCAACACGGACACGCTGCTCAGCTTCCTCGGCAACTTCCCGTTCGACGAGCAACAGCGGCTCGACCTCGAGGCGTTCATGCTGTGCTTCGCGACCGATACGCACGCGGGCGTGGGTGCGCAGGCGATGCTGCCGACACCGGCGGCAGCTGGTCAGCCCGTGACGGCGAGCGAGCTCATTGCGCTGGCGGGTACCGGCGACGTCGGTCTTGTCGTCAAGGCAGTCGTCGACGGCGAGCAACGCGGCTACTACCGGACCGGCTCCGGAGAGTATCAATCCGACCGCGCGACGGAGCTCGTCAGCGAACAGGACATGCTCGCGCTCGCCGGTCCCGGCACGCCATTGACCTTCACGGCCGTCCCCGTCGGCAGCGCCGTACGGATCGGCGTGGACCGCGACCAGGACGGTTTCTTCGACCGCGACGAACTGGACGCGGGCACCGACCCCGCCGACCCGGCAAGCACGCCGCCCCTCGGCGACATCGACGGCGACGGGACCGTCGGGGTATTGGACTTCCTGGCGTTGCTGTCGGCCTGGGGCCCGTGCCCGGGCTCGTGTCCGCCGTCGTGCCCGGCCGACCTGGACGGCGATTGCACTGTCGGAATCACCGACTTCCTGCTTCTCCTGGCCAATTGGAGTTAGGAAAAGAACCCCTCTGCTGGTAGGCTTGACGGCCTGTCACGCCCGTGTGCCGGGTCAACGCCCGGTCAGTAAGGAGAAAGCGACGATGAGGCAATGCCCCACCGTTCTCATCGTGGTCACCGGCGTGATCGCGGCCCCGGCCCTCGCGCAGCAGTTCGTCGATGGCACGGCCTCGCGTTTCCCGGTCCCGAACCCGACTGATTACACCAACCAGCTCACCATCGGCGACCTCGACGGCGACGGCGACCTGGACATCATCTTCGCCAACGGCGGCGGGTTCGGATCGCCGACGACGGTCCAGCGCCAGCGGATCTACATCAACAACGGTAACGGCGTCTTCACGGACGAGTCGGCCCCGCGGCTCGGCGCGTTTGCCGGCCGCTGCCGCGGCGTGGAACTCGGCGATATCGACAACGACGGCGATCTGGACATCATCTTCGTTCAGGACTTCGAGGCCCAGCCCGCCCTCTTTGTCAACGATGGCGCCGGCGTTTTCACGAACGTCACCGTGGACCAGTTGCCGCAGATAAACCTGTCCAGCTCGCGAGCCCAGTTCGGCGACATCGACAACGACGGCGATCTCGACATCTATATCACGAGCGGGACGGGGACCCGCTTCGGGTGTGACCAGTACCGGGTCTGGGTCAACGACGGCAACGGCTTCTACACGGATGAGACGCTGACCCGCCATCCCATCGGCAACGTGTGCTCCAACATGGATTGCATCTTCGCCGACATCGACAACGACTTCGACCTCGATATCAAGACCGCCAGCACCGGGAACAACAACAGCCGGCTGTACCGCAACGACGGCACCGGCGTCTTCACGCTCGATAGCTCCGTTCCCGCGGACGCCAACTGCTACTCCTACGACTTCGGCGACATTGACGGCGACGGCGACCTCGACCTGCTTGGTGTCAACGGCGCAATCGGTTCCTCGGCGGACCTGCTGCTGAAGAACGACGGCAACGGCAACTTCACCAACGTCAGCGGCCAGATCTCGCCCAACCCCAGCCAGGACGACAACGACAGCAAGTTCTTCGACTACGACAACGACGGTGACCTGGACCTGCTCATCGGCCGGATCGGCGGCCCCGAGAAGATCTACAACAACGACGGTGCCGGGAACTTCACCCTGGTGAACGGCCTGATCACGTCCATCACCGATTCGACGCTGGACATCATGGTCGCCGATCTCAACAACGACGGCGCCCTGGACATCGTCAGTGCCCAGGGCGAGTCGGGGAATTTTCAGAACCGGATCTACATGAACAACGGGCCCGCCGACACGCGCCCCCCGCGGATCATCCGCACGGAGCAGCTCGACGGGACCGACGACACCGTGGGTCCCTACGTCGTGCGGGCGCAGATACTCGACGACATGACGTCGGATCGAAACTTCTTCGACCGGGGCATCACGCTGCATTACTCGGTCGGGGCGGGGCCCGTCGCGGAGGTCCCGATGCGGTTCAGCGGCGGCCAGATTTACCGCGGCGAGCTCCCGGGCCAGCCTGGCGGCGGCGTGGTTTCCTACTTCGTGACCGCGACCGACTGGGCGGACAATACGGGCACCGGCGACACGCTCGTGTTCGAGATCACCGGGGGTTTGATCCCCGGCGACCTCGACGAGGACGGCATCGTGGGTATCCTCGACTTCCTGATGCTGTTGAGCTTATGGGGCGATTGCCCGGACCCGTGCCCCCCGTCGTGCGTCGGCGACATCGATGGGGACTGCAATGTCGGTATTACGGACTTTCTGCTGCTGCTTGCGAACTGGTCGCCCTGAAAATCCCGGAATATGCCCTCCCTTAGCTATGGACACGAGAGCCGATTTATGGGCAAATAGCCGATGAAGGAAGAAGTGCTCCCCTCGGAGGAGGAAGGAGCTCAAAGCAGTATCTGACGGAAGGAAATGTTCTTTGGGGGCTTTCGGCTCCCGCGGCGCCCCCCTGACCGGAGTCGTAGGCCTCCTTTTTTCCCCTTTCGTCCCCGATACTGCAAAGAGCGAATTCGTGAGGGGAGGAAGGTCCCGTCGTGCCCGGCTGCGTGCAGCCGGGCATGTCTTTTTTTGTTTGTCGTGCCATGCCTCACACGCCGCAGGCGGGTGAGGCATGCCGCTGCGACGACGAGAGTGCAAGGCGCATGCTTCGCCCGGCCGGGGACGGCCGTGTGAAGCATGGCACGTCACAATCACGGTACGACTACAGTTCGCCGAGACCTTCGGCGATCGCGTAACGCACCAGTTCGACGCGATCGTGAATGCCGAGCTTCTTCAGGATCGACTTGCGGTGGTTGTCGATCGTCATCGGGCTGCGGCACAATCGCTCGGCGATCTTGGTTCGCGACATGCCGTTGGCGATCATCCGGAGGATCTGCTTCTCCCGAATCGTGAGTCGCGCGAGCCTGGTTCCTTCGGGCACCTTCCGCGCCATGACGCTGGGGCTCACGGCCGACTCGCCCGCCGCCACCTTCCGAATGCCCTCGATGACGTCGTCCGGCGAGTCGCCCTTGGTCAGGTATCCCCACGCCCCCGCGGCGAAGGCGCTGTCGAGATACCGGTCCCGCACATGGGCGCTGAGCAGGATCGCCCGGACCTCCGGGCAGCGATGGTGGAGGCTGTGGACGGCCTCGAACACGTCCGCGCCCGGCATCTCGATGTCGAGCAGCACGATATCGGCCTGGGTACGTAGCACGTGCGACACCAGATCGTCGGCGGTCTCGAGGTGTCCGACAAACGCCATGCCATCCTCGATTTCCAGCCGGGCTCGCAGCCCCGCGACAAGGAACGCGTGATCGTCCACGCAAAGGACGCGGATCGGCTTGGCATCGTCGTTTGGCATCTATGAAGGAAGCGGTGCGACTTCGCAGACGGCGGTCTTGATCGCGTCGAGGTTGGACGTGTCTTCGACCACGACGGCGCCGAGCGCCCCCCATTCGGTCCCGGCCGGTCCCAGGACGATGATCTGTCCCTGGTCCTGCCCGGTCAAGAACTGCCTGGCGGTTGCCAGGTTCGTGTCCGAGGCTTCAGTGACCCAGAGATCGCTCTGGCGTGGATCACCGTCCCCGGCCACCGACACGGTGTACCCGACCGACTCGAGCACGTTGGCCACCCAGGCGGCGGTTCGCAGGTCACGGAGCGTCACCGCTGCCGTGTCCGAACGCCCGCCGGACCGTTGGCGGTTCTTCCCGCTGACCTGCGCGGCAGGGAAGACCATCCGCACCGCCGTGCCCTCCCCCGGCGTGGAGTCGATCGTGATGACACCCTTGGCTCGTCGCACGACACCCAGGACCAGCGACAGGCCGAGTCCGGTCGAGAGGCTCCGCTTCTTGGTCGTGAAGAACGGGTCGAACGCGCGCAGGCGCGTCTCCTCGGGCATCCCGACACCGTCGTCGGAGACGGTGATCGTCACCTCGTGCCGGGTTTCGTCAGCCTTGACCTCGATGGCCACCAGGCCACCGGACGGCATCGCCTCGCCCGCGTTGACGACCAGGTTCATGATTGCCTGCGAGAGCCGGTGCGGTGCCACGGCGATCAACGGCAGGTCGGACGGGATGTCGGCCTTGAGCGCGACCTCTTCGGGAACCATCTTCGATATGAGCGGCTCGACCTGGCCCCACCACGCGCCGAGCGACGTGACCTCCAGCGATGCCTCGCCGTCCTCGGGGTCGGCGGCGAGCAGGCGAAGCCCGCTGCCGAGCTGTTGGAGGTAATCGACCGAGTCTCGCAACGACTGGACCACTTCCCGGACGTCCTCCGGCAACTCGTCCCAGTTCAGCGCGTCGAGCCGGCATCGCAACGGGAACAGCACGTTGTTCATGTCGTGACCGAGCCCGGCGACGAGGGTGCCGAGCGTCGCAAGGCGGTCGGACACGCGAAGCCGCGCCTCGCTCTCGGCGAGCCTGGCCTCTGCGCGCCGTCGTTCGATGGCGATCCCGGCGAGGTGCGCCGCCGACGTGATGAACTCCAGGGTCGCCTCGTCCGGCACTGTCCGCTCGTTGCAGAACAGCGCGAAGACGCCCAGCACTTCCTGGTCGGAGGAAAAGATCGGCTGCGACCAGCTGGCCTGCACGTCGAGCAGCCCCGCGATCTCACGACAGGCCGGGAACTCGAACTCGGGCAGGTTCTCGACGATGATGCGCTCGCCACAGGCGGCTGCCTGCCCGCAGCAGCCGGCATCCGGTCCGACGGGGAGCCCGTCGAAGAGGCGGAATATCGATTCGGGAATGCTCGGTGCGACGCCCGGCCGCAGGTGCTTGCCGTCCTCGTCGAGCAGCAGGATCACGCTGTACATGTCCGGGTAGATCCGCTCGACGCCCTCGACCAGCACGACCAGGACTTCATCGAGCGATCGGCCGCCGGCGAGTTCCTCGAGGACTTGCGTGTGGAAGCGCTGGATGTTCTCGGCCAACGTGCGCTCGGTGATCTCGGCGATGAGCTTCTTGTTGCTGGCGACGAGGTCGGCGGTCCGCTCGACGACGCGCCGCTCCAGATCCTGCTTGGCCGCCAGCAGCACCTGGTCGGCGCGCCGCTTCTCGGTGACGTCCTGGATCATGGCGACGCCGTACGCGTCCCGGTTCTCGGTCTCCGGCAGCCACACGGCCGTCACGTGTCCCCAGACGATCGCGCCGTCCTTGCGGACGTAGCGCTTCACGAGGTCGCAGACCTTCCGCTTGTCCGCCCGGACTTCGCCGAACTGTTCGATCGTCACCGCCATGTCGTCCGGGTGCGTGACGTCCGCCACCGTGAGTTGGGCCAGCTCGTCCGCGGTGTAGCCGAGGAAGTCGCAGAACGCCTGGTTGACATGCAGATAGCGACCGTCCGGGGCGGCGGTGTGCATGCCGACGCCTGCGAGCTCGAAGATCGACCGGAAGCGTTCCTCGCTGTCACGCAGCTTCTGCTCGGCCCGCTTGCGCTCCGAGATGTCCTGCGTCTCGGCGACCAGGTACTGCGGCTCACCGGCCGCGTCCAGGACGGTTGCGACGCTCGTGATGGCCCAGACCACGCCGCCGTCGCGACGGACATAACGCTTCTCCAGGGTGAAGTACGACGACGCCCCGTCCCGGAGCTGCTGAACTTGCTCGATCGACTCGGCGCGGTCGTCGGGGTGGGTGATCTCCTTGTAGGTCATCGAGCACAACTCCTGCTCGGAGTAGCCCACCGTTTCGCAGAACGCCTGGTTGACATGCAGATAGCGACCGTCCGGGGCGGCGGTGTGCATGCCGACGCCTGCGAGCTCGAAGATCGACCGGAAGCGTTCCTCGCTGTCACGCAGCTTCTGCTCGGCCTGCCGGCGTGCGGTGACGTCGCGGATGATTCCTGTCACGAATCGGCGGTCGCCCGTCGCCCACGACGTGAACGACAGTTCGATGGGAAACTCCGAGCCGTCCTTGCGCAGCCCGGTGAGGTCGAGGGTCCGGTCGGCGACGGAGCCGGTGGTGGGGGCGGCTGCGGCACGACGCATCCCCGCGGTGTGCGCCGCGCGAAATCGTTCGGGCACGATGATGCTGAGCGGCTGCCCGATCGCCTCGAGGGCGGTGTGGCCGAAAATCGTCTCGGAGGCCTTGTTCCACAAGGTGATCACGCCCTCATGGTCGGCCACGATCACCGCCTCGCTGGCGGTGCCGATGATCGAGCGCAGCTGCTCTTCGCGCTCGCGGATCACCGCCTCGGCGTGTTGCTGCCGGGTCCGGTCGCGGGCGACCCACAACACGCACGGATCATCGGGAGCGCCGAACGGAACGACCCGCGCCGTGAACCACTTTTCCGTGCCGCGGATCGTCAACGGGTATTCCAGGGTCTGCATCTCGCCCGTCTCGATTGTCCGATCGATGACGGCCTGCGCCTGGCTCCTGGCCGGCTCGGGCATGCGCGTATGGATGCTCTGGCCGACGAGGTTGTCCACCGGATCCACGAGCAGGTCGGGCTTGGCCGTGTAGATGTGCCGGTACTCGCCCTTCGCGCTCATGACCAGGATGACGTCGGGGAGCGCCGACAGCACCGAGCGGAACCGGCCCTCGGTCTCGCGCAGCTTCTGCTCGGCCAGTTGGTGGCGGGCCGAGGCGGCCCGTGCTCGCAGCACGAACACTGCCAGCAGGGCGACCGAGATCACCGAGCCGAACGCCAGCACGTTCAGCGACACCCACTTGGTTCCCAGCGTCGCGGAGACGGCCAGCGTTTCACTGCGAATCGACGTGACGGCGTTGCTGAGCACCGCGTTGGCGGTCCGCCGCGCCTCGTGGACCTGCGGTGCCGTGGCGGGCGCAGCCGCCAGCACCGTCGTGATCGCTGCCAGTTGCGTCCGTGCGACGGTGGTGTGGTCATCGCGGTCGGCGAGGGCTTCGAGCCGGGCCGCGGACCGGTCGGCGGCTTCCCGCCACGCTGTCGCCGCGTCGAGGGGGGCTGCATCGCCGGCCGAGGTGGGGCTCGCCGGTTCCGCCAGGATCGCGCGGACGTCCTCGATCGCCATCATCAACCGCACGTCCGACGAGACCTCCGCCCGCAGGCGCAGGACCGAAACCGACAGGTTGACGCACCACACACTGAACGCCAGTGCCAGCAGCAACGCCGTCGCCGGCAGGTACAGTGATCCGTTTGGTCGCAGGGACGCTTTCATGTGACACGCCGTCGACAACCCGGACGTGCGCGGTGCCCACCGCGTATGGTACATGCCGGAGGCCGGTGCGGGGCCGTCTTCGCCCGGCCACCTGTTTCCGGCCCCCCCCCGACGCTGTTGAGCATCCGCCCACCACAACCCGACAAGGCTGTCCGGCCGCTGTCCGAGGTCTGGTCCATCGCCTGGCCGACCGTGCTGACCATGACCAGCTATACGGTCATGCAGTTCGTCGACAAGCTCATGGTCGCCCAGGTCGGGCCGCTGGAAGTCGCCGCCCAAGGCAACGGCGGCATCTGGTCGTTTACGCCCATCGCATTCGCGTTGGGCGTGCTGACCGTGGTGAACACGTACGTCAGCCAGAACCTCGGCGCGGGCACGCCCCGGAACGGACCAAAGTACGCGTGGGCGGCGGTGTGGCTCAGCGTGGCGGCGTGGCTCGTGATGCTGCTCCCGTGGGCGATCGCGCTGCCGTGGCTCTTCACGCTGATGGGGCACCGCGAGGAACTCGTCCGGATGGAAGCGGGGTACGGGCGTATTCTCCTGGCCGGTGGGGTGCTGCTGCTGGCAAGCCGCGGGCTTCATCATTACTTCTTCGGGATGCACCGGCCCCGGATCGTGACCGTCTCGGCGATCGCGGGCAACATCGTCAACATCGCGGCGAACTATGTATTGATCTTCGGTTCTCAAGGGCTGCCGGCATGGGGACTGCCCGGGATCCCCGGCGTGCCCGCCATGGGGATCATGGGCGCGGCCCTCGGCACCGTGCTGGGAACCGCGGTGGAGCTGTCGATTCCGGCGACGGTCTTCCTCGGCCGGAAGATGCACGCGGCCTACGCGACCCGCACGGCCTGGCGTTGCGGTTTCGCGCCGGCACGCGAGCTCATTCGCGTCGGCTGGCCGGCGGCCGTCCAGTTCGGCAACGAAATGGTCTGCTGGTCGATCTTCATGTCCATACTGGTGGGGAAGTTCGGTGAGGACCACATGACGGCCGGGTGGGCGACGCTGGGCTACATGCACCTGAGTTTCATGCCCGCCATCGGCTTCTCCGTCGCCGTCACCTCGCTGGTGGGCAAGTACGTCGGTGCCGGCCAGCCGGACGTCGCCGTCTCGCGCGCGCGGCTCGGCCTGGCCATGGCCGTCGGGTACATGACCGTCTGCGCGGTCATCTTCTACGTGTTCCGCCACCAGCTGATCGGTTTCTTCGTGGCGGGGAAGAACCTGCCGCCCGACCGCGCTGCGAATATCATCGAGATCGGGGGGCGGCTCATGATCTGCGCCGCCGTGTTCCAGACGATGGATGCGTTCGGCATCACCTACACCGGCGCCCTGCGGGGCGCCGGCGACACCGTGTGGCCGGGGCTGGTGACGATCGTCTACAGCTGGGTCTTCATCGTGGCGGGGGGGTGGTCGATCGCCATCCTGTGGCCGGGGCTCGAATCGGTCGGACCGTGGATCGCGGCGGCGTTCTACCTGCTGGTCTTCGGCGCGACGATGTGGTGGCGGTTCGAAAGCGGCCGCTGGCGCACGATAAGGCTGTTGGTGACCCCGGAGGCGACCCCCGGCAGCGGCCGCTGAGGCCGAACTTGTCCGGCGGTCATCCCACCGATAAAGTGACCGATTCCGCGGGTGGTTCCGCGGGTGCCCCCACCCTCCTCCACAACCTGCCAAGACCGGAGCCCCTGCCGTGAGTCCAGACGTCCTCGACACCATCATCGGTGAGGAAACAGCCGCCGATCCGCAAGCCGCCATTCAGCACTACAACGACGCCGCCGAGAGCGAAGCCAACGGTGATCGCGTGGTGGCGATCGAGCAACTCCGCAAGGCGACCAAGTGCGACGACAACCCCGAGCACCAGTTCAAGCTCGCCTATCTGCTCGACCTCGTCGGCGAAGAGGACGAGTCGATGCACCTCTACGAGCAGATCTGCGACAGCGATCGCCCGCACATGAACGCCCTGATCAATCTGGCCGTTCTCTACGAGGACAGGGGCGAGATCGGCGACGCGGAGAAGTGCCTGCGGCAGGTCCTCGACACGGCTCCCAATCACTGGCGGGCACTGGCGTTCATGAAGGACGTGCAGGCTTCCCGCAACATGTACTACGACGAGGAGCACGCCCGCGACATGGCCAAGCGCAACGCGCTGCTCGACACGCCGGTCACCGACTTCGAGCTCTCGGTTCGCGCGCGCAACTGCCTCAAGAAGATGCAGATCCGGACGCTCGGTGATCTGCTGCGGATAAGCGAATCGGAGTTGCTGAGTTACAAGAACTTCGGCGAGACGTCGCTGACCGAGATCAAGACCATGTTGGCCTCCAAGGGACTGCGCCTCGGCCAGGGGCTCGAAGGCCAGTACACCTGGGCTCGCCGCCAGATTTACGACCAGCTTCGGGGTCGGGCGACCGACGCCGTGCTGAACAAGCCGATCTCGGTGCTCGATCTTTCGGTTCGGGCCCGCAAGGCGCTGCAGTTCCTCGGCATCCAGACCCTCGGCGACCTCGCGACGCGGACCGAGGCCGAGCTGATGGGCGTGAAGAACTTCGGCGCCACGAGCCTCACCGAAATCCGGGAGAAGCTCACGGAGTTCAGCCTCGGCCTTCGGACACTGGACTAGCGTTTTCTTACCTGACCCCCGGTGAACGAGCACGGATGGTGGAGTTTGCCGAATTCGATCAATGACGCCTCGCAGACGCGGCGGGCCTTTCTGGCCGGCCTTGGCGCAATCGTGTCGGTCGGGGCCCTCGTCCGGTGCGGTTCCGACGAATCCTCCATCGAATCCCCGGTCGCGTCGGACGGCGGTGGCTCGCGGCGGTGGCGGCCGGCCCTGCCCGCGGCCGAACCGCTGATGCGCGTGCGCGTACTGCGTACCGGCGGCCCCGGTGCCCAGGCGGTCATCGGGACCGCGACACAGTGGCTGGCCCTCGAAACCGCATCGACCGACGGCACCGAGACCGTCCTGCGCGGTCCGGTGATCGTCCGCCTCGACAAGCTCCGCTGGTCGGTGACCGATGCCAACGGTCTGCGCGCGGCGGTGGACGCGTTCGAGCCCTTCGAGATGGCGTCATTGACCGCCGACGAGCGCGACCTGCTCGTCGGCAAACGCGTCTACCCGGGCCGGCTGCGGCTGATCGCACGCGGCGACGCGGGACGTGACGGTTTCGACGTGATCAGCCTCGTGCCCATGGAGACGTACCTGCCGGGCGTCGTCAGCGCCGAGCTGTTCTCGCACTGGCGGCCCGCGACGCGGGCGGCCCAGGCGATCGCCGCGCGCAGCTTCGCCGCAAGCGAGCACGCGTGGTTCGGCGGCCGTCGCGAGTGGGACGTAACCGGCACCGCGCACTCGCAGGTCTACGACGGACGCGTCGAAGACGCTCCAAGCCACGAGGCCGTCGAGGCAACCCGGGGCGTCGTGCTGGGGTACGACGGGCAACTCGTTCCCGGTTACTACTCGAGCTGTTGCGGTGGCACGGCCGCATCGGCGATCGACGCCATCGGGACCAGCCCGGTCAACGACGTCCCGCCGCTGGCCGGCCGCGTCGGCCAGGACGTGTGCACCGACGCGAAGGTCGCCCGCTGGACGATCGACCGTTCGCTGGGGCGGCTCACGCGACGCTTCGGGGCATGGGGGCGCCATCGCGGGCGCCAGGACGTTGCGGACCTCGCTGAGCTTGCCGCGATCGAGGTCCTGACGCGAAACGACCACGGACGCCCGACGCGCTACCGCGTGACCGACGTCGCGGCGCAGCAGGTCGAGCTGTCCGCCGAGCACCTGCGGGCCGCGGCCAACTTCTCCGGCGCATCGCTCGAAGCGCCCAGGCAGCGGCTGTGGTCCTCGCACGTGTCCGTCACGATCCGCAAAGACACAGCGGGCTTCGCCGGCCGCGGCTTCGGTCACGGCGTCGGCATGTGCCAGTACGGCGCCGAATCCCTCGCCCGCGCCGGCACGGACCACCAGGACATCCTGGAGTGGTACTACCCCGGCGCGGATATTGTCAAATCGTACTGAGGACTGGTTTGAGCGCTCCGTAGCGGCCTCCGGCCGCACACTCGTTTTCGTACAGCCCGCCGAATTTGGGTGGCACGGTTGAGTTCGCGCAGCGAACTCGGCCGTGGTGCGACGTCCGAAGACACGGCCGACGTCGCTTCGCGACGACAACCGTGCCACCCGAGCG
>Ga0209988_10002397_pt1 | contig 12380 bp, 8 predicted proteins | sample N075metaG_FD_183115 | JGI IMG/M metagenome (GOLD analysis project Ga0209988, IMG submission 183115) | Deep subsurface microbial communities from Kermadec Trench to uncover new lineages of life (NeLLi) - N075 metaG (SPAdes) (version 2) | ecosystem: Environmental > Aquatic > Marine > Ocean trench... | reverse complement strand
CCATCGAAACGTAGGCCATCCGGCTCGCCGCCTCCTGTTCAGGCGCAGAGTCCCGAATTATCGCTAATGACAACACCCCACCCGAGATGATTGCGCCTTGCATCAAACGAAAAGCCAGGAAGGTCCAGATATTACCTGCCAGCATACAGCCCAGAGATGCCAGAATAAATATTGCCAATCCAGAAAGGAGTACCGGGCGACGTCCAAATCGGTCAGACAATGGCCCTATGACTAGCTGCAACACTGCCGTAATTCCCAGGTAGCCCGCAACCGACAGGCTCACAATCGCATAGTCGGATTGAAACTCTTCCGCGATATTTGAAAGCGAGGGAAGAAACATGTTCAGTGACAGAACCGATAGCCCGGTGAGGAACACCAGGGTAAAAAACCCTGGGGGAGATTTGGCAGCATATTTCATTAAAAATTCATTTATAAAAACTCATTTATTTCGTAGGCAAAAAAAACCCCTTCGGCTTGTCGCCAAAAGGGTTTCTGTGAATCAATTTAGAAAATACCCGCTACGGCGACAGCATTAAGCTCTCCACGACAGTCACTACAACGAAAGTTTCGATGTAGTGTATTGAACGAACTGGTTGGTAAATCAAATCGGGTTCCATCAAAAGCAGTATTTAATTAATTAACGCTCTGCGTTCCATTTAAACACATATTCATGCGGAGTCCATCTTTTCCCCGCCACCGATTAAACCGATAGTATTCAGCGTCGAGGGTTAGCAGTAACCGACGGATAACCATTTTCTCCTGGATAAATGCCGAGTACCGGGAGCAGAATATCGCTGGTCAAAAACGAAGCCCATCTATCGGCAAAGCTGCCGTTCAGAATCGAAACGCCAGGGGCTGCAACGTGCCCTGAGCAGTCATTGAACATAATCAAATTAGGCAGGATTGATACGCCTGAGAAGAAACAATATTTTGGCAAGAATTCTACCCAGATCCTGTCTAACTTAATAGCGGGTAAGAATGTCCAGGTCGAATATAGTAAAAGTGATTGAAATACGCAGCGATGCAATTGAGCGAATCTGGTAGAAACATTCTTGGATTAAATAGTTAAGTTGTCAGTACCCGTTTTTGCTCTGAGCCAATCGACCGAACCATCCAGCTCAGAGCGAGGCCCTGCTTCTTTATGGAGCCACTCCCTGAAGGCGACGATCCTGGGTTGATGTTTCCAGTTCTTTGTGAAGGTAATCGTGTAGAAGAGTTTCGTAGCGGATTCCGCTTTAAACAACGGAATCAGGGTCCCAAGCGCGATTTTTCCCGCTATGTAAATAACGGGGCTGAGTGCTATGCCTTGCCCGTCCTCAGCAGCCCTCAAAGTTAAGTAAGGGTTTTCAAGGCGCGGACCTGTCGTTTGGGGCGGTTCTTCGAACCCAACTACTGAAAACCACTGATCCCATCTGTCCCAGGATTCATCCTCCCTGAGAATCGGATATTCCAACAGATCTTCGGGTTCCGAGATGGCAGGACCATTTTTCAGTAACTCGGGGCTGCATACGGGCATGCGACCTGAAGAGATGAATGCCTCGCTTTCAGAACCGGGCGGCTCCTCCCATGAGCAGTTAATTCGGACATCGAACGGTTGTTGCGAGGTAGATTCATCTGTTCCAATGGTAGACAAGTTCAATTCAATATCGGGATAGAGTCGGTTGAAGCGCAAGATTCGAGGAATAAACCAGCAAGAGGCAAAAGCGGCCGACGCCTGCACATACAAAGGGCCACTGACATCCTTACCTCTGATTTCCTGTGTCGCGGATTCGAGCCCATCCATCAGAAACGAAACCGTGGCCTGGTACTCAGAACCACGCAAGGTCAACTCGACACTTTGGGGATGACGTATAAAAAGAGGCGCTCCCAGAAAATCTTCGAGTATTCTTACCTGATGACTGATCGCCGACTGGGTAACACACAACTCTTCCGCTGCAGCCGTAAAACTGAGGTGACGAGCTGCGGCCTCAAATGCACGTAAGGATGGAAATGATGGCAGCCGACGACTCATAGCCTATGAATCCTATTCATACCCTTGTGAAAAATGATTATTTGCTTGCGGGTTCAGATAAATCCTACAATGAAAACACCAATTAATCTATTACTGAGGAGAGTGATATGAACCAAATCGGGCAAGATATGACTATTGGAAGAGTAGTAATACTATCGGCAATGGTAGCCACCAGTATCTTGATCGGAGGGATTGGCGGTCAGGTTTTCGCCCAGATGAAAGGGCCAACTGAAATGAAAGGAGTCTCGGTTACTGAGCTTGGTATTATTGACGAAGAGTCTCTTAAAGCTCAGCTTGGGATAGAAGGTTTTATTTTGCGCATGCGGGCAGTTACAGTGCAGCCGGGGGGACAGATCAGGGAACACAGCCATGCGAAGAGGCCTGGCCTGGTAAAGATGTTTAGCGGGGAATGGGTAGTTGGCGAGCCGGATGGCGAAACCCTTTATATGGCCGGAGAAGACAATTCCATTCCTAAAAACAAAGATACCGTGCACTGGGTATATAACCGGGGTAAGGTTCCGGCAATCGGTATTGTCTGTGGTATTCAGCCAAGTAGTTAAAACCATTACATTTTAAGCAGGGGCTAAACTAATCATTGTATTTTCGGCGATGCATTGTTAGCTGACATTGCAGGGCACGGTTATGCTATCAGCTTCACCTGCGTTCCAACATTAAAGGGGCACATTTTTTAAGTATTATCTAAGGTCCGCAGTGTTCATGCGCCGTGATAAGGTGGCGTTTCCCAGTGGGTGAGAGACACACCCGGCAATCATCGCTCCAGCCGGAATTCTACAGGCAACGTACTTATCTTAGATGACCGCAATGTGCCGAACTGAGAAGTTCCTGTCTGCAAATCAAACGACTGCTAACCGGAAACTGCCGTTCATTTTCAATCTGGCAACTGCTGCCTGAAAACCGGGTAGTGCTTCGACACCAACTGAGCTTATTTTGACGAAAGAGTGATATGTATTTCTTCACTGGGGGATTCAAACCGGTGACTGATTGCCTTTCGCTTAAAGTCCTGGGCATAGACCGTTATCACATGAGTTTCATTACCCAGATCAGCAAAACTAAAGGCCCCAGCGCTATTGGTAATCCTTGATCGATAAGATAATGATTTCGTGGTACCGCGGTTGATTTCAGCATCCAGGGTCACCCTGGCGTTATCTACAGGCACACCATTTTGATCGCTTACCCATCCGGATAGGTAGTGGGTTCCCTTGTCGATTACCAGGTTCAGGCTCCTGGTTTCGTTTGGCGCCAGGGTCACTCCGGTAATCTTGAAATATTCAGGGTATGCCGTCAAAAACTGGAGCTCTCCTGCGGGAAATCGATCCAGTTTAAAAAAACCGGAGGAATCGGTGCTCACCATTCGAACCAGGGAATCCGTTGTCGTGTTTCTGACGTTTATTTCAAAGTCAGGTACCGGCACCCCGGCGCTGCTCACTACCATTCCGTTGATATCGACCAGGTTTATGCTGGTCAGAATAACTTTTATAAACGGCGTGTTATGTGTCACCTCAACAGAATCGTACAGATACCGCGAATATTGAGCCTCAGGGAAAACTTCCAGGCGATAGGTTAAACCTGATCGCACTCCTTCAAATGAAAAATCACCCCTCTCGTCACTGGAGACGACATACTGCGTCAGACCTCGCGATTTGATCCGAATTTTCTGTACCGCAATTCCTTCTCCGATATCATTGCCAATCCAGCCATGGATCGAGGTGGTATCATTCGCTTCCGAGAGGGACACATCAAGCTTTATAGCTTGTCCACTCCCTAAATCATCGCCCCCAACCCACACCATTTCCTCCCGGTAACCAGAACGCATGATATTAACAACCGGGTTTTTGAATTTGGTGAGTTTAACTGATATCTGATACCTGCCCTCTGCGTCAGACCTGGCGCTGGCAAAACGATATTCCTCTGAAATCAGTGCATTTTCAATGGGCTGATTATCTTGATCGACAATCGTCCCGTAAATATTAACGTATCCCTGGATCGCCGTAGGAGAGACTGGCATTGCAGTTTCTGATTGAACCGGGACATGAGTGTCATCATTGCCAGGATTCTGGTCCAGTAAATCGTTGAAATTACTGATAATGCCCTTGATTTGATCACTCTCCAGAAGCAGGCCTGGCAGAGATTCGTTTTTCGCAACCGATGGCGCATCAATCAGGTAAAGATAGGAAGCGAGCAATAACGCTGCCACTATCGCAAATACCATAAGTTTCGATTTCATCGTTGGTTACCAGACACCTGCTGTGTTTGACATTGATACTGAGTCTGGTTGTCTTGCCAGATCAAACCCAGGGTCAATAATATCGTATTTTTGACAGTTATTTAGACAATTTTATCCCTATCTGGAATAGAGGAATTGGTCTTTTTTCACTACAGAAGTATAGGAAGAATTATCACCCTATTTCCACTATTCCACCAAGTAAAGAAAGAGATTCGCGAAGCCGTTCGACCCTGGAGTATCCGAAGTCTGACTGATTTCCGCCGACACGCCCAATATTGCTCCTTCCCGCCGGTCAATCCTGCCAAATTTCTGCCGCCATGCATGCCGACTACCTGCCACTTCTTTCGCAGGTTCAATGATCGGAATGTGCCGGAAGCCGAAGTTAATCCGGGAATTTTGAGGGGCAGCTATCGGGAAGCAGCCGTTCATTTTCAATCTAGCAACTGTGGTTTAGTACCACAGCAGGATCTCGTCTACACAATTTAAAATAGAAGTTGGGCATCAACGGTGAGATGCGAGTCCGCCTGATATTTTTTTAGCCAACACTCTTTAATCATGCCCATTGATGGCGAAGGAAAATGATTAAATTCTAACAAGTTCCAGAAGATCCTTTGAGAGAATTGCGGGGTAATTGAAATAGATCTTGCCGGGGAGAATTGCGAAATAAATTATTTGCAAAAATACTGTTGGCATGCTGATCTCTTGAGGTTAAAAAGCCTTCTGGCCCTTCACTTCTCAATTGGAAGAGTTCCTTCAAACTTGCCAATATCGAGGCATGTTCATAACTTGTATGATCCACCCTGTGATCCAAATAGGCTGAAACCAAAAGAGCCGGCACCCTCACACCGAGGTATTTAAAGTCGAATTCATGGCTGGACTTATCCCATCCCCCGGAAGGAGGTATTTTGGCAATAGGAGGCATTTCCTCCGTAGAGACCACGCTGTCATAGTAACCACCGGCTTCATCGTAGGTGATTAAAAGAAGTGTGTTTGCCCACAGTTCATCGTTTTGCCGAATGGCTTCATAGACATCAGCTATAAGATGATCACCTGGAACCAGGTTCGGCACTTCACCAGGGTGTTGCGAGTTTTTCCACAGATCCGGGTTCACAAAACTGTAGTCAGCCAATTGATTACTTTTGGCATCTTCAAAAAACTGATCCAGGTCTGTGACGTTCTCCGAGTGCCTGGCAACGTAAGGTAAACAGGCTGCCGTCTTTAAATTATCCGGACTATAAATTTTCCAACTCACATTTTTATTATGGAGACTTTCAAAAATAGTTTTCATTCCTTCCGGCGGGTTCAACCCGTCTTCGACCAACCACAAACTACCTGTGTAACCGCCAGAGCTTGCCGTATGCGCAAATAAACGATTGGGGCCTGTTGGTCCGGGAACAGATGAAAACCATCTGTCACAGCTAACGAAGTTTTGAGCTAATGTTGTGAGCGCTGGGATTTGTTCGGGACTAAAGAAACGCATAAATTCAATTTCTTTTTCTTTGTCACTCTCCGGAAAAACGGCAGAGAGCATACCCACTCCGGTCGGTTTTTGCCCGACATATTGTTCGTCCCCGTAAAGTTGTTTCATGGTATCTACAAATAAATGCGGCGGGTTGAATTCATTGTGAGCTACTGGGTCAGCTCCCGAACTTACATATACTTTTTCGCCGTTACTGTTGAAAGCAAACTGGGAGCCATCCAATTGCCCCACTCCCTTGGCAAAGCCCAGGAGGCGGTCAAAGCTTTGATTCTCCATCATCAAAACCACGATGCGGTTGATAGGATTCTTTTTCATAAAAGGGTTTTTATAATCGTCTGGTTTTAGCATGCCCCTGAGAAGAGGCTTCTGCGATTGCATTCAGTTTCTGCATTAAGCTGTATTCAATTTTAAGCGGGTAGCGTTGAATGTTCGCTCCGACCACATCGGCGTGGAGAATTACCGCCGGTTTCCGAGAGAGATGATCGTCTTCCATTAATAGGCCGATAGGAATCAAAGTCAGCAAATATTATCACATACCGAACTTTGGAATTGATCCGTGGGGCTGAGATATGAATGACTCTTATGTGCCGGAAGCCGAAGTTAATCTAGGAATATTGAACGGCAGCTTTGGAGATGTGGGTTACCAAGGTGTAATGGAACCAGAGGCCGCGTATATAGATAGGGGGCTGACACACAGCTTATATGGGTGAATGAATCACCTCACGTATATAATTTTTTTTCAGATTTCCAGGGAGGCAACCGAATCTACCGCAGGATTGTCATAATAGCTGGTAAGAGAGCCAGTTGTGGTAAAATCAATTTAGAGGTGAAACCTATGTGCGCCAATGCTGATAAGACAGTCCATCTAAAGACCTTGATAGCTGAGATTAAGGCTTTATACGCTCAATGGAAAAAGAATAGATCACTGGTTAAACCAACTGCCCTGCCTACACGCTGAACGCCCCATTCTTACCGTAAAACACTGGGTAATATGTACCTTCGAGGGGCTATCTCCTGGGAGCAATGGAAGTCGCTATACGAGCTTATCAGGGAGGCTAACCAGGTTACCTCTGAAGTGTGCGGTTAATCGGTAGGCGAAGATTTTTTCGATGCAACTACGCGAGCGGAAAAAAAGAGTATATTCCTATAAGCACTGCTAAACGAAAGTATTGATATGGTAAAACTGATTAACCGATTACTTTGCTGGATTGGGTTTCATGATTATCGAGTTGGATTTGGTTCTGACGATGTAGAAAAAGACAAATGTCGGCGATGTGGTGTTACTCGGACTGTAGCTAGATGATTGCACGACAATCGTGCATTACATCTAACCACGCATGGGCCAGCACAGAAACGCCAGGCAAGCGCAGATATAACCCTTCCCCTTGGGTGTGATTAGGAATTACGCATCCTTGTCACTCCTGTTCGTATGTGGCGCCGTCTAGTCGAAAGCGGTTGCTGTATTGGTCTCTCGATGTGCGGCAAATGCTGCCTTAATGTCATCTTCAATTACTCTACCCCTTGATAGTGGTGGCAATTTATTAATCCCAAAATAGCCAACTTCGCTTATCTCTAAGCCTGGCTGCGGAGGAGATTTATCAACTCGTTCGCATAGAAAGAAAAATATGTAAAAGTCACGAGCATCCTCGTCATATTCATGCTTTGCCTTATGCCGCACTCCGTATAGCGAAGATGCCGTGACAGCAATACATGCTTCTTCATGGATTTCTTTAACGACGTTTTCTGGCGGAGATAAGCCTACATCGGCATAGCCTCCTGGGAGGGTCCATAGTTGATCGGAAACTTCTCGCACAAGGAGTACTTTGTCGTCTTCAATTATGGCACCCCTGACGTCTACCCTCGGCGTAGCGTATCCCTTAGCGAAGTCTGGCACCAAAGATTCAATTTTTCGGATTGGGATATTCCCAAGCAGAGATAGCATCTGCTGGGCGATATTCGCGACTTCATCATACCTTTCCCGGTCATAGTCGTCAGATGTGAAGTGCTGGCCAGTAGACGCTATTGCCTGCAATCGTTTAGTCCAAGTTAACCAGATTTGCTCCATAGACCTTGCCTAGTAGATAGCCACGTAACGCCCGTCTTCAGCATCCCAGCAAAGCTTGGCCAGAATGAATGCGCTTGCTATGCGGCTCCATCCGTTTTCCTCGCTGTGATACTAACTTCTGGAGGTGCATATTCGTCGAACTGCGGTATACCATCGCTAATTGTTTCTATTGGCGACTTGGATGCAACGAATATATGCTTTTCACTTTCTTTAGGATGCTGAGGAACCGCTTCACCATCAAGTGTTGCAGGCATATACCACATTACTCCGGGATTGTGGTCATGCTCTGCAAACAGATGGCAGCCACAAGTTTGACAAAAATGCCAGTGTGCCAAAGGGCTGTGATAAATAGATAAGTTTTCTGTGCCTTTCGTTATCACAATATCTCCACGGCGTACGTACGCATAAGTGGCAAACAGCGAACCGTGGAGTCGACGGCATCTAGAGCAATGACAATGATAGAGTTCTTGTGCTGGGGCTATAACTTCGTAGGCCACGCTATCGCACTCACATCGACCATGGATTGGATTAAATGGTGAATCTTTCATTCGTCGAATTTTCCTGGAAATTACATAGCCGCATAACAAGTGATTATGTGACAAGCACGGATATCATGATATGTTGCTGGCGCGAATAATGTGATATGCCGCCAAATGCTCTCGTACATTCTCATAAAGCTATTGCTATTTCAATGGCCGCTCCGTGCCGAAAGCAGAAATTAATCTATAAATTTTGAACGACCGCTTACGAGAAAGTTGACCCTCAGATTCAGCCTGGTAACTTCGGCTTAGTGCCCACTAGAGACGTTCGGTTATTCATTATTTGATTGAAATACAGGATAAAATTGAAAAGGGTAGTGGGCTAATTTTTAGCTGGCCCTTAAGAATGTGGCATATTTACTTCAATCCACGTAGTGATTATATCAAACTCCGTACGAGGTCACCTTGATTCTAAGTTTAGCAATGTTTTAGATGCCTCGAAACCGTGGGAAACCTACTAACAGTAATTTTAGAATAATGCGTAATTTACATAGGTATTTTGTAGATCGACACAGCATTAAGGAGTCATCTTGAGATTTAGCACACTAACCATCACTATTCTCCCGTTAATACTTTTATCTGCCTGTGTATCCAGCGGTAAACATGAAGCGACACTTGCCGAAATGGATACAATGCGCGAATCCTTAGGAAACGCCCAGGAAGAAATCAACCGTAATCAACAGCAAATTGAACAAACTCTGCAAGAATTAGATGCTGCCAGGATGCAGAATGCGTTGGCTCAGGAGGAAATCAACCGTAATCAACAGCAAATAAAGAAAACAGAACTGCAATTAGAAACCGCCAGAAAGCAAATTGTGACAGCTACGAATGAGTTAATGATACTTGAAGCAAGAAAACAGAATCTTCAGGAGGAGCTCTCAGAATCACAGGTGCAAATGGCTACACTAAGTAGTATTGAGAATGAAACCAAGCGTCGTAATCAGATATATGAAAAATTTGTTAATCGCCTGAAAACCATGATCGACGGCGGTCAATTAACTGTCAGCATCGAACAAGGTCGAATTGTCATCAACCTCCCTAATAATGTCCTGTACAAAAGTGGTAGCGCTAAATTAAATCCCGAAGGTGAGGAGGCCCTGACTCAAATCGCCATGGTACTTAGCCAATTTTCAGACAGGCGTTTTCAGATTGAAGGGCATACTGACAATAAGCCAATTAAAAGTGCACGGTTTCCCAGTAACTGGGAACTATCTACTTCCAGGGCACTCACAGTCGTCCATCTATTGACAGATATGGATGTTGTTCCTGAGAATATTTCAGCCGCCGGATTTGGTGAATTCCGCCCAAGAGCTGATAATGAAACTGAAGAAGGTCGGCAGCTCAATCGTCGCATAGAAATCATTATGCTTCCGAATCTTGATATTCTTTCAAACGAACTGCCTAAAGTAACACCGTAATGATCGGGTATCTGGGGACACAATACTTAACTATTATTAATTAAGTATTGTGCCCCCAGTAAATGTCCCCCAGTAAACATCCAGAACGCAAGCACCAGAATCGCGGCACCCCAGAGGAGCAAGGCGCCACCGGTCGCATAGCCGAGCCAATGGCCGGCGGGAACTTATTTTTCGAATAGAATGAACAGGGTGGCCCCGGCGATCCAGTAGAGGTCCATCACCCCACCGAAAAATAGGAGCCCCATCAGGAACCAGCAACAGCCTACGCAGAAAGCACCGTGCACCAGGCCCATGCGTAGCGCACCTCGGACGCCCCGGTCTGAATCCAACGCACGGTCTCGTTGTCGATCTCGACTGCACCAAGAAATCGGACCTTTAGCCGCGCCGGCGGTTCGCCACCGACCCTTTAAATTTACCTTTATCCAGAAGTATGCGATTGTAGCTACATGCAAATACTTGCAGCTCCGTTTCAATTTATAATCCTGTTGGTCATCTTCGCTAGTTCGGTTTGTGCTTCCGAAGACCCGATTGTGACGCAGAAGATTGAAGGGAGTTTCCAGGAGGTATCAAGTAGTGTGCGGGCGGCGATTATTGGCAAGGGTATTAACATTGCGCATGTCCTACAAGCGAGCCAGATGTTACATCGAACTGAATCGGCCTTTGGCTACGAGAGCAGTGTGTATGTCGATGCTGAGATATACGAATTTTGCAGTGCGCGCATCTCGCACAAACTTTCCAGAGCCCACCCTGACAACATAGTACTCTGCCCGTTCACAATCAGTGTCTATACCGTCAAGGACGAACCCGGCATGGTTCGGCTCACCTACCGCATTCCAACTGGAAGACCGGGCACAGAAGAAATCGTCAAGGAAGTGGTTGTGCTGATAGAAAGCATTATTGAAGATGCGACCTGGTAGAAAGTCGCTTGTGTCATACGACAAGAAGGTTTCAGAACATTACACCCATGGAGAATTGCTTGGCGCGATTCGATCCGCCGTTATCAAACTGGGTAAAACCATCGAAAGCGTTAGCATTGATGATCTTGCCCCGGTAGATGAGTTTCATGTCGGTGGGCGTCCGGCTACTGATAATCTACTCGACCAGCTCAAATTTTCTGAATCGGACCATATCCTCGACGTGGGTTGCGGCCTGGGCGGCGCTTCGCGGTATATAGCCAACAAGTACAACAACCGTGTCACTGGCATTGATCTAACCCAGGAATACATTGATGTTGGGAGGGAATTATGCGCCTGGGTCGGGCTAGATAAGCAGGTTTCCCTCTATCAGGGTAGCGCGCTTTCTATGTCTTTCGAAGATGAAACATTCGACGGCGGTATCATGTTGCATGTCGGAATGAATATTGATGACAAGGCCCTGCTCTTTGCCGAGGTTTACCGTGTGTTGCGCCGGGGTGCGTCTTTCGGTGTCTACGATATCATGCAGATAAATAATGGCGAGTTGAGCTATCCGGTTCCCTGGGCAACAGAAAACTCTACCAGTAAATTGGCGACCATTGATCAATATAAACAGGCTTTGAGTCATGCTGGGTTCAAGGTAGGCGCGCATACCACTCGTCGCGATTTTGCACTTGGTTTTTTTAACCAAATGCACGCGAAAACCGAGGCTAATGGAGGCCCACCGCCTCTCGGGCTACACCTTCTGATGCAGCAAAGCACCGTCGTTAAATTAAAAAATATGGTTGATAATATCACCGCAGGACTTATTGCCCCGGTGGAGATAATTGCGCAAAAACAATGATAAAGTTTTATAGCTGCATTGCGTTACCCGGCACAGGCAGCGTGGCTGTTCGGCAATAAACCTGAATTAGTTAAACGTTCGCGAACGTCGACTGTCGTCACCTGGGTCTTAACTTGGAAGATTATGAGCAAATCAACAGAGCGCTTCTCAGACAGGGTTTCTAACTACATCGAGTATCGCCCTTCATATCCGCGGGAGTTAATCGATACACTAATGACTGAAAGCCATTTGAACAGTCAATCCACGATTGCCGATATCGGTTCTGGTACCGGTATATTTTCCAGACTGATGCTCGATAAAGACTGTTACGTCTCAGGTGTCGAGCCAAATAGAAATATGCGCGAAGCAGCGGAGCAGCAACTAGTCGGCTATCACAAATACTCCAGTATTGATGGTCAATCAGAGCGTACGGGTCTTGATGATACTTCGATAGACCTGATAACCGCTGCACAGTCATTCCACTGGTTTGCGACCGGTGATACGCGGCGGGAATTTATACGCATATTAAACCCCGGGGGTCATGTTGCCCTGATCTGGAATCAACGTAAGCTCGACCAGCCATTCCAGATAGAATACGACTGCATGTTGCGTAAATTCGCCGCAGATTATAGTACCGTCAATCATATGAATATTTCGTCTGAAGATATCGAAGACTTCTTCAGCCCAAATCAAGTTGCGAAGTTTGAGTTTGAAAACTCGCAGATTTTTGACCTGGCGGGGGTTTTAGGACGGATGCAATCATCATCCTATGTACCAAAAACAGGTACGGCGGAGCACCTCAAGTTAATTCAGGCTGCCGAGGATTTATTTAACCGTTACCAGTCCAGCGAAACAATAAGTTTCGAATATAACTCTGTTTTTTAT
>Ga0209988_10002392_pt1 | contig 12384 bp, 10 predicted proteins | sample N075metaG_FD_183115 | JGI IMG/M metagenome (GOLD analysis project Ga0209988, IMG submission 183115) | Deep subsurface microbial communities from Kermadec Trench to uncover new lineages of life (NeLLi) - N075 metaG (SPAdes) (version 2) | ecosystem: Environmental > Aquatic > Marine > Ocean trench... | reverse complement strand
CCGACGCCCCGCGCATCGCCAGATGCGAGCAGAAGGAGTGCCGCAGCAGGTGGACACCGGACTCGGTGAGCCCTGCCTTTCGTGCAGCTCGGTGAACGAGTCCCTGGACCACCTTCTGCGTCAGCGGCCGCCCGAGGGGATGGGCGCTCTCGATGACGGATGTTCGGACAGGAAAGTGCAGAATGTCTGCGCGGACAGCTCGGTAGAGACCCCCCGGCACTCGGGCGACTTCTCTCGTTTCTCTCTCTCCCTCACTCCTCAGAGCATGGCCAAGAAGTTCGGCACGATTCGATTGTTGGCGATGGAGGTTTCACGAAGGCGCTGCGAAAGCTCCGAGATCCTTCTCGCCCCCTTTGGGGTGTCCGCTCGCCCTACGAGTTCGTGAAGCACCCGCCGCATCAAGGACAGACTCAATTCAGGATGAGGCTGAAAGAGTCGCACCCGGTCACGCCATCCGAGGACTTGATTCGGTATGTCGGCGCTCTCGGCGAGGATGGTCATGCCCTCGGGTACCTCTGCGAAGTAGTCGCTGTGGTCCTCTTGTATGGCGAGGCGAGACGGGCAGCCGAGAAAGATGGGATCGATACGCCCAGCTTCTGTCAGCAAGAGCTCGCCCGTTCGAACGAGCTCATTCCCCCAGAGGTTTTCCAGTTGGGTCCCCATGCCGGCCGGGTTCGGGTTCACCGTTCCCCCGAGGGCGCAGAGCCCGATTTGGCCGCCCCCACAAAGTCCCAGAAAACCGAGGTCCCAATCGAGAATGCACTTCCGCACGAACTCGATGAGATCCTCCTGCCAAGAAGCGAGGGCGCCGCGGGCAGCGCTGAGGTGAGCCAAGGACCCGCCGATGACCACAGCTGAGAGGCCATCTGGGCTCTCTGGGTAGACACGCTCCTTCGATGTGGCCTCGATGATGGTCCGATGGAAGAATTTCCTCGTCCACCGCCCCGCCGTCTCGAGCAGCCGGTTGAGATCATAATCCGGGGGGGGATCTATCTTTGGCCGATACATCTCGTAGTTGTCGTGATCGGGAGTGATGTGGGCAGAAACAAACAAGACGCTGCCTTCTGGGATGCCCACGTCCCTGCGAACGCGATCGTCGTCAATCACAGAACCCATCCTTGCGTTGCTTCAGGAGGCGGAGCCTACTCGACGCCGTAGCTGATCATGTCGATGAGCTGAGAACTACCGTCGATATCATCTTTGTACTGCTCGGCAATAAATCGGTTGACGCGTGCGGCACACGCCGCCGTTATTGTTCCCGGCGTCGTCGAGTCGATCAGTCTCGCCTTCTCGCTGATGACATCAGCGACATTTCGCTTTCGTCGGAGGATCTCCCTGAAGGGCCGCAAGTACTTGGACTCGGTGCTGGGCAGGCCTTCGTCGGCAAGGGTCACGAGGTAGGAGAGATACTCGTTCACCGCTTCTGAGGCCGGCCCCAAAACGAGCCCCTCTGATTCCATCATTCTCAGGGTAGCGTAGGAGGGCAGGAAGATCTCCGATCCCGTCGTGCGCCATTGGGCGCCGAGGGATGCGATCTTGATTTCGAGCCCGGGAGACCCAAAGACGCGGCGCAAGACTCCCTTGTAGAGCGCTGCCATGGCCAGCGCCAACGAAGGAATATTCGAATCCGCGCATCTGATCTCAATGGTCTTGTTCGTCTTTCTGATCGGCGAAGAACCATTGTTGTAGCTGCCGAATATCCGCCGATTCTCCGCCGTGGGCTGGAGTCGGTCCAAGAAATACCCGGATCTGGCAGCCTGCAAGCTGTCGATCTCGTCTGTGCTCGAGACATACTGGGAAAGCTGGCACATGTGGGGCGCAGCAGCATACGACTCGTTCCGATAGAGACTTACTCTTCCGCAGTTGACAGTGTTCTTCCCGCGCATGAATGAAGACGACGACATAAGGGCAAATACGGGGTCCATGGACTGCAGAAGGTTGTATTCGCCCACGAGATCGTCTTCATGATCAACGTGCAGGTGCGTACCGCAGGAGGAACGTTCCATGTCACAATGATCTTTGCCCATGACCTCTTCGAACAGCGCATAGCGCGGAACATCGAGAACCTTTTCGGGCCGATTGGCCGGTCCCACCTCTGAGAGGGGTACTTCGGAAAGCCCCAGGGAGTCGGCGATGGACCAGACTGCTCTCAGCTCCATCAAGAGGTTGGCCTCCACCTCGGCGATGCTGGAGGACGGTGGCGGATTCGCCTCGACGACCGCATGGGAGAATTCGGCAACGATGTTTCCCGTGTTGTGACGATGGCTCACGACCTCCGCGGCTCGGTTGGAGATTTCCCCCTGCTCATCGATGAGCATGACCTCGGTTTCGAGACCGATGAGTTTTCCGACTTGTTGGTCGAGCATGGGCGCACGCTTCTCACGGGCCGCGTCCCCCGCGTGGCCCGGCTGCTGGCTTTGGCTCACCGGATCGACTCGATGATTCGGAACGGCGAACTCGACGACCTGGCCGAGGCAGCCCGACGATTGAACCTGACCCGGGCTCGGATTCGCTCAAGGAGTTGGAACGAGCCGCCGCTGACACTCAGATTAATCAACGCCCGCTTGTGCGCCGTTCCGTCGGGTCCGGTGAACTCGATCTCCGCGCTCGGGAAATCGGGGATCAGGCTTGTCGCTCCTAGTAGGGTTGTCCCTCCGCAGCGTTGGAACGTCCTGGTTTGTTTTTCCAGTCGGCCTGGGGCGTTCCAGCGGAAGCGGATAGGACGCTCTCTATTAAGTCCACCGAGAGTTTGTCTCCCCTCAAGCAGCCGTTTCTTGCGCATCGGGCTTAGTGTGATCGTAATACGGTCCTTGGACTCATCAACGTATCGAAGTCGAAGCCGAAGCTTGCTGTCAAGTTCAGTTACTTCGTCAAACCGAAACAAAAATTGTGCAACTGGCCGTCCGTCAGAAAGTATCCGACTTTCAGACTCGATTGACCCCACCAACGCGCCGTTCTTGTCGCGTTCAAGAACCATCGTCCTAAAGAGGTCATGCCCGGAAGCCTCGACCGCCACCTCCCGCCACTCTCCAACCCACGGATCGGCCTCCGCACATCCCACTGCACCGGCGACGATGAACAACCCGATTAGAGCTAGTCGGAATGAACGCATGGTTTCTAACTTTCTCATGGCTTCGGCATCCATTTCTGATCCGCAGGAGCTATTCTTCCTCAAAAAACACGCGACGCACCGCTTGGGGATTCGGGAAGTAATTAGCGGTCTTGTCTGGGTGCATTACTTCCTCCACCCATCGGTGTCTCTCAAGTTCTCTTGCCACAATCCGCTAATCAACGCCGAGCGCAGCAAGGTCCGAGGGTTCGGTACATTTGACCTCCTGCGGATCAGGGGAGGGCCTGTCAGCAGTGTAGGCGAAAGCTCGTCGCATATCGTTATCGTATGGAAGGGAGCGGCCCCGCCCTGACCCATTATACAGGCGATGCCTAGGCTCTCTCGGCATCGGGAAGAGCGAGAGAGCCCAAACGGGGGTCACAAGGACAGAGGCGCTCTCGACGGTCCATCGTGACGACCCATGTTCGGCGGGATTTCTGCGCCCCGGCTGTTAACCAGAGAGCCGAAGTTTCGCTCAGCGTATGGTCTGGCTCCCCAGACGTGACGCTAAACGAAACATCGGGAGAGCCCAAAGTCCCGTGAATCTGGACCGCTCAAGTCGCGGACGCACTGCAGGTCGACTCGAAATGTCGGTCGGTTGAATAAATGTACAACACGAGCTGGCTTCCGGAAACCGAGGAGCTGGCCTGCGCGCGCGGCCTGTGGGGGGATCTCTGGTCCCTCCCGCTAGCGGACGGCGAGCCCCGGCAACTGACCGAAGCCGGGGACGACTTCACGGTGAGCCATGCCTGGTCCGCCGACGGCCGGTACGTGGCGTTCGGGCGCGGTCACCCACGAAGCGATGCTTTGATGATCCGGGATTTTCGCTAGCCGAGCGAGTTGGCTCCCCAGATGTGACGCTAAACGAAACATCGGGACAGCCGGAAGTCGTAGTGTTCTTTTACTGGATCGTCCCAAAGTCACGTGGCTTCAACTAAGGAATTCGACGATCGAGTTTCGGTACATTACGCCCTGCCGCCGGTACGCACGGTGCATCCAAGCTATTTTACTCCACAGATTCGCGTCCCTTGCCTTGCAGCTGCCAATCCTCATAGACTCCGGGCCAACCCTACAGGGGAAGGCATGCCCGCGAAGCCCGGCCAGACACTCGCCCATTACCGCATCGTCGAGAAGATCGGCGAGGGCGGCATGGGCGTGGTCTGGAAGGCGGTCGACACGACCCTCGATCGCGAGGTCGCCATCAAGGTGTTGCCCGAAGCCTTCGCGGGCGAGGTCGAGCGGCTGGCGCGCTTCGAGCGCGAGGCCAAGGTGCTGGCCACGCTCAACCACCCGAACATCGCTGGCATCTACGGCCTGCACGAGCACGACGGAATCCGCTTTCTCGCCATGGAGATGGTCGCCGGCGAGGAACTCGCCGCGCGCGTCGACCGCGGACCGATACCGCTCGCCGAAGCGCTAGATATCGGCGGCAAGATCGCCGACGCCCTCGAGGCGGCCCACGCCGCCGGGATCATTCACCGCGACCTCAAGCCGGCCAATATCAAGTTGACGCCCGACGGCAAGGTCAAGGTGCTCGACTTCGGGCTGGCCAAGGCGTTGGCCTCGGACCCGGCCTCGGGGGACCCCGACCCCGAAATGTCCCCCACCATGACCTCGGCCGGAACCATCGCCGGGATGATCCTGGGGACCGCCGCCTACATGAGCCCGGAGCAGGCCCGTGGCCAGCCCGTCGACGTACGCGCCGACGTGTGGGCATTCGGCGTCGTGCTGTTCGAAATGTTGTGCGGTAAGCGTCTGTTCGACGGCAAGACGGTGTCGGACACCCTGGCCTCGGTGCTCAAGATCGAGCCCGACTGGAAGGACCTGCCCGACGACACGCCGCCGGCGGTACGACGCTTGCTGCGTCGCTGTCTGGCCAAGGAGCCCGAGGATCGCCTGCACCACATCGCGGACGCGCGCATTGAGATCCGCGACGCGTTGTCCGGGGACTCGCCCGACGAGATCAAGTTCAGCGGGACGCCACAGGCACAGGCGCGGGGATCTCGCGTTCTGCCGTGGGCGATCGCCGCGCTTGGCGTCGTCATCGCCGCCGGCGCGCTGTGGCTCGGCAATCCCTTCTCGAAACCCGCGCTGCGTCCGACCCTCAGCCTCGCCGCACCGTTCCCGCCCGAAACCCGTCTGTACAACGACCAGCTCGGCAACCTGGCGGTCTCCCCCGACGGCGATTATCTCGCCGTCGTTCTGATGCAGGCTAGCGTCCGGCAGATCTTCCTCCGCGCTCTCGACGATCCACGGACCGCACCGATCGAGGGTACCGAGGACGCCACCATGCCGTTCTTCTCCGCCGACGGCCGGTGGCTGGGATTCTTCGCCGGCGGCAAGCTCAGGAAAGTCTCCGTGGACGGGGGCACGCCGCTGACGATCTGCGAAGCACCAGGACTCAATCGCGGCGCAAGCTGGGGCCCGGGCGACGTGGTCGTGTTTTCGCCGGGCGTAGACACGTCGCTCATGATGGTTCCGGGATCGGGTGGAACGCCGACGCCGATCACTACGATCGACGAGGAGAGCAACGAGCGCAGCCACCGCTGGCCGCACGTGATGCCCGACGGTGACGCGGTGCTGTTCACCGTGGGCTATCTCGACAGCTCCGAGAGCTACGAGGAGAGTCCAATCGACGCGGTCCGCATCTCCACGGGTGAGCGCAAGACGGTACTGCAAGGCGCAAGCTTCGCGAAGTACGTCGAGAGCGGGCACCTGGTCTTCGCCCGAGGCGGCTTCCTGTTCGCGGTCCCGTTCGACCCCGACGCCCTGGAGGTGCACGGCACGCCGGTCCCGGTCGTGGAGGACGTCATGGGGAGCCGCAGCTCGGGGCTGGCTTACATGGACGTCTCCGCAAACGGGCTGCTCGCGTTCATCACAGGCGAGCAAACCTTCGCCCGCAGGGTCCTGGCGTGGGCCTACCCGGACGGGACTACCGAGCGTTTGGCGACGCCGGCCCATACTTACAGCGGACCGCGGTTGGCTCCCGACGGCCGGCGTGTCGCCGTCACCATGCTGGGCGAAACGAGCGCCGACACGTGGATCTACGACATCGAGCGAGAGACCACGACGCGCCTGACCTTCGAGGGCAACAACTTCGTTCCGGTCTGGTCGCCGGACGGCAAGTGGATCGCTTTCGGCTCCGACCGCGGCGGACGAAGTGCCGTTTACCGCAAGCCCAGCGACGGCAGCGGAGATGTCGAACTGCTGCTCGGCGACGACGACAAGACTTACACTCCGAACTCGTGGTCCCCGGACGGTCGCTACCTGGCCGTGGACGATCTTTCGGGCACGTCGAGCATCTCGATCCTGTCCCTCGAGGACGGCGAGATCACCGAGTTCCTGCACACCGACCGCGACGAGTACATGTCCGCGTTCTCGCCCGACGGCAAGTGGATCGCGTACCAGGGGGACGAGAGCGGCCGGTACGAGATCTACGTCAGGCCGTTTCCCGGCCCCGGCGGGAAGTGGCAGATCTCGGTCAACGGAGGCGCGGAGCCGTACTGGTCGCGGGACGGCTCCAGGATCTTCTTCCGGAACAATCAGCAGTTTTTTGCGGTCGACGTGGAAACCAGCGGCGGGAGCTTCCGCGCCGGACGGCCGCAGGTCACGGTGGAAGACGTGGAACAGCTGACCGGGGAGCAGAGCTACTCGGTCGATTCGAACGGCGAGCGTTTCCTCAAGCTCGTGCGGGCCGATGAGGGAGAGACGGGCCCCGACCGCGTCGTCGTGGTCGTCAACTGGTTCGATAAGCTGCGTCGCGTCGTGCCGCACGGACGGTAGGCGCGCAAGTTTAATGTTGAAAGGACTGTACCCGACCACGTAGTGTCCAAGACCGTCACGTGAATAGCTGTCGATCGCGTAGTGTCCAAGTACTCGGCCGAGCCTAAATCCGGGCAATTCCAACCCGCTCATCATTGCGTAGGGTTCTCGGCTCTCCACGAACCGAAAGAGCGAGAGAGCCGAACTGGGGCGAGGCGTGCCGCGAGGTTCTCGGTGAGGAATGGCAGAACCTGGATTAGGCGCAAACTCCGCCCCCATCTGTTAACCAGAGAGCGATTGTTTCGCCCAGCGTATGGTTTGGCTCCCCAGACGTGACGCTAAACGAAACTTTGGGAGTACTAGAAGTCCTGTGAATCCGGGTCAGGGCCGCCTGAGATAGACTCCGGCCAGAGGGATTGGGTGGCGCCGTGACGATCACCGAGAGCGACCAGGGAGGGGCAAAAGTACTCATCTGCGCACCGACCCAGGCGCGAGATAGACTAGCGCCAGCGATGGGATGAGGAATAGCCCGCAGATCGAACCCCGGTTATCATTGTACGGGTGATGCCGCTTGCAACTCGTGCCTCAACGCTCGTGGCACTGCTATGGATCTGCTGCTGTCTTTGCGGCGTCGAGTCCCGGGCGGCCAAGAAACGCCCACTCGAACTGCGGCGCGTCCAGCTGACGCTGCCGGGGTTGCCGGCCAAGGTGATCCCCACCGATCTCGACGGCGACGGCCGTCAGGATCTGCTCTTCATCCTGGCCTACACCGAGATCGAGACTATCGGCGTGGCGCGGGTCGAGGATCTGGTGCAGTTCACGACGGTGATCCCCGCGGTCTTCGACCGGCGTGAGGCGCAGGCCTACCTGGCGCGGACCGACGGTGGATACGAACGGGTGGGGGAGCCGCTCGCGCTCGACAATGTGCTGGCCGTCGCCGCAGGACCGGAGGGCATGCCACCGCTGGCCCTGACCGACGACGGTGTGGCGGAGATCGTGCTCGACTTGCAAGCGGAGACCGTGCTGACGCTGCGCCCGTTGATCGAGGAGCCACCGGTGATCGCTGGTTCGCGCAGTTTCTTTTCGAGTCTGGATTGGGTTCTCGACCTCGACGGCGACGGGGACAAGGACGTCTGGATCCCGGCGCTCGATGGTCCCGCGTTGTACCTGAATCAAGACGGCCGGATCGCAACGTCACCGGTTCAGCGTCTGTCGTTACCGGGCGATCGACGCGGCACGGCGATGCGGCACTACCCACTACCCGCCGTACAGGACCTCAACGGGGACCAGCGGCCCGACCTGCTGGTCCGATCTCGTTACGACGAACACAACGAGATGCACGTCCTGCTCGGACAGCCGGACGGGCGCTTTGCGCCGATCTACGCCGGCGACGCGGCGTGTACTCTCGGCGAGAGTGCGTTGCGTTTTGTCGGGCCCGAGGGGGAGGTCTCGACGACCGTCGAGGACCTCGTCTTTTTCGGCGATCTCGACGGCAACGGACGCGCCGAACTGGTGACCCAGACGAAGATCGACCCCGAGAAAACGGGCATGCGAGCGGGCATGAAGGACGCGAAGCGACCGCGTCACACGTTTCGTTTCTACCGGCTGGACGAGCGGCTCCGTGTCGAGGAGCAGCCATACCAGGAGATCGAAACCGAGGGCTACTCCTTCGAGGCCACCTTCGGGGGCGTCGAGTTCTCGCAGTTTATCGACCTCGACGCCGATGGGCGCACCGACCTGATCACGATGACGTTGGATTTTTCGATGTTCGGGATCCTCAAGGCGATGGCGACCAAGCGCATGACGATCGGTGTGAACTTTCACGTCTGGGCCCAGCACGAGGACGGCAGTTTCCGTGAGGTCGAAGGGCTGGACCTGACCGAGAAGCTGCGGCTCGACATGAAGCGATTCAAGATCGGGCGCCTGGCCCACTTTCAGGGAGACTACGACGGCGACGGCCGTATCGACTTCGTTCGTTTCGGGCACGGAAAGCGGATCACGATCCATCTCGGCCAGCCCGGGTGCCGCTACCGGGCGGAGCCGGATCTGTTGCTCGAACTGGAAGAGGAACCGCAGGATCTGGAGTTGATCCGTGTCGCGGACTACGACGGAGACGGGCGGTCGGACTTCTCGATCATGCGCTTGTTGCCCGCGACAAGTGTGGACGTATCCCCGCCCGTGCGGATCGATTTCTACCTGAGTGGCACGCCGTGAGCGCGCGATTTCTGATCGCGCTCGGTTTGCTCGGGGCGTCCGCGCCGCAGGCCGGCGACGAACCGCCGTTGTTCCCGCAGTTGCAAACCGAGACGTTCGACGGCGGGCGGCGCATCGACATCCTGCACGTGCCGCTCGTGGCCCACGCCGCGCCGCGGGCTGAAGACGGGGGGCGTACGCTGATGCTGCTCACACGGGTGGGGGATGCCGGGGAGCCCGCGACCGATCGTGGTCCGTGTGACGACACGACGCCGGACGCTACCGCGCTGTACCGCCTCGACTACGATCGAGCCCGGCCGTCGCTCATTTTGCTGCGCGACGACCTGCCCGCGGATGCCACGAATATCGATGCGTTCGATGTGGACGGGGATGGGGTGGACGAGGTGCTGATCTTCCGGCCCGGGCAAATGCTGGTGCTGGGTGAGTCGGGGACCGAGGTGCTGGTCGAGGACGAGGACCTGCGACGGGCCGAAGCGTCTCTCGACGAACCGTGGCTGCAGGTCGTGGGTGTCGGTACGGCAAAGTACTACCGGCCCGGTTCCACTCCAGGCTGGGAACTCGTCTCGCAGGTCGAGTTGCCGATCAAGGCATCCCTCGGGCCCGATGGGTTTCGCGTCTCCTCGCCAGCGCCCGTGCCCCTCGGCCGGGGCGCGGATGGGGCTCTGGTGTTTTCCACCGGGGCACAACCGTATGGCTCGCAGCGGCTGAAGGTCCTGCTCGTGCGGCCCGAAAACGGCGAGGTCGAGGAATGCTGGGCGCGGCTGCCGACGCCGGAGACGCTCATCACGCAAGTACCGCTCTTGCTTGCGGGCGACCCCGTGTTGCTCGTCACCAGCATGCCGGCCGAGGACTTCGGGTTATTCAAGGCGCAAGAGTTACGGCTTTTCCCGCTGAAGCGCGACCGCTCGCGTAGCGGCCGTCCGCCGCTGGCCGCGTTCAAGACACGCGCCAACATCATCATCTGGACGGACGCCAGGCCGCGCTTGCTCGACGTGGATCGCGACGGCCGCGAGGACCTGGTCCTGATCTACTGGAAGGGCTTCGATCGCGAACACATCGTGCTCGACGTGTACCTGCAGGAAGAAGACGGCGGGTTCAGCGAGTCGGCCCGGACGACGACGCTCAAGGTCAAGCACGCCGACTCGTCCGTGTCGTCCTACGTTTTCCACGACTTCGACGGCGATGGGCGTTTCGACCTGATGCTCGTCGCCGATGGGAAGTTGTTGATCCATCGCGGCTCCGCAAAGTCCGTCGGGGGCAGGAAGTTGCTGGAGAAGACTCCGGCGTACTCGGCGCCGCTGGTCATCACCGCTCTCGAGAACGGTGGCGAGGTGGTGGTCGTGATGGGGTCCGGCGGAATCAGTACCACGACCTTGGATCTCGACGGGGATGGGCGTAGCGAGGTGTTGCTGGTCGGAAGGGATGACGATGGGAAGGGCTTTGTCAGTCTTGTGTTGTTCGACTACGAGGACCCGCCATGAATCGATTCTCACGTCTCGCCCTGTTGCTGGTTCTGGTCGTCGTGGCCGGCTGCCGTTGTCCGGCGCCCGAACAGGCGGACGTCACGCGGTTGCGCGAGACGCTGCAGGGCTCTTGCATGGAAACTTTCTGTGAGGACGGGATGAGGACGGGGTAGGATGACAGGCCGGCGAGGCGCGGTCCGAGCGTCGATCGACCGAAGCCGCGCAAGCGCTAAACATCGGTTACCGACGTAGGCGAGCATAGCTTGACACGGGATGGGTCACTCGTGATCCTGTCCGGGAACGGTATGGAGGGCTCTTGATGCGCCTTATGTTGATCGTTGTCGTGTCGATCTCACTCCTGGCAACTCCGGCGATGGCAACTGACGGAACGCAGACTTCCAAAACCAAAAGGTTTTCCGTGGGGATCGGTTACGCGGGCACCGCAATCGATGTCGATTTCAAGCGCGCCGGAGACGACCTCCTCACGCTCGGCGGTTGGGGCCTACGCGCTCGCGGTGTGGTGAAGGGACCCTGGGCGCTACAGGTCCGCTACCTGAGCGATGACGGGGACTACCGCGGCGGTGGCAAGATATTTCTCGATCAGCTCGATCTGCAGGCCAGTTTCAAACTACTTGAATCGGACAGGAAGTACTTCCAGGTGTATGCCACGCTCGGGCTGTCCCGGTTGGATTTCGAGGAGCGAATCCCACTGACCGGTACGTTCTCGGACCGGGCATTCGGGGCGGCCGTTGGGGTCGGGCTGGAATACGGCCCGCCGCGCTACGCCCTCTTCGTCGATTTCAGCGCCACCTTCGTGGACGTCCGGTTGAGTCCCGGTGTCACGGAAACCTGGACGATCGTGAACACGATCGGCGGCTTTGCTTTCAGATTCTGAGACGCTTGCTAGGGGCAGTCCCCCGGTCCGGCCGCTCTCGGCTTACCCGCGCTCTCGCTTCCGTAGGTACTGTTGTTCCCGTCGTAGTTCTGTAGAACGTAGAAGAAGGCTTGACCCAATTCAGGAAGCTCTCCGTCTTCCCAGCCCAACGTGTCCTCGTCGGTCGAGTTCGCCTCGATGCAGACCACGGTGCCCAGGTCGATCGAGGAGCCCGTTACCACGACGTTGTTCAGCTCTCCGCGGATCACGTCGTAGGGTATTGTCAAGTTGCGGCGGTGTCTGCCAGACTGGCCGGATGAATAGCCACACGCCCAGCTACCGTGGATACAGATTCCCGCCGGAGATCATCAGCCATGCCGTTTGGCTCTACCACCGCTTCTGCCTGAGCTTCCGAGATGTCGAAGACCTCCTGGCAGAGCGGGGGATCATCGTCACCTACGAGAGTATCCGACTGTGGTGTCTGAAGTTCGGTCCCAAGTACGCCCGTACGCTCAAGCGTCGCCAAGGTCGCCTGGGCGATACGTGGCACCTCGACGAACTCTTCGTGACCATCCAGGGGCAACGGCAGTATCTCTGGCGTGCCGTTGACCAGGACGGCGACGTGATCGACATCCTGCTCCAGCCGCGCCGCGATCGGCGTGCGGCTGAACGTTTCTTCCGTAAGCTGTTGAAAGGTCAGGGCGGCGTGCCCCGGAGGATCGTCACCGACAAGCTGAGGAGCTATGCAGCAGCCCACCGGACCATCATGCCCTCAGTCGCCCACGACACAAGCCAATACGCGAACAATCGGCCGGAAGTCTCCCACGAGCCGACCCGGCAGCGGGAGCGAGGCATGCGAAAGTTCAAATCCATGGCTCAAGCGCAACGGTTCTTGTCCGTGCATGGGATCACCCAAAATCTCTTCCGTGTTGGACGCCATCTGCTGCGGGCGGCCAACTACC
>Ga0209988_10002391_pt1 | contig 12385 bp, 6 predicted proteins | sample N075metaG_FD_183115 | JGI IMG/M metagenome (GOLD analysis project Ga0209988, IMG submission 183115) | Deep subsurface microbial communities from Kermadec Trench to uncover new lineages of life (NeLLi) - N075 metaG (SPAdes) (version 2) | ecosystem: Environmental > Aquatic > Marine > Ocean trench... | reverse complement strand
CACAAAACTGTCAGCTGTACTTGAGAGTCGAATTTCGATGACGCCGTCTTGCGGCGTAAATTTGATGGCGTTCGATAATAAATTGTCCAGGACGGTGCGTATCTTCTCCCGGTCCGCGGTGACCACAATATCTTCGACCGACATCCTTAATTGAATTCGGACTGCCTTCAAAGCGAGCCGCTGTGTTTTGGCAACGGAGATGATCAGCGCCCTGATCGGGAAATCGGTCAGCGTCAGAATGGCATTCTTGGTCTGCCAGGCGCTGAAACTCAGCAGATTTTCGATAAGTTGCTGCAGCTTGAGCCCGTTCGTCCGCAGAATGTCCGTGACCTCGCGCTGCGCCGGTTCAAGTTCGCCGACCGTACCATCCAGCAGCAGCTCCGTGCCTTCACGAATATTGGCCAACGGCGTTTTGAGTTCGTGTGACATGTGACGCAGGAAACGGTTTTTCTCCTGCGCGAGTTCAAGCAGTCGCAGGCGCAGCCATTCAAGTTGCCGGCCCAGTTTCTCCAGATCGGTCGGTCCCTTGATGGAGATAGGCGTGGAAAAGCCGCTCATGCCAAGTTGATTGATCGCCTCGTCGATCTGACGAATCGGCCGGGATACGAGCAAGGTGAAAAACAGAACCAGAATAAGCGTGCCCGGTACCAGTGCCGCGGTTTGCCAGGCGGATACCTGCTGCGCCCGACGCGTGCTTTCCTGCAAAGCAATCAGTTCCTGTTCGATATGATGGCTTAGCGACGCAGTCAGTTCGGCAACCCATTGGCGGACGTGTGTGAATTCCGCAAGTGCCGCTTGCGCATCGGCATCCGTCAGGTCAACTCGCTCAAATTCCGCTACGAGGCTGCGTACAGCGATCTGAACAGCCTCGACCAATGTCGTAGCGCCAGCCTGCTCGGCCAGCAAGGCCATTTCACCAAGCGTTTTCTCGATGGTTTCAAAGTCGGGCCGGAGGAGTGCGAGGCTGTCGGCATTGCGCAGTACAACGTATTGTCGCGAAACTCGTTCCAGCGAACCGATTTGCTCGGTCAGGCGACGATTTTGTTCGGCCGCGGAGACGCCGCTTATGACGAGTTGCTCACTTCGTTCGGCGAGCCGGTCGAGATGGAACAAAGCCCAGAGCACGGCAACGATCAGCGGCAATGCCACCAGTCCGAAGCCGACAAGAATCAGTCCGTTAAGCGATCTGGGGCGGTAAAATCTCATGGTCGAAGTGTATCACTGCAAGTTCTTGATAGTTCTTAAGAGGCCCAATAAGCAGACGGGTCACGCGCGGCAATCTTTCGCTCCCATTCGAGACTCGTGCGAACGATCGTGTCGAGGTCGTCGAACTTAGGCTCCCAGCCCAGGACGCTGTGTATTTTATCCGAGACGGCCACCAGTTCCGGCGGGTCACCGGCGCGACGTGGCTCCTCGACAATGGTGAGTGGCGCGCCGTTCGCTTTCTCCACGGCGCTCAATACTTCGCGCACACTATAGCCATGACCGTAGCCGCAATTCAACGTGACTGGCTCGCCATCAGCGCGCAGGTAGGCCAGTGCGTCGAGATGCGCCGTGGCCAGGTCGGAGACATGAATGTAATCACGCAGGCCTGTGCCATCGGGTGTGGGATAGTCTGTGCCAAACACACTGACCTTGTCGCGTTGGCCAGTGGCAGCCTCGCAGGCAACTTTGACCAACAAGGTCGCATTGGGTGTTGACTGGCCGATCGTGCCTGTCGGTTCGCAGCCGGCGACGTTGAAATAGCGCAGAGCGACATAGGACGGCCCGCCTGCAAAAGCCAGATCGCGAAGCATCCATTCCGTCATGAGTTTTGAGGTGCCGTACGGGTTGATCGGATCGGTGGGCGTGGTTTCAGAGGCTTTTCCGCCCGGTGGCAGTCCGTACACAGCAGCCGTGGATGAGAAGACGACGTTGCGCACGCCATATTTCTGGCACGCCTCGAGTAGCGTCCTGCTGTTCGCCGTATTGTTGCGGTAATACTTCAAGGGGTCCGCCACGGATTCGGGCACGATGGTGTGCGCCGCGAAATGCATGACAGTGTCGAATTCGTGTTCGGCGAAAATCCTGTCCAGGAGCTGCTCATCACCGGTATCCCCGATGATCAGGTCGCCGGCCGTGACGGCGGCTTCAAATCCGGTCGACAGGTTGTCCAATGTGACGACTGATTCACCCGCATCACCGAGCTGGCGTACCACGTGGCTGCCGATGTAGCCGGCGCCTCCGGTCACCAGTATTTTCTTGTTTTCCATCAAGCGTCCCGTTCCCTTAATGTCTTGTGAGGCAAATACTGCAGTCGTGGCCAGATTCTATCAACCCTGGGTGTTGAAACCGGGCGTGGGTCCCATCTTACGGGGTAATTCGGTGCCTGGAGCGGGGACTGGCGCCGTCAGGAGCCGGGTTTTTTGATGTCGCGATCACGCCGTGACAAGATGCAGGAGTGATTCATATGAACCGATTCCTTAACGCCGCGATTTCGATTGCATTTGTCGCGACATTCTCCCTGGCAGCTTGTCAGGGTGGTAGCGATGCGGCGGGCAATGCCGTTATCCAGCCTGACAGTACGGCATCAGTCGGGTCGTCGAGACCAGGCCAGGGAACGACCCCGGGCGCCAACCAGGCCTCGCCGGAGAAAATCTCGGTCCCCATCTCCATCGATTATTCGATTATGGGTAACCCCATCGTCGGTAAGCCGATCGCCATCAATATCGACATTTCCTCACCCATCAATGATCGGGCGATGCTCGTGCATTACCGGGTGAATGAATTTGGCAGTCTGATTTTCCCGGACACCCAAGTTGAAAGTGTTTCTCTTTTACCGCTCGGCGATGCAACTGTGCGCACTCAACAGGTGACAGTAGTGCCACAACGTGAGGGTCGTGTGTACCTTGTTGTATCCGTGGAGATTGAGACCGACGGTGGTATGCTGCTCAAATCGATGTCGATCCCGATTCAGGTCCGTCGCGCGCCGCGGGTCAAGTCCGTGAGCGACACTTCCTTGGAAGGGCCGGACTAGGAGTCTGCGCGGCAGCCGACGTTGAAATGCCGTATTTCCTGACCCGCGGCTATCCGATGTTATGTGAAATACATCAATCCAAATATGGGTCATTGTGACCATGTTCTATGTTATATCCAATCGCGCAGCATCATACAGGGAAATATTTCCCAATTTCTTAAGCAATACGAGAAACGCATCACAGACCTATGCAGCGGAACTGACTAAGGTTCGCGGCAAGCTGCCCAAATAGCGCTAGAAGCGTTTTTTCGCGGGCGGCCCCATTTGCCGACAGGCGATGATTGGTTAGGGCATTGATGCGCGAGAAACAGGACAAGAGGATCAGCGACGCAACCGACGGGCCTGGCGTCAGGAAGCCAGACTTCCGCAACCTCCTGACCAAGATTGACCGGTATTATGACAAAAAAGATGTCCTTGATAATCAGTCGCCAACCCAGACGTTCAGCGCCACAATGCCGATCGAGGCCATTTTTGAAAGCATTAGCGAAGCGCTGATTACGGTCAGCATTTCCGGCGTCATTCGAAGTTGCAACAAAGCCTGTTCGCGTTACTTCGGCGTCTCTCGTGATGATCTGATCGGCTCGCACTTAGGTGAAGTCCTGGTTGGCGCGAGTAAGAAATCAGTCGCCGATTTTCTCGCACCGTTCATGTCACACATGGACGATACGCAAATCGAAATCAAGGACGGTGTGGCAATCGCGCTGCGCAACAATGGCGAACAGTTCGATGTGGAAATCAATGCCAGCCGGCTGGCATCACTTGAAGCCGAATTCTTTGTGATCAGCTTGCGAGATTTGCGCGAGCACAAGCAAGCCGCAGGTGCATCAAAGGAAAATGACGCACGCTACCGGGCGCTGGTCGACGATGCGCCGGAGCCCGTCGTTGTGCTGGACGTCAACACTTTTCGTTTCAGTGATGCCAACGATGCCGCTTGTCAACTCTTCAACCTGTCGCGAGCACGGCTGATAAGCATTGGCCCCAAGGCAATTAGCCCAAACATGCAACCTGACGGAAGGTCGTCTGCTGCTGCGGGTCGCGATTATGCTGCGCGAACGATGGCCGGCGAAAATCTGATATTCGAATGGCAGCACAAAGACACCACCGGTCGTGAATTTCCTTGCGAAGTCCGCTTCAGTCGCCTGCCGGATAACAACCGCGAACTTATTCGCGTCGGCATCACGGATATTTCCAGCCGGAAACGCAATGACGAAATTGCGTTCGCGCAAAACAAAATTCTTGAAATGATTGCTGCAAGCAAACCGTTCGACAGGACCTTACGCTCGATATGTCGTTGCGCCGAGAAAACAGGCAGCGGGATGTCTGCTGCAATCATGTTGCTGGATGTCAAGAACCAGACCTTGAGTGTGGAGCAGGCGCCTGGACTGCCCGAGCCTTTCAGGTTATTGCTCGATTTTGTGAAAGTCGCGGAAGACGGAGCAGCCTGTGGTGCCGCAGTTTTTCATGCGCGGCCTAAAATCGTAGAGAACATCAAGCTGGTTCCAGCCTGGGCGAACGCCAGGCACCTGGTGACCGAACACTCGATCGCCGCAGCGTGGTCCTTCCCGGTATTGGGTGCCGCCAATCGCATCATTGGCACGCTCGATATTTTCCTGGATAAGCCGCGTGGTCCAACGACTGAAGAACTCGACAAACTGAGCCGTGTTGTGCGTCTTGCTGGAATTGCGATAAAGCGACATCTGGACGAGCAGAAACTCAAGAACAGTGAAATGCGCTACCGCGGTTTGTTTGAAAACGTTGTTGACGGCGTTTACATCGCGACCCGCGAGGGTGAAATTATTACGGCAAATCCCGCATTGGTAGAGATGCTTGGTTACGACAGTGTCGAAGAATTGAAAGCCGCCGGACGCACGACGGTCCTCTATGTCAATCCGGTCGATCGCGAACGGGTATTCGCCCGCCTGGAGGCCGAAGGGCTGATCAAGAATTTCGAGTACCGCTTGCGACGTAAAGACGGCAGCGAAATCGTAGTCCTGGAAAACTCACGAGCGATCACTGACGATGACGGCAAGGTTGTTGCGCACGAAGGGACGATCTCGGATATCACGGATCGAAAAATCGCAGAAACACGCGTGTTCGAGGAAAAAGAACGCGCCCAGGTAACACTGCAGTCGATCGGTGACGGGGTTATCACGACGGATGCCGAAGGTAAAATTGACTACATCAATCCGGTCGCACAGCAGCTTATCGGCCTTGATATGCGCAACGGTTGTGGCAAACCGATCAGCGACAGTATGTTGATTGTTAACGAAAATACACGCACATCGGTCGAGCATCCTGTGATGCGCTGCCTGAAGGAAGGGCGCGTCATCACATCGGCGGAAAACTCTGTTCTTATCAGTGAAGACGGGCAGGACATTCCGATTCAGGATTCTGTCGCACCGATCAGGGATCGCATTGGCAACATTATCGGTGCTGTGATGGTGTTTCATGACATCAGCAAAGAAACGCGCCTGTTTCGCCAACTGTCATACCAGGCATCGCACGATGCTACGACGGGTCTTATCAATCGTCGCGAATTTGAAAATCAGTTGGTCGCGGCCCTTGATAAGACACACGACAATCCGGAGCACACCCATGCGCTGCTCTATATCGATCTCGATCAGTTCAAAGTTGTCAACGACACATTTGGCCATACCGCGGGCGACGAGTTGCTTGTGCAGGTGTCTGAAATAATTCAGGCGAACATTCGATCAACCGACATTCTCGCGCGCATCGGGGGTGACGAATTTGGCGTGTTGCTCGAGTATTGCGAGAGAGATCGTGCCCGCGACGTTGCGGAGGCGATTCGCACCGCTGTGGAGGCGCATCGTTTTATCTGGCAGGAAGCGTTTACAAATGTTCGCGTATCGATTGGCATTGTTATCATAACCGACGAAAGTCCGAGCGTTGGCAGCGTAATGAGTTCTGCGGACGTTGCCTGTTACTCCGCCAAAGACATGGGGCGCAACCAGATCCATATGTACCAGGACAGTGATGCGGCTGCGCGCCACGAAGAGATGAAGTGGGTATCGCGTATCTCCAGCGCGCTTGAAGACAATCGATTCGAACTCTTCTATCAACCGATCATTGGTATTGGAGCCAATAAAGAGCAGGCTGCCCAGCACTTTGAACTCTTGCTTCGAATGCGTGATGAGAATGGTCTGCTGATACAACCCAACCAGTTCATTCCCGCCGCTGAACGCTACAACATGATGTCGACACTGGATCGCTGGGTTATCCATGAAGCTTTGTCGAAATTGGCCGATCGAAATTCGGACGGGGCCCCCGCGCGATATACGCTGGCGATCAATCTGTCCGGGACGTCGTTGAGCGAGGAAAGTTTTCTCGATTTTGTCATCGATGAACTGCAAAAACAGCAACTTCCCAAAGGGGCGATTTGTTTCGAAATAACGGAGACGGCGGCCATCTCGAATTTGTCGCGCGTTGTTCATTTCATGCAGGCGCTCAAGAAATTGGGTTGCAAATTTTCGCTTGATGATTTTGGTAGTGGGCTTTCGTCGTTTACCTACCTCAAGAATCTGCCTGTGGATTATCTGAAAATCGACGGGCAGTTTGTGCGCAATGTCGCTGATGATGCAGTGGATGAAAGCATGGTGCGGGCGATCAATGATGTCGGTCGCGCGATGGGAATCGAGGCAATTGCGGAACGCGTCGAGACAAAGGAAGTTCTCGACAAGTTGGCGGAGCTTGGTATCGCTTATGCCCAGGGGTACTACATTGCTCGTCCGGCTACGGTTGCGGAATTCGATCCGTGGGGTGAGGCGCGGCCTGCGTCGTTAAGCGCCTGAGATTAACCTCTTACCTCTACCTGGCAAGGTAAATTCCACAAGCTGTGCAGCGCCACTCCCGCTCGTCATTACGGTACACTGGCACCTCTATATTCTGATCGCAGATTAAATATGGCCATAGACGGCAAGCCGGGCAAGATACCTGATTGCAAACTGCTCGCACCTGATGAACCGCTGCCATTTGCGGTGCTCAATTCCAGCTCGATGACTCCACTGCTGCTTGTCTGCGATCACGCCAGTCGACGGTTTCCGAAAGCGCTTGGCAATATGGGGCTCGATCCGGTTGCTCGCCGCTGCCATCTCGCGCTGGATATTGGTGCCGGTGCACTGACCGAACGCCTTGCAAGCAGTCTGGATGTGACCGCGGTGCTCGCTCAATATTCCCGACTTGTGGTTGACTGCAATCGTGATCTTCTCGATCCGGGTGCATTCCTTGAGTTTGGCGATGGTGTTGTCATTCATGGCAATCGCAACTTGGGCCAGGAAGACAAAGACCAGCGCGCGGCCGATATCTACTGGCCCTATCACTGTGCAATCGACGTGGAACTAAAGCGCCTCGCGGCGTTTGATTACCCAACGGCTTTCTATGCAATCCATAGCTTTACGCCGGTCTTGAATGGCAAATCCCGCGATCTGGAGATAGGCATTTTATGGGATGCCGATCGTCCAACAGCGCAATTCCTGATCGACGGGTTTTCAAAGGCGGGCTTCAAAGTCGGTGACAACGAACCCTATTCGGGCAAGGGCCCGCAGGATTTTACGATCGACCATCATGCGGAAGATGCTCAATTGCCACATGTAGGAATTGAAATCCGGCAGGACTTGATTAATGACGAACCCGGCGTCTGTGCCATGGCGAAGGTTATGCATGAATTATTAGAGCCCGTCCTGGCGGGCAGTCACAATGGAAAGCTGGTGCTAGGTCCGACAGGGTCCTGAGGTTAGAGGGGCAGAGCGATGTTACACACGAAACCCGAGTTCACCATTGGTGTCGAAGAAGAATATTTGCTGGTTGACAAGGAAACGCGCGGACTGGTTGTGGACCCGCCAAAATCTCTCATCGGCGAATGCGAGGAGTTGTGTGGATCACAGGTGACGACGGAGTTGTTCCGATCACAAATCGAGATTGGCACTAAAGTCTGTAATAACGTTGCTGAAGTCCGCGAAGATCTTGCCCGCTTGAGGAGGAATATCATCGATGTTACAGGGCGTCACGGACTCGCGCCGATTGCAGCATCAAGCCACCCGTTCAGCCGCTGGACCGAGCAAAAACACACATCGAAAGATCGCTACGACGCATTGACCGCCGAAATGCAGGGTAATGCGCGTCGACTGATGATTTGCGGCATGCACGTTCATGTCGGTATCAATGATGACGGTTTGCGTATCGACCTGATGAATCAGTTGAGCTATTTTCTGCCGCACTTGCTGGCATTGTCGTGCTCATCACCGTTTTGGGAAGGTCGGGACACGGGGCTGAAATGTTATCGCCTGACGGTATTCGACGCCTTGCCACGCACGGGTCTTCCGGAGCGGTTCCAGAGTTTTGCGGAGTACCAGCGACACGTCGATATTCTGGTCAATGCCGGCATGATTCAGGATTCGACCAAAATCTGGTGGGATATCCGGCCAAGCGGACGTTATCCGACACTGGAAACCCGCATCATGGATGTCTGCACACGTATCGACGATGCGCTGGCGCTGGTCGCGATGTTGGTGTGCATATTGCGAATGCTTTACCGGCTGAGGTTACGGAATCAGCGCTGGCGAATCTACACGCCGATGTTGATTAACGAAAACCGCTGGCGCGCGATGCGCTACAGCTTCGATGAGGGCCTGATCGATTTCGCGAAAGGCGAATTGGTGCCGTTCGAGGACTTATTGCTGGAAATCCTGAACATGACGGCCGAGGATGCCGAGGCGCTGGGTTGTGAGGCGGAAATAGCGTCGGTGCAGCAGATATTAAGTCGTGGCACGAGTGCTCACCGACAGCTAAAAGTGCACGAAACGGAGATGGCAGCCGGCAAGAGCAACGAAGAGGCGCTCAAGGCGGTTGTGGATACCTTGATCCGCGACACGGCCGAAGGAATTTGACCTTGTAGATCGCTACAATCGGCTGCAGGGCAGATCTCGCACCGAATCGTCCGAAATTCTCGAAAACAGTGAAATGCCCCCCGTTTACGAGCATTGAACTGCGCTGTACGTCGCATCGCTGTTGGCTTTGAGACGCTAGCATTGACATATGTACGTCCAATTCAACCATCCGATTCGGGTCTCAATTCGGTGTTAGAAAAAGTCACTCCGATGCTGCCGATGGCCTTCGGCCTGGCAGGGATTTTATACCTGTGGATATCGATTCAGATGTCCCGTGCGGCGTCAGATGCATCGACCAGCGCTGTCAGTTATTTTCTCTTTCTGATCGGTGCAATGGTGATGGGAGCTTCATTCTCCTATGGCAGCACCGAGTCGAACCTCTATGGCATTGGACGCGTGCTTTCAAATTTTGCGGGCAGCTTTATCCCGGTGGTCCTGTACGTGATCTACCGTGAGTACACCGTCAGCCCCGCCAAGCGCTACGTCATTGCAATTCTTTCCATCATTCCCATCGCCACCACAGTGCTGACCATTACCAATCCACTGCATCACCTGATCTGGACGGTGATTGAGACTGATGTGGGCTCCAGGTTCTCCATGGCGACCGAACATGAGTGGTTCAACAAAGTACAAGCACCGTTCGCTTATACGTTATTCGGCTACTCGGTCGTTGCAATGGCCGGCAGGTTGCCGACCATCACTCGCGCGCATCGCAATAAAATTTTGCTTCTTTTGATCTGTGCAGTGCTGCCCTACATTGTCAGTTTTGCAAACACGATTCTCGGCATCGGGCCGATCGAATTTCCGTTTACAGCATCGTCGCTGGTGCTGTTATTGCCGCTGTACTGGTGGGCGAGCATCGTGCTCCGTGCCCACAACTTCAGCCCGCTGGCCTACCAGACGATGTTTGATCACGTGCGAGACCCGATTATCGTTCTCGACCGGTCACAGCGAATTGTCAGCGCCAACCTGCCGGCACAGGTGCTTCTGGAGGCGTCTGAAAATGAGCTTATCGGGCAAGGACTCTGGGAAGACCTTCCGGAAGCCAAAGCTGCACTTTTGGCATCGAACGAGGCTGATCTCAAGCAAACCGTGCGCTTGAAGAGTGACAAATTCTACGAGCTGAATGTTGCGCCGCTGGAAGCGTCCGATGGCCGCCTACAGGGCACTGTCGTTATCTGCCGTGACGTTACCGAACGCAAGCGCGCACTGAATGCATTGGCCGACAGCGAGCACCTGGTACGAACCCTGATCGAGCACTCATCGAACGGCATACTTCGTTTCGCTCGAGATGAACGCGATACCGGCAAATATCGGTGCATATTCGCGAACCGTTCTGCGGAGCGTTATCTTCGGGACGGCGAAAGCACGCTGGTCGGAATGCCACTGGAGAAGCTTGACTCTTTGCAACCGCAGAAACTTATCGGGGTTTTCGGTGGGGACAACATGGATTCGGACAAGCCACGCAACCTCGAATTCGAAACCGAACTCAATGACGGTGAAACCTGGGTTCGCATGGTCTGCGAATCGATTGGCAAAGATTTCTCGGTGACGTTGATCGATATCACGTCACGCAAACACAACGAACACAAAATACTGGCGGACGCGCTGCGGGACCCGCTCACGGGTGTTCTTAACCGCCGTGGATTCGAAAAGTCGGCAGCGGATTGTATTGTGCCGAATCAGCCTGGCGCTGTATTTTACCTGGATCTTAATCACTTCAAGTCGATCAACGATCGCTTCGGCCATCGCGCAGGCGATGCACTGCTAAAGGCTTTCGGTCACAGGCTGGAATTTTGCCTTCGACCGGAGGACGTTCTGGCGCGTCTCGGGGGCGACGAATTTGCGATTATCCTGCCCGGGGTCAGTACCGAAGAGGCCAAGCTCGTCGCCGAACGGTTGGTCGAAACTGCTGCAGAGGCCTACATCATTCAGGGTCAGGAGATTGTCTGCAGTGCAAGTGTCGGCATTGCGCTCATGCCGCAGCACGGGGACGAGCTTTGGCACCTGGTGAGCATTGCGGACCAGGCCATGTACAACGCCAAGTCAATTGGGCAGGGCGAGGCGGCCAATGACCGTGCCGCGTACATCGAAGCGAGTATCGCATCCGAGGCTTGATGTCGGGCCTCTGGCGGCACATACGTTGCCCGGCGCTGTAAGCCCTCGGCTGCAGACTGATGTTGTTATGGGGCTATGTGGCGGACTCAGAGCAGATTGGTGTAAATCAGCAAATCGACAATCGCGGGGTCAACGTTATCCAGGATGACGACTTCGATGATATCCCCGTTTTCCAGGTCGATCGTCGTCGGCCCGGACAGAATCGTCTCTTTGTCGCCGACGGCAGTGATCGTTATGTCAAAGCTGTTAGCGGCCCTGCTAATGTAATTCGTGGTGTCGCCCAGTGCCAGGCGCGCGATCGGAAAAATGTCTGCGAACTCCAAGTCTGTTGGAGCAAAGAACAGATCCAGCCCATCATTGTTAAAGGATGTATTGGTGAACCGAATTCGGGCTTCCGTGGAGATCGTGCGCCGCTGGCTCGTGAGGATTGTTGCTGCAAGAGTGCTCAGGTCACCGTGCAAAAATAGGACTACACGACTGCCTGCCGCGATCGATGTGATTTGTTCCAGGAGCGGCGTAGTATCTGCTGGTGCGGTATAGGTGTATGGATTCGTACCGGCCGGAACCTCGACATCGGTGGGAACGAGCCCGAATGCCAGGTCGGAAACCGTGGGCGGATTAACGAAATCATCGTCAATAACCAAATCGACATTGCCGGCTTCCAGTGACGCGTTGATCAATTGAATGGTTGGCGCGAAGCGCGCGTCGGGAATCTCAAAGGTATCACCGGCTGGCAGCAGCTGCCGAACGCTGACGGTCCCCGTGATGGACGGATCAGCCGTGAGGATCATGGAGACGCTGGTCTGGCCTGCCGGGTTAGTGAACGGAATGCCGGAGTACTTGACGACCAGGGGCTGGTTCGGTGCAGTTATGATCAGTTCGTACTGTTCCGCCTCGTATTCACTTACATCAATAATTTCGCCGTAATCAATGGTGCCAACCTGATTGCCCGCGACAGGGACAGTCCCCGCTAATGCGAAGTAAACATCCACTTCGCCCAAGGTCTTGTCGAGATGTGCAAACGACATCTCAAAGACCGTTTCGGTGCCAGTCCATTCGCGCTCAACGCTTTCCCAGACGAACGTATCCGGGCTGGCGACAAACCCGGCAACAACGAATACATAATCATTGTCCGTCGTGATTTTTTGCGCCACGCTGGCGATTCGTTGCGTATCAGCCTGGCCGGGAATCGCAATGTCAAAATTGAACAGGTAATCGAGATCGTCAAATCGTCGCGCTGCGCTGCCATTCTTGTAGTTAAGGACGCCGAGACTTCTCTCTTCTATGAGAAAATTGAGGTCAATGACATCAACGACGGCATTTACGCCGCGGATATTGCCTTTACCAG
>Ga0209988_10002390_pt1 | contig 12385 bp, 9 predicted proteins | sample N075metaG_FD_183115 | JGI IMG/M metagenome (GOLD analysis project Ga0209988, IMG submission 183115) | Deep subsurface microbial communities from Kermadec Trench to uncover new lineages of life (NeLLi) - N075 metaG (SPAdes) (version 2) | ecosystem: Environmental > Aquatic > Marine > Ocean trench... | reverse complement strand
ATTGCTGGATCACCGGTGTTCAATCGGATCGTGACACTGCGCGACGGCCGCGCCAAGGGACGCTGACCCCCTGCTAGTGTCCTGTCCCATAACTAACCTGCATTTCAGAGCTCGCAGAATAGTCAAATACAAGGCGTGTAACGCCGGCAATATCCAGATAGTACCAGCGAGTCGACGCCTTGCCAGAAACCTTGCAGGGCACGCTGAATATGTAGGTTGGTTATGGGACAGGACACTAGAATGGCCAATCCATCTGCTCCACAGATTGACGAGATGACAGAATCCGTGACCTTAATGGAGGTCAGTCCCCGCGACGGCCTGCAGAACGAAGAAACATTGCTGGACACCGAGGCCAAGCTGGAACTCATCGAGCGTGCCTTGCAGGCCGGCTGCCGGCGCATCGAGGCGACCAGCTTCGTACACCCGAAGAAGGTTCCGCAGATGGCGGACGCCGAGGCCGTCTGCGCCGGTCTGCCTCAGCGTGGTGACGTGATCTATACGGGCCTGGTGCTGAACTGGCGTGGTTACGAACGCGCGCGGGCGACGGAACGGTTGCAGGAGGTCGGCATTGTCATTCCAGCATCGGATACCTTCGGTGTGCGCAACCAGGGTATGACGGTGGCGGAGGGGGTCGATGAAGCGGTCAGAATTCTGCGCCATGCCCGGACTGTCGGAATGCGCGCCCAGGTGACCGTTTCGGTCGCGTTCGGCTGTCCGTTTGAAGGCGAAGTGGCGTTCGACGGTGTGGTCGAGGTGTGTCGTCGTCTGGCCGACGAAGCGCCGGTGGAGATCGCTCTGGCCGATACGATCGGTGTGGGCGTTCCGGGACAGGTGCTGGATGCCTTCGGTGAACTGCGTGAAGCACTGGGTGAAATGCCGTTGCGGGCGCACTTTCACGACACCCGCAACACCGGGATCGCCAATGCGTTCGCTGCGCTCCAGGTCGGTGTGGAGACCTTGGATGCCAGCATCGGCGGAATCGGTGGCTGTCCATTTGCGCCGAATGCGACGGGCAACATCGCAACCGAAGATCTCGTCTACATGCTCAACCGCATGAATGTTGAACATGGGGTGGATCTCGACTCCTTGCTCGAAGCGTCCAACTGGTTAGAAGGCGCGTTGGGCAAACCCGTGCCGTCGATGCTCAGTCGGGCCGGTGGCTTTCCGAATGCGTAACGACTCACCACAGGAGAACTCTCCACCGGAGAACGAGGGCCCACTGAAAGATCTGCGGGTGCTGGAGCTCGGTCAGCTGATTGCGGGGCCGTTCTGCGGCCAGCTGTTGGGCGACATGGGTGCCGAGGTGATCAAGATCGAACCCCCCGGGGTGGGCGATGCAATGCGCGAGTGGGGCCGTGGGATCGCCGTCTGGTGGTCGGTGATTGCGCGCAACAAAAAGAGCGTGACCCTCAATCTGCGTGACGCGCGGGGTCAGGAACTGCTCAAGAAGTTGGTCGAGCGGGCCGATGTACTGATCGAGAATTTCCGCCCCGGAACGATGGAGAAATGGGGACTTGGGCCGGACGAATTGCTGGCGCTGAATCCGGGACTGGTTTACGTCCGGGTTTCGGGCTTCGGCCAGACCGGCCCCTACGCCCAGCGGGCGGGGTACGGTTCCGTGGGCGAAGCCATGGGTGGGCTGCGCTATCTCGCGGGCGACCCCGACCGGCCGCCGACCAGGGCGGGGCTGTCGATTGGCGACTCTCTCGCGGCCACTTTCGCCTGTGTCGGCGCACTGGCAGCGCTGCATGAACGGAGCACCAGCGGCCTCGGTCAAGTCGTCGATTCGGCGATCTACGAGGCCGTGCTGGCGATGATGGAATCCACCATCCCGGAGTACACGGAGGCAGGCCTGATCCGCGAACGCAGCGGCGCGATTCTGCCGAAAACCGCGCCCTCGAATGTGTATCCCACGCGTGGCAGCGAAATGATCGTCATGGGTGCCAATCAGGACTCGGTTTTTCGACGTCTGGCGCAGGCCATGGAGCAACCGGAACTCGCTGACGATGAGCGCTTCAAGGATCACGTGGCGCGGGGTGAGCACCAGCAGGAGCTCGACGACTTGATCGGTGCCTGGAGTCGTACCCTCGAGGCCGATGATCTGCTCGCTGTGCTTGCGCGCGAAGGTGTACCTGCCGGAAGGATCTTTCGCGCCCCTGACATGCTGGAAGACCCCCAGTACCAGGCGCGCAACTCGGTCATCGATGTGGAGCATCCCGAGTTTCAGAACCTCAAGATGCAGAATGTGTTTCCGCGCCTGTCCAGGACCCAGGGGACGGTCCGCTGGCCGGGACCAGCGCTGGGCGCCCACAGCGAAGAGGTGTACCGGGAACTGCTGGGTTTGACCGCCGAAGAGCTTGCCGACCTTCGTGACGATTCCGTGGTCTGAAGCCGCGCCGCCGTCCTTCGGGGACGTGCTGGCGGCGCGTGAACGGATCGCTCGTCATGTGCATCGCACGCCGATCATGACCAGCCGGAGTCTCAACGAACTGACCTCGGCCGAACTGGTTTTCAAGTGTGAAAACCTCCAGCGCAGCGGCGCGTTCAAGGTCCGCGGCGCCTTCAATGCGGTGCTCGGGCTCGGTGAGCGACAAGCGAGTCGGGGCGTGGCGACGCACTCCTCGGGCAATCACGGTGCCGCGTTGGCGATGGCTGCTGCCGAGCGGGGCATTTCCGCTTACGTTGTGGTGCCTGAATCGGCGGTACGCAGCAAACGTGATGCGATTGTTCGCTGGCATGCCAACATCATCGACTGCGCACCGACGCTGGCGTCGCGGGAGTCGACACTGGCAGGCGTTCTCGAGGAGACCGGCGCCCACTATGTGCCGCCGTTCGATGATCCGCGCGTGATCGCGGGGCAAGGCACGGCCGCGCTCGAACTGCTGGAGGACGCAGGCGATCTGGATCAGCTGTGGGTGCCGGTGGGTGGTGGTGGGCTTGCGAGCGGTTCGGCGATCGTTGTGGCCGCGCAGTATCCGAAGTCGTCGGTGATCGCGGCGGAACCGGCCAATGCCGACGATGCCTGGCGCTCCATGGAGGCTGGCACGCGCCAGCCAATGAATTCACCCGATACCATCGCGGATGGCTTGCAGACGTCGCTGAGCCCGCTCACTTTCCGCATTCTGCGTGATCACGAGGTCCGTGTGGTATTGGCGTCCGAAAAAGCGATTCGACGGGCCCAGTATCTGATCATGGATCGCATGAAACTGGTGGTGGAGCCCTCAGCGGCGGTGCCGCTCGCCGCCATGCTGGAAGACCCGGATCGCGTGAGGGGGCAATCGGTGGGCGTGATATTGTCCGGCGGCAACGCAGATGGGGGTGTGGTGCCGACGTGAGCGAATTCGATTACATCATTGTGGGCGCAGGCTCCGCAGGTTGTGTGCTGGCCAACCGATTGACGGAATCGAGCGAACACCGCGTCTTGCTGCTGGAGGCCGGTGGCTCCGATCGCCACCCGTTCGTGCGCATGCCGAAGGGTATGGCGAAGCTGGTTGAAGACCCGCGCTTCACCTGGTTCTTTCCCATCGATCAACCACGGGCACCGGACCTGCCGGCCAGCGAAGTCTGGATTCGCGGCAAGGTGTTGGGCGGCTCGAGCTCGATCAACGGCATGATTTACTCGCGGGGCCACCCCGAGGATTACCAGGAGTGGAATGCGCTCGGCGGTCCCGGCTGGGGCTGGGCGGAGATGAAGGCGGCCTATAAGGCGATTGAGGATCACGAGCTGGGACCGGCGGAGCACCGTGGAGCGGGCGGACCGCTCAAGATCACCACCGGCAAGCTGCGCTACCCGGTCGCTGAAGCGATGATCCAGGCGGGGGAAGAGCTGGGACTGAAGCGCACGGACGACCTCAATCAGGAAGATCTGGAAGGGGTTGGCTACTATGCCCACAACATCAGTAAGGGGCGTCGGCAGAGCGCCGCGGGCGTCTTTCTGGACAGCGCGCGGGGACGCAAGAACCTGCGTGTGCAATCGGGCGCCCACGTCGACCGGGTGATGTTCGACGGGCGTCGAGCCGTTGCGGTGAGTTGCAGGGTCGATGGCGCGGAACAAATCTTCAGGGCGAACCGCGAGATTGTGCTGTGCGCCGGCACGTTGCTCTCCCCTAAAATTCTGCAGCTCTCGGGGATCGGGCCACAGGCGCATCTGCGCAGCGTCGGCATCGAGGTGCTGCACGACAGCCCGGACGTGGGTCGGCGGATGCGCGAACACCTTGGCTTTTCCATGCCCCATCGCCTGCTCGGTTCGGCTGGGCTTAACCACCGGTTTCGCGGTATTGGTCTGGTGCGCAGCGTGCTGCGCTATTACCTGTTTCACGACGGCCCAATGGCCACCGGGTTGTTCGAAGTGGGCGCATTCGCAAAGACCGCACCCGGCGCGAACCGCCCGGACACCCAGCTGTACCTGGGCGCTTTCAGCTATGGACATAGCGACGACAACTTCCCTGTCCGGGTGAACCAACCCGGCCGCGAACCGGGTCTGACCATCTACGGGCAACTGTTGAACCTGACCAGCGAAGGTACGGTGATGATTCAATCCGCGGACCCCGACCAGCCGCCTCGAATTATCCCGAACTGGCTGACTACGCATTACGATCAGCAGGCCCTCATCGGCATGGTGAAGTACATGCGAAATTACGTGCGGCAGCCTGCGTTGCGCGGCATCGTGGGTGAAGAACTGATCCCCGGCCCGGATTGTCGGTCCGACGATGAGATACTCGACGCGGTGCGGCGCCTGTCGACCAGCGGGCTGCATGGCGTCGCTACCTGCCGCATGGGACGTGATGACGAGTCGGTGGTGGATCATCGGCTCCGGGTGCGCGGCACGGACGGGTTGCGGGTCGCCGATTGTTCCGTCATGCCGTCGCTGGTTTCCGGCAATACGAATGGGCCGGCCATGGCGCTTGGCTGGCGAGCCGCGGATATCATTCTTGAACGGGGCTGAACAGGCAGAGGTAACCTTGCTCGGACATCCGCGTGGTTTGTTCGTGCTGTTCTTTGCCGAGATGTGGGAGCGCTTCAGCTTCTACGGCATGCGCGCCTTACTTATTTTCTATCTCACGCAGCACTTCCTGTTTGGTGATGGCGAAGCGGCGGGTATCTACGCCAGTTACGGGGCGCTCGTTTATCTCATGCCGGTGCTCGGTGGGCTCGTTGCCGACCGCTTCCTGGGGTTTCGCAAGGCGGTGGTATTCGGCGCCATTTTGTTGTGCATCGGCCATTTCGGCATGGCCCTGGAAGGGAGCCCGGCCCGGGTTGTTGCGGGTGCTGCCGTGCGTGACGACGCTGCGTTGCAGACGTTCTATCTGTCCCTGGCCTTCATCATTATCGGGGTGGGATTTCTAAAGCCGAGCATCTCGAGCATCGTGGGTCAGCTGTATTCCAGTGAGGATCCGCGCAGGGATGGCGGATTCACGATCTTCTACATGGGGATCAACGTGGGCGCGATGACCGCCTCGCTGGTTTGCGGCTACCTCGGTCAGACCTATGGCTGGGGTTACGGCTTTGGTCTGGCCGGAATCGGGATGCTGGCAGGATTGGTGACCTTCATCCGTGGTCAGCACCTGTTTGGACAGGCAGGAAAGCCACCCGATGCTGGCCTGTTGGCAACGTCGACCCGGTTCGGCGTTTCGCGTGAGCTGACGATCTATGCGTGCGGGCTCGCGGCGGTGCTGGTGGCGTGGCAGTTGATGCAGTGGCGATCGTTGGTCGGCGATCTGTTGATTGCCGCCGCTGCCGTTACGGTCCTTGGAATCCTGTGGTTCTCGTTCACGCGCTGCGATCGTGAAGAACGCGACCGGATGTTGGTCGTGCTCTACCTGACGGTTGTATCGGTGGTGTTCTGGTCGCTGTTCGAACAGGCCGGTACTTCGCTGAATCTGTTTACTGAGCGTAATGTCGATAAGACTGTGCTGGGTCTGTCCCTGCAGGCGTCCCAGTTTCAATCGCTGAATCCCGCCTTCATCATTTTGTTGGCGCCGCTGTTCTCCTGGGGATGGGTGGTCCTTTCGAAGCGTGGCTGGGAACCGAGCACGCCGGCGAAGTTTGGCCTTGGCGTGGTGCAGGTCGGGCTGGGGTTTGCGGCGCTGGTGTACGGTGCCAGCCAGGCGGACGAGCACGGCGTGGTGAGCCTGGCGTGGCTGGTGCTTGCCTATCTGCTGCATACCACCGGAGAGCTGTGCCTTTCGCCGGTGGGGTTGTCCATGGTGACGAAGTTGTCGGTGCCCCGGGTGGCGGGCTTGATGATGGGCGTCTGGTTCCTGTCCAGCGCCTTTTCGCACTACGTCGCCGGGTTGATCGCTCGCGCCGCAAGCGTTGACGTGGATGTCGGCACGACGGTCGATGCGGTGACGAGTTTGCCGGTGTATGCCGAGATGTTCTCGTTTCTGGCCCAGGTCGCCGTCGTGGTCGGCCTGCTGGTGATGTTGACCGCGCCGTTGGTCAAGCGGTTCATGCACCAGTCGTGAGGTTGGTTACAATGAGAATTGTCAGCGTCGCATAGCCGGTCGTGTCGCAGGGCGTGATGGCCGCGGCCCGGAAGGCAGGTGTCCCGGTCTGTGTCCCGGCGGTCTATATCCCGGAGGTCTGTGACGCGGCGGCCGCACGACGACACCGCCGTAACAACAGCGATTCCGGTAATAGGGGTCGTACCAGCCCGAACCGCCATAGTAGCCCACGCTCACCCGGGTAGAAGATCCGGAGTAACCGCCACTCGACTCGCATCCGGGAACCAGCAGGAGGCCAGCGGCGAACGCAACGGCGGCGAGTACCTTGGTCATCGTTGTGCTGCCACGATTGGATCGGGCGACTCGGGATCCAATACATGTTCCGGTTCGCGGTAGTCCCACCGCAGCAGGCCGAGCGTTGCGCCGTTGGGGTCGGCGATGATCGCGAGGTCACTACTCTCGACGACTGATTGGTAGAGCACTTCTCCGCCGAGATCGCGGACCTTGGCGATGATTGCGGCGACGTCGGCGACCCGGATGAAACCCACCCAGGTGGGAGACGCCTTGGAATTCTCCGGGAGCGCGCCAATGCTGGCCCGAGCGTAGCCGGTGCTGGTGAGCACCAGATCGACGATGTTGTGGGAATCGGGACGGTCGGACGCAGAGTAGCCGACCAGGGATTTGTAGAAACCCGCTGCGGTGGCGGGATTTCGCGTAAAGAGCTGATGCCACATCCATTCACCCACGGCCGCGCGATAGTCGCCGGGATCGCCACTGGATGAGCGCATGAGCCCGAATATGGCGCTGTCCGGATCGGCAACCACGGCGAACTCACCACGATCGAGAACCTGTTGGCGGGCCAACAGAACGCGGCCGCCGCGCCGCCGTGTCAGTTGCTGTGCAGCGGATACGTCCTCAACTGACACGTAGTGCACCCAACGGCCGTAGCCCGCGGTCCCCGTGATGGGCGCCCGGTGCACGATCCCGGCAACCGGAATCCCTTCGGCGTACAACATTCCATAGCTCCGGGGTGGCTCGCTGATGACCACCCACTGCCAGCCGAACAGTCGCTCGTAGAAGGCACGGCTCAATTCGACGTCGCTGGTGAACAGATCACCCCAGACGAATTTTCCAGTCAGCACCTCGTGAGTTGGCGGTTCGGTCAGGGGTGGCAGGGGTCCAGGCGTGGTTTGTTCGGCAGACAATGCTGGCCGGACGACCAACATCGAAATGATCAGCGCGGCAGTGCGAAGTCGGTTGGACATTTGCTTCCTCGACCAGTTGGGCAAGTCTAAACGAGAAGCGGGGATCATGTTCGCGGGTTTCGCAGCGAATGCTATATTGGCGTCTGAGAAACTGACATGTGACCGCTCAGGAGTTCGACGATGGCCAAGCCCTATCCCAAACACCCGAACCTGGAGGGGGCATTCGCGCCAATCCATATGGAATGCGAAGCGCCGGATCTGGTGATCGAAGGCGAAGTGCCGAAGGATCTCTTCGGGACGTTCTATCGCAACGGTCCCAATCCGCAGTTCGCGCCGCGGGGTGATTACCACTGGTTTGGCGGCGACGGCATGATCCACGGTTTCTACATTGAGAACGGCCGGGTCGGGTATCGCAATCGATGGGCGCGGACGATCAAGTGGAACACGGAGCACGAGGCGGGCGAATCGCTGTTCGCTGCGTTCAATCCGATGGATTCGGACGAGAGCGTTCAGGGGCTGGAGACCGACGGCCTGGCCAACACCAATGTCATCTGGCACGGCGGCAAGTTGTTCGCATTGGAGGAGGCCCACGCGCCGTTCGAATTGGACCCCCAGACGCTGGAATCGAAGGGCACGTGGGACTTTGGCGGCAAACTGGTCGGCCCGATGACGGCTCATCCCAAGATCGACCCGGAGACCGGCGAAATGCTGCTGTTCGGCTACAACGCCAACGGCATGATCTCCGAGCACATGTCGTTTCACGTGGTCGACAAGGACGGCAACCTGACTCGGTCGGAGACGTTCAAGGCGCCCTATGCGGCGATGGTGCACGACTTTATGGTGACCCGCGAACACGTGATCTTCCCGATCATGCCGCTCACGGGATCCATGGAACGTGCCATGACCGGCGCACCGGTGTACGCCTGGGAGCCCGAGAAGGGCGTGCACATCGGCATCATGCCGCGTAACGGTACCGTCGAGGACATGCGTTGGTTCAGGGGCGACCCGTCCTTCGTCTTTCATCCGATGAATGCGCACACCAATGGCGACGTGATCACCTGTGACGTATGTGAATTCGAAGAGGCGCCTTTGTTTCCGAAGCCGGACGGGACTCCCGGCGACCCTGACAAGGCCGTGCCGCGGCTGACCCGCTGGACCTTCGATCTGGCCCAGAACAGCGATGAGTACAGATGTGAGCGCCTCGACGACCTGCCATGCGAGTTTCCCCGACTGGACGAGCGCTACGCCGGCTTGGACTACCGCCATGGCTACCTCGCATGCGGTGAACTGGGGGGCGGCGTCGGCGGGTTCAGCAGCATTGGCCATCGCGACCATAAGACCGGTAAATTCGATATCTACGACGCGGGACCCCAGTGTGCGACGTCGGAACCGATCTTTGTGCCGAAGTCGACGTCTGCCGAGGAAGGTGAAGGCTACCTGCTGTCCAGTGTCTACGACGCCGAGCGCAAGGCCAGTCATCTCCAGATTCTGGACGCCCAGAACGTCAGTGCGGGCCCGATTGCCAAAGCCTATCTCGATCATCGGCTGCCGCTGGGATTTCACGGCAACTGGCGACCTGGCGCGGGTTGATTGATCGCCTTAGTACGCGGGGGAGAGGCCATTGAGTAACGTTTCGGACGATGAAAAAGAATCGTTCTTTGTTGAGGTGGACGCCGCTTGCAAGAAAGCCATCTGGTGTGCCCTGGCGACCGTGCGGGCAGACGAACCTCGGGTCCGTATCGTTCACCCGACCTGGGAAGGCGATGTGCTGTGGATAGCGACGGGCCCTGATACGCCCAAAGCCCGGCAGCTGTCGGACAACCCTTCCGTTGACATTCAATACCAGGTTGCGCCCCCGGACTTTATTCACGTGTTGGTTCGTGGCCGTGCCGAATTGTGTACTGACGATGAAACGCGGGCGCATGCCTGGGACGCCATCGACTACGATCTGACGGACTTCGGCATGAGCGGGCCGGACGATCCACAATTCCTGGCGGTTCGAGTCATTCCGTCGCGCGTCGAACTCTCGGAGATGTTCGGTACCTTGAACAAACGTGTCTGGCGTGGATAGCTGACGCGTTTCGCAACTTCTTCCGGCAGTTTTGTTGGGGGCGGGTTCGACACGATGACCGATAACGACAACGAACAACGTCCGGATTCAAGCGGGGTCGGGTTCGATCTCGACAAGGGTTTCCGGCTGGGCGACATCGAGGTGCTGCCGCGTCAATCCACGGTCGTACGCGACGGCGAACGCGACAGTGTGGAGCCCCGGGCGATGGAAGTCCTGGTGTGTCTCGCCAAGCGCAACGGCGATACGGTTACCCGCCGGGAGTTTGAGGACGAGGTGTGGCGTGGCCGGGTCGTCGGTCCGGAAAATCTCGATCGTGCGATCTTCATGGTTCGCAAGGCGCTGGGTGATACCGAAAGCGAACGCCAGTTCGTGCAGACGATCCCGACGGTAGGGTATCGGCTGATCGCCGAGGTTACGCCCTTGGCGAGCGCAGCGACACCGGTTGCGCCTGTTTGGCGAGGTTGGGCAATTGCCGCCGCGGTGGCCGTGGTTGTCGCCGCTGTCGTGTTTGTGTTGGCGCGCAGCGATATCGTGGGCAATGCCTTGCCACTCACGACCATCAGCGTGCAGTGTTTCGACAACTTAAGTGATGCGCCGGACAGCGAGTACTTTGCCGCAGGGCTCGCCGACGAAATCCGGTCGGCATTGTCGCGGGTGGATGGCGTCCGGGTCGTCAGCAGGACATCGTCGCAGTCCCTGTGCGAATCCGGCTTGCCCATATCTGAGATCGGGGCGCGCCTTGGTGCTGGGTCGGTTCTCGAGGGCAGCGTGCGCCGGGAGAACGATCAGGTCAAGATCGGGGTACAGCTGAGCAAAACGAGCGACGATCAGGTGCTGCTATCGCAGAACTACGATGGCGTCTTTGCAGATATCTTTGAGCTGCAGAACCGCATTGCCAAGGATGTTGCCAGGCAGATGAGCGTGACCCTGGCGCCGGATGAGCAGTTGGTCATCGCGCCAACCCAGGATCTGGACGCCTATCAACTGTATCTGCGCGCTCACTTTCAGCTGCGTCGACGTGGAGTCGAGCCCGTGCGGCGGGCAATCGAACTGTTTCAGGAGGCCATCGCCCGGGACCCCGGGTACGGGCGAGCGTATCAGGGGCTGGCGGAAGCGTTTGCAGTGGTATTCAGCTACACGGGTGCCAAAGCAGATCCTTTCATCGAAATGTCATTGGCGGCGCTGGACGAGGCCGATGCGCTGGGCGGTACGGACAGCCACGCGGACGCCGTTCGCGGTTTCATTCACTTGCACAAGCTGGAGTGGGAGTCGGCACGCGCCCGGTTCCAGGCGGCGCTCGCGGGTGAGCCGGATAACTCGGACCTGCTGCAGTGGCATTCGCAATTCCTCGCAGGTCTCGGTTATGTCGACCGCGCCCTCTTAGTGACCCAGAGATCGGTCGAGGAGGATCCGCTGTCCCCGGTTGCGCACCAGCGGCTCGGAATAGTGTTCCTATGGCATGACAATCTCGAGGGTGCGGAGGAGCAGTTTCGCATCGCCACCGAGGAATTGGGCCTGGGACAGGCAGCAAACGCGCGGGCCCTGTTCCCGTTACTGCTTAGACAGGGCCGCTACGCTGAGGCCAGCGCCTTCGCCGAGGCGTTCCTAACAATGGGCGGCGAACCGATCGCCTGGCTCGATCCGTGGATCGCGCACCTGCAGGGAGACGGGCCTGCTGCCGCGGCGGTCACTGCACTGACCGAGGCTTATGAGAACGGGCTGGACTCGCGCCTATACGTCGGTGCGCTGTACTTCGTGGACGATGCCGACGCGCAGTTCGAAGCTATCGATCAGGTGCTCAGCGCCGGGCGGCCGCTGGATCACGAGGTATGGTTCGTCCAGGAGGGCCGGGTGCTGCAAGGGGACCCACGTTTCCCGGCGTTGCTGGAGCGCCTGGCGATCATCGACTACTGGGAAGCCCATGGCTGGCCGGAAGGCTGCCGCCGCGTCGGCGATCTCATTCGGTGCGAACGGCCGTCCGAAAGTGCTGCGCAGGTTACAGCCGGGGATCCACCAGTATCTTGACTTCGCTCGGGTCCGAACTCAGCGCCTCGAATGCCTCCGAGAGCTGCTTCAGCGCAATGGTTGAGGTGTGCAGAGGCCCGCACTTCAGCCGGCCGTCGCTGATCAGACCCTGGGTCACCTCGAACTCTTCCCGGGTGTAACCCAGCGAGCTGGTCAGCCGTACTTCCTTCATCAGCCACTCTGCCGCCATGATCTGGGAGGGACTGTTGGGTACGCCCACCAGGGAGACGATGCCACCGCGACGCACCAGAGACGCCGCCTGCTCCACGGTCCGGGCTATCCCGGCGCATTCGAACACCACGTCGGCGCCGTCTTTACCGAGACATGCGTTGATCGCCTCGGTCAGATTGCCGTCGGCAGCAGGGTCGATCAGATGGTTGGCGCCGAGCCTACCGCCCAGCTCGCGGCGGCTCTGTTGGGGTTCAACGAGTATGCAGGTTCCCGCGCCAGCGGACTTTGCGCATTGCAACACCAGCAGGCCGATCGGCCCGGCCCCGAGTACTACGACGCTGTCGCCCAGTCGGATCTCCGTGCGACGCACCGCGTGCACAGCGATCGTCGCCGGTTCCAGCATTGCGGCATCTGCATCGCTCAGGCCCGCGTCCACCTGGTACACGCGGCCCGCGTCGATGGCGATG
>Ga0209988_10002389_pt1 | contig 12389 bp, 10 predicted proteins | sample N075metaG_FD_183115 | JGI IMG/M metagenome (GOLD analysis project Ga0209988, IMG submission 183115) | Deep subsurface microbial communities from Kermadec Trench to uncover new lineages of life (NeLLi) - N075 metaG (SPAdes) (version 2) | ecosystem: Environmental > Aquatic > Marine > Ocean trench... | reverse complement strand
GGGCAGCGCCAAGTCGGGTCAGCGCGTGGCAGGATGCGCCCGACCGGTTCACGTCGGCCGTACGACCCAGGTGTGGGATGTGGCGGTCACCAACGAATCCACCGGCCGCACCATCGCACTGTTCCGCTGCACGCAGATGATCCTCTACCCGCGCGCCTGAGAGCGTCGGAACAGACGCATGCGAAAAGCGTGTACCGTGTCCCCGAGGGTCATCGGACCTTCTGAGCCGCCGCCGATTTGCCGGAGGCTCCCTGAATCAACGGAAAGGACTCCTCTGATGCAGCCCGAAATGATCGTACGCGACTTCTGCGAAGCATTCTCCCGGCAGAATCTCCAGGAAATCCTGGATTTCTTCAGTGACGACGCCGTCTACCACAACGTCCCGATTGCGCCGGCCGAGGGAAAGCCCGCCATCGAGGCGACCCTCAAGCAGTTCGTCGATCCGAACGCGACCGCCGAGTTCGAAATCCGCAATCTGGCGGTAAACGGCAACGTGGTGCTGACCGAGCGCATCGACCGCCTCCAGATCGGCGGAAAGCCGGTGGAGCTGCCCGTGATGGGCACGTTCGAAGTGAACGCGGACGGCAAGATCACGGCCTGGCGCGACTACTTCGACATGGCGCAGCTCACCTCGCAGATGAGCTAATCCCAGACCTTTTCCCAGCGAAGAGATTTCGCCGAGCGTTCCATGGCCAGCGCGGTGCGGAGTTCGCCGACGGCGACCTCCGCGCCCGCCTCGAGCGGCTTGCCGTCGAGGACGGCTCTGGCGAAGTCCGCAAACTGGCCGGCGTAGGACAGCATGTAGCCCTGGGGCTCGTCTTCGCGGACGACCGTGCCGCCGCGGTGGTCAGTGTCATACAGCTTCACCCGTGCGCCGAGGGTGATCTCGCCGTCGGTGCCCGTGATGCGAAACAGGTCCTGGGGCGCCATCGGCGCGGCTGTCAGCAGCAGGTCGAAGGAGACGACGACACCCGACTGGAAGCGAAACAGGGCACGGGTCAGCGATTCGGCCTCCATTGGTGCGTAGGGGCGTTCCATCGCCGCAACCACGGAATCGATCTCGCCCAGCCAGATTCGCAGCGGGCGGATGTAATGGGACCCGGTATCCATGCTGATGCCGCCGCCTGCGGCGGCCCGCTCCATGCGCCACGGCTTGTCGCCGCCGTAGAAGGCGGGCATCGGCGGGAAGAAGAGTTGGACGCGAGCCGTAACGACGTCTCCGATGGCGCCGGCTTCGATCAGATCCCGGATGATCAGGATCTCGGGCCAATACTGGGAGTTCTCGCCGATCATGAAGACCCGGTCGGAGTTTGCGGCCGCAGCCAGGATCCGGTCGCAGGCCGCCACGGTTGGAGCCATCGGCTTCTCGAGCAGGACGTGCTTGCCGGCGTCCAGCGCCTGGATCGCCAGCGCCTCGTGGAGGTGGTGGGGCAGCATCAGGTCGACGGCATCGAAGTCGCCCTTTTCGAGGGCTGCATCCAGCGACGTGAAGACCGTCGCCCCGGTCTTCTCGGCGACGGCCTCGGCACGCGCCGCATCGACGTCGACGGCGGTCGTGATCTCGATCTCGGGCACCGACTCGAGTCCCCTCCGGTGCCATTCGCTGATGGCCCCACACCCGACCAAGGCGAGCTTGACTGTCATGGGCTTCCCATCCTCCGGCTTCGAAGCGATCAAGCATTCTCGTGGACTGGAACGATCGCGAACAGGTGTTGAGTGTTGGCGTCTCAGGCCAAATCTATAGTAAGGTAAATGATTACTGTCTACTGTAACTCTTGAGATTGCCGCGTCGACCGAGGAAGAACATGAAGTTTGCACTGCTCTACGAAATGGAATGCCCCCGTCCCTGGCGAGCGGACTCTCTCTACAACTGTTTCTGGGAGGCCCTCGAGCAGGTGAAGGTTGCCGAGGAGGCGGGCTTCCACACGGTCTGGTCCGTCGAGCATCACTTCCTCGACCAGTTCTCGGTGGCATCGGCTCCCGAGGTCTGGCTCGCGGCCGTGGCCCAGCACACTTCGAAGATCCGCATCGGTCACGGCGTGCGACTGCTTCCCTTCAACTACAACAACCCGATCCGGGCGGCCGAGATGGCCGCCGTGCTCGACATCATGTGCAAGGGTCGCCTCGAGTTCGGGACGGGGCGCTCGGCTTCGGCCATCGAACTCCAGGGCTTCGGCATCGATCCCGCCGACACCCGAGACCAGTGGGACGAAGCGCTCCGGATGATTCCCAAGATGTGGACCCAGGAGGAGTTCTCATGGGACTCGCCCACATTCCAGATGCCGCCGCGCAACGTGCTGCCCAAGCCGTATCAGCAGCCCCATCCGCCGCTCTGGATGTCGGGCACCCAGCCGGACTCGGCCGTGATGGCCGGTGAGCGTGGTCTCGGATTCATGCACTTCTCGATGTCAGACCCGGTTGGCATGGACAAGAAGGTCCAGAGCTATCGCGACGCGATCAAGCGCGCGAAGCCCGTCGGATCGTTCATCAACGAGCAGTTCGCGGCCTTCACGGCCATGTTCTGCGGCGAGGACGACGCGCACGCCAACCAGATCGCCGAGGAGCCGATCTGCTGGTACACGAATCTCGTCGAAGCCGTTTATGCCTCGCTCGCTGGTCTCGGACCCGACGCCAGCTATGCCTGGTATCGCGAGCGTCTCGAGCAGGAGGGCATGAAGCAGCGCAGCTTGAAGGAACTCGTCGATCGCCACTCGGCCATCGTCGGCGGTCCCGAGCGCTGCATCGAGTCGGTCCGCTGGTACGAATCCCAGGGGGTCGACATGATGATCCTGCTGGTCCAGGCGGGCACCCTGAAGCACGACGACATCTGCGATTCCCTGCGTCGCTTCGGACGCGAGGTGATCCCGAAGTTCAACGACTGATCTGGCTCGTCGTCCCGCGCAAAGCCTGCTTGCCGGCTGCTCGAAGACCCGCCGGGCCGCTTGTCTGGGGCCGAGTTCGGCGTGCGGCCGCGCGCCTGGGGCTAGGCAGAGCAGGCGGGGACGTCGCCTCCAGCTGAGATGCCTAGCTGAAGATACCGGTGCGCTCGCGCAGTCCGCGGTCGATCAGCTTGCGCATCGCTTGCTTCACGACTTCGACGCGCTCCTGGATGGCTTCGTCCTCTTCGTTGGCGTCGCCTTCGAAGCTGAGCGGCTCACCGAAGTAGATGCGGTACTTGGTGGGCAGCGCCATGACGGGTCCGAAGATGCCGAACCAGGGAGACGTCAACGTAATCGGGAGGGACGGTAATCCCAGGGCGCGGCCGAGTGTTTCGAAGTTGGCGATACCCGGCTGCTGTTCTTCGGCGCCGATGATGCCCACCGGCAGGATCGGCGTGTTGGTTTGAAGCGCGAGCCGCATGAAACCCTGGCCGAAGCGCTGCAGTTGGTAACGCTTGCTGTAGGGCTTGTTGGCACCTCGCGCTCCTTCTGGAAAGGCCATCACGCACTCCTCTGCTTCGAGCATGCCGACGCAGTTCTCGGGAGTGCCGACCATCTGGCCGGTGCGAGCCGCGGTGGTCCCTACCCACGGGAGCTTCCACAGGAAGTATTCGCCCATGCCGCGGGTGAGCCGCGGTGGCTCGGCCTCGAGCAGCATCGACACCGAAAGCATGGCGCCGTCGTAGGCGAACTGGCCCGAGTGGTTGCCGATCAGGAGCAGGCGGCCCTCGGGCACGCGGTCGATATCGAAGGTGTCGACGCGGAAGTAGTACCGGTACAGCGCGGCCGTGGGCACCAGGATCTTGCAGGCAAACTCGAGATTGAATCCGTACGGATCGTATCCGTACTCATTCAGCCGGAGCGGGGCTCGCGCGAGCCTCTCCCGGACCTCTTCTCCGAGGTCACGGAGGGACAAGGGCACCAGCCCCATGACGCCGTCCATCAGCGCACGCGTTGCCTCACTCAGGATTCCAGCCATGACGCTCCTTGATTGCGAAATCTTTCGGCCTGGCTCCAGCGTGTCTTCATCGGCCGGAGGGCCTGCTGCTTCACGAATCCTGGAGGATCGTGACCTCGGCTGGGATCGGTTGATTCATGTCACCTCACGGGCTGCGACGCATCGGATCTGAGGCGTGTGGATAGCACGCCAAATAGTTGAGTCAGGGAGTAGGGAATTAGACGATAAATCTACGATCGGTTAGTCTGGAATTTTCCCGGCGAGACGTCACTCTCCGAAGCCACGCGCGGCCCGGCCAGCTTGGGGGTCTGGCTGCGGACGTCCCGGCTGGGAGTACCATCAGGACGTTCCAGATTGCACAGGCCCGGGTGAGCAGACTGCCGGGGCCTCGCTAGGAGCCAGATCCCATGTCGAGTCCTCCCCTCCGCTGGAAGCAGCAGCTCGCCGGCCAGATGGATCCCGGTTGGGCCAGCGAGATCGACGACTTCGAGAGCCAGCTCCAGCTCCGCAGCCAGGGGAAGCTGGACGAGAAGGTCTTCGCGGAGACGCGGCTGCGTCGCGGCGTCTACGGTCAGCGTTACGACAACGGCCAGCGCCACGACGGCATCGCCGAAGCCACCCTGGCCTTCGCCGACCGGCCCACCAAGGGATCCGAAACCCTCTGGGATGCGCCCGGCATGCAGCGCATCAAGATTCCGGGTGGCGGCGTGACTCCCGAGCAGCTCGAAGTGCTCGCCGACTGCGCAGAGGAATACTCCGACGGAATCCTGCACGTCACCACCCGTCAGGATTTTCAGCTCCACTACGTCCACATCGAAGACACACCGGACATGATGCGGCGCCTGGCGGCCGTTGGAATTACCACGCGCGAAGCCTGCGGGAACTCGGTCCGGAACGTGACCGCCTGCCCGCGCGCCGGCGTCTGCAAGACCGAGACGTTCGATGTCTCGCCGTACGCCCGCGCGTTGATGGAGTTCATGCTCGGTCACCCCGACGTCCAGGATTTCGGCCGTAAGTTCAAGCCGGCGTTCTCGGGCTGTGAGCACGAGGCGTGCGGTCTGATCCAATTGCACGATGCTGGCTGGCTCGCGCGCGAGAAGGACGGCAAGCGCGGCTTCAAGGTCGTGGTCGGCGGCGGCCTCGGCCCGGTACCCCACCAGGCGAAGCTGTTGAGCGAGTTCACTCCCGAAGAGGAGTTTCTCAAGGAGATGCAGGCGGTGGCCCGGGTCTTTGCGCGTCTCGGCGAGAAGAAGAACCGCGGTCGGGCCCGCATCAAGTTCCTGGTCGCCAAGCTCGGGATCGAAGAGTTCCGGCGTCTGGTCGAGGCAGAGAAGAAGACGATTCCCCACGATCCGCGCCATACGGCGTTCCTGGACGACATGCCGCGGACGCAGGGAGAACCGGCGCGTCTGCCCGCACCGCTTCCGCCCGGCGAGCATTCCGACGCCTTCAAGACCTGGTACGCGACCAACATCTACCATCAGCGCCAGTCGGGATACTCACTGGTGACGATCGCGCTTCCCCTGGGCGACATGACATCCAACCAGACCCGGGCGCTGGTCGATATCGCCCGCACGTATTCAGGCGACAACATCCGCACCACCGTGGAGCAGAACATGGTGCTTCGCTTTGTGAGCAGCGAGGATCTGCCGGCGTTGTACGAAGCGCTCGACGCGGCCGGTCTTGCGTCGCCCGGCGCCGGCAGCATCATCGACGTGACGTCGTGCCCCGGCACCGACACCTGCAAGCTCGGAATTGCCTCCAGCCGCGGTCTGGCCGGTGAGTTGCGCAACCGACTCGGCGCGAAGTCGGCTTCGCTGCCCCAGGCCATCAAGGACCTGAAGATCAAGGTCTCGGGCTGCTTCAACAGCTGCGGTCAGCACCACGTGGCCGACATTGGCTTCTACGGCAACAGCCGCAAGATCGACGGCCGCACGGTTCCTCATTTCCAGGTGATCTTGGGGGGGCAATGGACCGAAAACGCGGGCAGCTATGGCCTGGCTGTGGGCTCGGTTCCGAGCAAGGCGATTCCCGAAGCGGTCGAGGCGCTCACTGAGGGCTACGTCCAGGGACGCGAGCCCAACGAGAGCTTCCAGAGCTGGATGGCGCGCATCGGCAAGCGCAACGCGCGTGAGATCATCAAGCCTTTCATGAAGGTTCCGGCGTACGTGGACGGTCCGGATTTCTATTCCGACTGGAGTGATGTACGCGAATTTACCATCGGCGATCTCGGCGTTGGTGAATGCGCCGGCGAGGTGGTGTCGCTCTTCGGCATCGAGGTGGTGAAGGCCGAGTCCCAAGCCTTCGATGCCCAGATCACACTGGACGAGGGTGACGCCGAAGGCGCAGAAGACGGCGCTTACTCGGCCATGCTCTCGGCGGCACGAGCCCTGGTGCGGATCGAATACATCGACGTGACCGAGGACGCGGACGACATCGTCCAGCAGTTCAAGACCCGGTTCTTCGAGAACGAACGATTCTTCGATCGCTTCGCCAAGGGCAAGTTCGGTCGGTACCTGCTCGACCGTCACGCGAATCCGCCGGCCCGTGTCGACACGGACCTTGCGAAGCAACGGATCGAGGAAGCCCAGCTCTTCATCGAAGCGAGCCACGCCTGCGAGGCCAGGCTCGCGCCGGAAGTCGCCGTCGCGGGCCAGCCGGCGCAGGAGTCCCTCGCCACTCAGTAGAGGCCATGCACCCGAAACGGATCTCTGTCAAGTTCTTCGTCAGCCCGGATCCCCAGCTGGCCGTCGATCTCCATCCCTTCATCGGGATCTTCCATTCGTTCATCCAGCAGAAGACCGTGGAAGGCCTGCTGATCGACGTGGCCAACTACGCTCACGTGCCCGAGGGGCCGGGCGTGGTGTTGATCGGGCACGACGTCGAGTACGCCATCGATTCCACCGACGGCCGCGCCGGTCTGCTGGTTACCCGCAAGAATTTCGGGGGCGAGGTGCCCGTCCCGTACGTGTTGCGCGATACCTTGCGCAAGGCACTGGGCATGATTCGAGCGATCGAGGCCCACCCGGACGCCGGCTTGAAGTTCGCGATGGACCCGATCGAGATCCAGTTCGTCGATCGGCTTGCCGGTCCGAACACGGACGCGGGCTACGAAGCGGCTCGTGCTGCTCTTGAGGGCCCGCTTCAGGAAGTGTTCGGCGCGGGCGCGAGCCTCGCCCGCGGCCACACGGCCGACAGCCGCGCCATGCTGTCGGTGCGGGTGAATGTCGCCGAGCCGGCCGACGCCGGCACGCTGTTGGATCGTGCCTGCGCCGCCGTCGGAGGCATTCGAACCCAGAACGGTGCCGCCCCCCCGGAACCCGATGCCAAGCCCCAGACGCCGTGGGACGTGAGCGCCGTGGCGCTGGAGAAGCTTCGCGACGAAGGAGCCGACTTCGTCCTGCTGGACGTGCGGGAGCCCGCCGAACTCGAGATCTGCAGCTTGAATGGGACGAACATTCCGTCAGGGCAGCTTCACGGTCGGCTGAACGAGCTCGAACGGGACGCCCACATCGTCGTGCATTGCAAGGGCGGCGGACGCTCATCGAAGGCCGTCGAGATGTTGCGCGCAGCGGGATTCGGCAATGTCTGGAACCTGAGGGGTGGCATCCTGGCCTGGATCGACCAGATCGACTCTTCACTCACTCGGTACTGAGGAATCCCGTGAACGTACGAGATGGCTTCGTCGACTCGGTGGGGAACACCCCGCTCATCCGACTTCGCAAGGCCTCGGAAGAGACTGGGTGCACGATTCTCGGCAAGGCGGAGTTCCTGAATCCGGGGGGATCGGTCAAGGACCGGACCGCCAAGTACATCATCATCGACGCCGAGGAACGGGGGGAACTCGGGCCCGGCGGCGTGGTCGTCGAGGGCACGGCGGGCAACACCGGCATCGGGCTGGCCCTGGTGGGCAATGCCCGGGGCTATCGCACCGTCATCGTGATTCCCGAGACCCAGAGCCAGGAGAAAAAGGACATGCTCCGGTTGTGCGGCGCCGAGCTGCGCGAGGTCCCGGCCGTTCCCTTCAAAGACTCCAACAACTACGTGCACGTGGCCGAACGACTGGCCAAGGAGCTGGCGGACTCGGAACCGGGCGGCGTGCTGTATGCGAACCAGTGGGACAACCTCTCCAATCGCACCGGTCACGAACGCTCCACGGCTCCCGAGATCTGGGAGCAGACCGAGGGCAAGATCGACGGCTTCACCTGCGCCATCGGAACCGGCGGCACCCTGGCCGGTTGCTCGATGTTCCTGAAGGAGCGAAACCCGGAGATCGTAACCGCTGCCGCCGATCCCATGGGCGCCTGCATGTACAGCTACATCAAGACCGGGGAGCTGAAGGGGGAGGGGAGCTCCATTACCGAGGGCATTGGTCAGGGCCGCGTCACCAAGAACCTCGACGGGGCTCCCATCGACGACGCATTCCAGATTCCCGACGAGGAGGCGCTCCCCATCCTCTTCGACCTGCTGAAGCACGAGGGCCTGTGTCTCGGCGGCTCGAGCGGGATCAACGTGGCCGGTGCGATCCGGTTGGCGAAGCAGCTCGGCCCGGGACACACGATCGTCACGATCCTCGGTGACGACGGCACCCGCTATCAGTCGAAGCTCTTCAACCCAGTATTCCTGAAGGAGAAGGGCCTTCCCTACCCCGAGTGGCTCGAGGCCTAGGGGCGGGCGTGGCGGACGGTCCGGCATTTTCGGGGAGCCCACTCGATCGGGTCAGCCACAAGCGAACCGACCCCGCCTGGTTGGAGCGCCAGCTCGCCGACGAGAAGACCCGTTTCCTTCCCGTCTGGCGGCTGGAACCGATGGTGAAGCTCCCGGCTGCCCAGGCCCTGGCCTGGGCGAAGTGGGTCCTGTTCGAGGATCTCGACCCCCCGCCCGAGCCCGTACTGCTCGGGGTCGCCGACGGCGTGGCCCACTTCGCCGTCGACGTGTCCGCGCTCGAGAAGCCCGAGGTCGAGCTCGGCGTGTCCGACGTGGCCTGCTTCGCAGAGCTTCGCGCCATCGCGTCCTCGATGCCGCCCGGCGACGCCGGCATCGCGGCTCACGCGCGTTCTCTTGTGGACTGGCAGCAGCGAAATCGCCACTGTCCGGCCTGCGGTGGAAGCACGCGCCAGGTCTTTGGCGGTTCCCAGCGCAACTGCATCGATTGCGGCGCCGAGCACTTTCCGCGCACCAGCCCGGTCGTGATTTCGGCCGTGGTGCGCGGTGACCGCTGTTTGCTGGGACGCTCGCGCGGTTGGCCCGCGCGCATGTACTCGGCACTGGCCGGCTATCTCGAACCCGGCGAGACCATCGAGGAGGCGGTCCGCCGTGAGGTGGTCGAGGAGTCGGGCATCGTGGTCGGGGACGTCCGCTATCTCGCATCCCAGCCGTGGCCGTTTCCGTCGTCGCTCATGATCGGATGCATTGCCGCGGCAGAGACCGAGTCCGTGGTGGTCGATCACGTCGAGCTGGAAGATGCACGCTGGTTCGATCGTAACGTGATCCGCGCTGCCCTGGATGGCGCAGCGGGCGAGCTCGTGGTGCCGCCTTCTTTCTCGATCGCCCACTACCTGCTGCGCAGCTGGGTCGATTCTCCGTGAACCGGGCTTGGCCGGTCCTGGGGCTGGCCGTCGCTCTGTTGCTGCGTGTGCTTCCGGCCGGCGCCCATCCGATGGCGCCGGCGCTGCTCGAGCTTCGTGAAATCGGAGAAGGGCGCGTGGAGGTCCATTGGAAGACGTCACGCTTCCGCGCCCGCGGCGCCGACCTGAAACCGGAGCTCCCCAACCGTTGCGTCCTCGTGGGTGAGATCGTGACGATCGACGAGCCGTCGAGTCGGCACGAGCGCTGGACCATCGACTGCGGAAGCGACGGATTGGTCGGCGAAACCGTCGGTGTCGCCGGTCTCTCTGAAAACCGGATCGATGCGCTGCTGCGGGTGGAGTTTGCTGACGGGCGGCCGTTTCGGTCGGTGCTGCGCGCCCGTTCACCGCGGGTTGCGATTCCCGAGCAAGCCAAAGCGTCCGACGTCCTGATCGCCTACGCCAGAATGGGATTCGAGCACATCCTGAGTGGCCCCGATCATCTGCTGTTCGTCTTCGGTCTGGTGTTGCTGGTTTCCGGATTGCGGCAGCTGTTGATCACGATCACGGCGTTCACCCTGGCACACAGCGCGACACTGAGCCTGGCGGCACTGGGAATCGTGCAATTTCCGACCGGCCCGATCGAGGTGCTGATCGCCGCCAGCGTGCTCGCCCTGGCCGTCGAGCTGGCTCGCAGAGAGACCCATGGGGCGCTCGCCCCAGCCCGGCTGCCCGGGTTGATGGCCGGAGGCTTTGGCCTGCTCCACGGCTTCGGTTTTGCCGGCGCCCTGGCCGAGGCCGGGCTTCCCCACGGCGAGATTCCACTCGCGCTCCTCGCGTTCAACCTGGGGATCGAGCTGGGGCAGCTGGTGTTCGTCCTGATCGTGTTGGTTGGCCTTCGATTGCTGGGCCCGCTGCTGCAACGGCTGCCCGCCTGGACGACTCGCATCCCCAGCTACGCGATGGGCTCATTGGCCGCCTTCTGGTGCTTCGACAGGGCTTCGGCCCTTCTCCCATTTCTCTAGTTCCGGTCCTCTAGTTCCGGTCAGGGTCCCGCTGCTGACTTCAGGGCACCGTTGGATCCTTCAGCATCGGCTGTGAAGTTCTCGTGAGTCTCCACGGTGACATCGTCGCCTTGTTCGGCTGGGGCGGGGAGTCCCTGCGATACCACGGAAGGATGGCGTGGCTCCGCGCCATCCGGGGGGCTGCTATTCTTGCTGGCTCTTGCGAGGAGAGTCCATGTCCGAGTTCCGTCACCAGAAGGTCTTCGAGCTGGGGAAGGACGAAGCGCCCTACCGCAGGCTCACGGACCAGTACGTGTCCACCACCGAGTTCGAGGGTCGGAAGATTCTGCGCGTCGAGCCCGAGGCGCTGACCGAACTGGCAGCCGAGGCGATCCGCGACGTCTCCCATCTCTTCCGTCCCGGACATCTCGCCCAGCTGCGTTTGATCCTCGAGGACCCGGAAGCGTCGGACAACGACCGCTTTGTGGCTCGCCAACTGCTCGAGAACGCCAACGTCTCATCGGGGATGGTGTTGCCCTCGTGCCAGGACACGGGCACGGCCATTGTCATGGGCAAGAAGGGCCAGCAGGTCTGGACCCCGGGAGACGATGAAGAGGCGCTGGCCCGCGGCATTCATAAGACGTTCGCCGAGACGAACCTGCGCTACTCCCAGATGGCGCCGCTCACGATGTACGACGAGCAGAACACGGGTACCAATCTTCCGTCCCAGATCGAGCTGCAGGCTACGGAAGGCGACGCCTACGAGTTCCTCTTCATCACCAAGGGGGGTGGCTCCGCCAACAAGACGTTTCTCTACCAGCAGACCCGGGCCGTGCTGAACCCCGAGTCGCTGCTAGGCTTCCTGGACGAGAAGATCCGCTCGTTGGGGACGGCGGCGTGTCCGCCGTACCACTTGGCGGTGGTGATCGGGGGCACCTCGGCCGAGTTCTGTCTGAAGACGGTCAAGCTGGCGAGCTGCCGCTACCTCGATGCTCTACCCACCGAAGGCAACGTCGAAGGGCGCGCCTTCCGGGATCTCCAGCTCGAAGAGCAACTCCTCAAGCTCAGCCAGGACACCGGGATCGGCGCCCAGTTCGGGGGCAAGTACTTCTGCCACGACGTGCGCGTGATCCGTCTGCCGCGTCACGGAGCGTCCTGCCCGATCGGAATCGGCGTCTCGTGTTCGGCCGATCGCCAGATCCTCGGCAAGATCACGGCCGACGGTGTCTTCCTGGAAGAGCTCGAGCGCAACCCCGCCCGGTACCTGCCGGAGGTGACCGACGCCGAGCTGGGCGGCGAGGTGGTCGAGATCGACCTGGATCGTCCCATGCAAGAGATCCGGGCCCAGCTCTCCCAATACCCGACCAAGACCCGGCTGTCGCTCTCCGGGACCCTGATCGTGGCCCGGGACATCGCCCACGCACGACTCAAGGAAACGCTCGATCGGGGCGGGGATCTGCCCCAATACTTCAAGGATCACATGATCTACTACGCGGGCCCGGCGAAGACGCCCGCGGGCTACGCCTCGGGCTCCTTCGGGCCCACCACGGCGGGCCGCATGGACTCCTACGTGGACCTCTTCATGCAGCACGGCGGGAGCCATGTGACGCTGGCCAAGGGCAACCGCTCGCGCCCGGTCACCGAAGCCTGCAAGCAGCACGGCGGCTTCTACCTCGGCTCGATCGGCGGGCCGGCCGCGATCCTGGCCCAGGACAACATCAAGAAGGTGGAGGTCATCGACTTCGAGGACCTCGGGATGGAAGCCATCTGGAGGATCGAGGTCAAGAACTTCCCGGCCTTCATCGTGGTCGACGACAAGGGCAACGACTTCTTTCAGGAACTGTGAGGACACCATGCCGTATCGGGTGATCCAGTGGAGCACGGGCAACGTCGGGGCCTATTCGCTGCGGGTCATCATCGG
>Ga0209988_10002384_pt1 | contig 12401 bp, 12 predicted proteins | sample N075metaG_FD_183115 | JGI IMG/M metagenome (GOLD analysis project Ga0209988, IMG submission 183115) | Deep subsurface microbial communities from Kermadec Trench to uncover new lineages of life (NeLLi) - N075 metaG (SPAdes) (version 2) | ecosystem: Environmental > Aquatic > Marine > Ocean trench... | reverse complement strand
ATTATTGTCACCGGTGAATGGGAAAGTCCTGAAGGTGGAATTTACCCTTCGCGCTGGGATATTCGACTGCCGAAGTTTGGTCTGGAGATTTCGGTCACTCCGGTCATCGACCAGCAGGAGTTATTCACCACCGTCCGCTACTGGGAAGGTGCTGTCGATGTGACCGGCCAACGAAACCACCTGCCGATTGAGGGTCGCGGCTACGTTGAACTCACCGGCTATGCGAACTAACCCGCTCAAGCTTTGCTGATCTTGATCGTTTGAATGACGGTATTCTCCGCCAGACCCCAGTGGCCAAACTCACAACCGATACCGGACTGCTTCATACCCCCCATGGGTGCGTTGGGCTGAATGTCGGCGTGCGTATTGACCCAGACCGAACCGGCCTCCAGCCGCCCTGCGAGCTCGGCTGCCTGGTCGAGGTCGTTGGACCAAATGGAACCACCCAGACCGGTTGTGCTGCTATTGGCAAGCCGGATGGCATCGTCGATGTCGGTATACTTGATCACCGGAACAATGGGGCCGAACTGCTCTTCATCTACCAGCCGGGTGCCGTCGCTGATTTCGGTAACAATCGTGGGTGGGAAGAAATAACCAGGCCCGCTTGCTGCTTCACCACCGGTCAAAAAGGTCGCGCCTGCTGCCCTGGCATCCGCCGCCAGATCAGACACGATGTTGAGCTGTTGCTCATTTTGCAAGGGTCCCAAATCGGTATCTTCTTCCAGGCCATTGCCATTCTTGATGTTGTTGGCGATGGCAGCCATCTCTGCGCACACTTCATCGTAAATGTCCTCATGCACGTAGAGACGCTTGAGCGCCTGGCAGGTCTGGCCATTGTTGTGAAAGCACACCGCGAACAGTTTCGGTGCGATTTCCTTTGGATCCACGTCGGGCAATACGATGCCGGCATCGTTGCCGCCAAGTTCGAGGGTGAGTCGCTTGAGATTGCCCGAAGCTGCCTTCATGACTGATTTGCCGGTACTGATCGAGCCGGTGAACACGATCTTATTGATATCCGGGTGGCTGGCGATCGCTGCCCCCACTTCACCGTCCCCGACGACTACATTGAGGACTCCGGGTGGAAGGATCTCATTGGCGATTTCCGCGAAACGCAGCGTCGTAACTGGGGTAAATTCAGAGGGCTTGGCCACCACGGTATTGCCTGCCAGCAGCGCCGGCGCATAATGCCACAGCGCAATCATCAGCGGCCAGTTCCACGGCGAAATCGAACCAACCACACCTATGGGCTTGTGGTGCACCTCAACCCGCGCGACCTCGTCATCCTGGATCACTTCAACCGGCAACTCGGTTTCTGCGGTGGCCTGCATCCATGCGATTGAACCACCGACTTCCATGCCCGAGCCGACACCTGAGTATCCGTTCATCGGCTTGCCGGTTTCCTGGGTCAGCAGCGTCATGAGTTCCGGCATATTGGCCTCTAGCGCACCGGCCAGTTGGTGCAACTTCGCCTTGCGCTCGTCATGGCTGAGAGCCGACCAGGCAGGAAAAGCTGCACGCGCCGCCACGACGGCGTCATCTACGTGTTGCGGAGTACCGATTGGAACCCGCGCAAAATGCTCGCCGGTGGCCGGATTGATCACACCAATCGTTTCGCGCGTCATGACTTTTTGGCCATTGATGATCATTGGAAAACTTGCCATTTCTTACTCCTGTATTCAATACGATGAACGTTAATCATTCCTTAGGAATGAGTCAATGGTAAATTCTGCTTATTATTTTCTGCGCCATCTGATCGGCAGATATTTCACCCCGCGCTGAAAATTTGACCGCAAATAGCGTACTTCTCCAGCCAACTCGATGTGATCGAGCCGGCGCAGCAGCTCCCCGAATATTGCCTGCATTTGGGTCCTGGCCAGCTGGGCGCCCAGGCAAAAATGTGGCCCGTAGCCAAAAGAATAATGTGGGTTTGGCGACCGCTTGATATCGAATTGGGCAGGATTATCGAACACTTCCTCATCGCGATTGGCCGAAACAAAAGAAACGACCACTTTGTCACCGGCTCGTATCAGCGCTTCACCCAGCTGGGTGTCCTGCGCTGCAGTACGGCGGAATATCATGACCGGCGTCCACCAGCGCAGCATCTCATCGACTGCTTGCGGTAACAGGCCAGGGTCAGAACGCAATTGCTGCATCGCCTGCGGATGCTGCAGCAGTGCCAGCATGCCGCCCGGGATGCCATTGCGCAGCGTCTCGTTACCAGCCACCGAAAACAGCCAGAACATATTCTCGAATTCCTCGATGGACAGCTGGCCTCCCTCTTCGTCGACCTGGGCCAGCAGAATCGACATGACATCCTCTCCCGGTGACTGACGTTTGTGTTCAGCGAGTAAGCGCGCATAGCGATAGAGATCCGGCATGCCGCTCTTCGCCCTTGGATTCGGCATATTTCCCTGCGCGTCGGGCTGCGGCCTGAGTTTCAGAGCTTCTCGTGCAATGTCGCTAGCGCATGATTGATCGAAGGAATCGGATACTTTGTAGTCGGGGTCCTGAAATCCGATGACCCGGTTTGCCCAATCAAACATGAGGTAGCGATCCTCCTGGGGCATTCCAAGGATGTCGGCCAGGCTAAGCAGCGGCATATCAGCGGCCATGCTGTTGGCAAAATCGCATTCCCCTTCAACATCCTGTCGCAACGCCCGGTCGAAGATGGATCGTGCGTGGTCGTGGATACCAGCTTCGAGCTTCCCAATCGCCCGCGAAGTAAAGGAACTCTGCAGCAGGCGCCGCAGCCGGGTGTGCCGGGGTGGATCCATGTTCAGCAACATCTTGCGCACATAGCGCAGATCTTCATCGCTGGGAGGGTCGAGCAACTGGGTTGCACCCAACGCTGATGAAAATACACGTGGATTCTTCAATACCTGGCCGACTTCACGGTGGCGCAACACCAGCCAGAACCCCAGGCCCCCAGGCCAGTTTGGCAGAGCATGCTCATCCACCCACAGCACAGCGTTTTCGCTCCGCAACCGATCCAGCAATTCAAACGGCACACCGGTCTCGTATTGCAGTGGATCGTAAATCGCCTCGAGGGCGCTGGGCCTGTCGTTCAAAGCAGTCTCCAGTACAGGGCCGTTAAGAATAATCCCTGATGCACCCACTGGCAATTGGTGACCTCAATAAAGTGTGTTTTGCGAACCGAGCACATCAACCATAAGTCCTTGATTGTAATTTAATTGTTCATTGTCTCGTCTGCCTTCGTGCAGTACACGGGTGAGCCTGCCACTGGAATCATTGGTGGAATCTGCGGATAATCGGGGTTTCATTGACTTCAGGAAATCAAAACATGAGCAATATTCCCGCCACTTTCCGAGCTTTCCGAATTCACGATGACGCACAAGGCTACCGTTCCGGCGTCGAGGAAATCTCGATCGATGACCTGACCGAGGGGGATGTGACAATCCGGGTCGAATGGTCGAGCATCAATTACAAAGACGCGCTGGCGGCAACCGGTAAAGGAAAGATTCTCAAGCGCTACCCCATGGCCGGGGGAATCGATGTAGCTGGAACGGTGGTAGAGTCCACCAGTGATCGTTTTCAGCCGGGCGACGAAGTGCTTGCCAATGGCTCCGGTCTTGGTGAAGAACGCGACGGCGGTTTTGCGGAGTATCTCCATTTACACAGCGACTGGGTGGTGCCATTACCGCCCGGGCTGACAACACGCGAAGCCATGGGCCTGGGTACGGCAGGATTCACCGCAGCGATGTGCCTGCACCGGATGGAAGCCAACGGGCAGAAACCGGAGAATGGTCCGATCGTGGTGACGGGCGCCAGCGGCGGCGTGGGAACCGTCGCCATCGATCTGCTGACCCATGCCGGTTACGAAGTGCACGTGATCACCGGAAAGGTCGAAGAATTCGATTGGCTGGAACATCTGGGCGCCACCCAGTGCATCTCCCGTCATGACCTGCACTGGGGCCAGAGACCACTGGAAAAGGCAACCTGGGCCGGCTGCATTGACAACGTCGGAGGCGACATGCTTGCCGGCATTAGCCGGGTGATCGATCTTTGGGGCAATATTGCCTGTTGTGGCATGGCCGGCGGCCATGGACTCAATACCACGGTTTTCCCCTTGATTTTGCGGGGTGTCAGCTTCCTGGGTGTCAGTTCAGCAAACTGCTCTATCGACATTCGAAAAATGCTCTGGGACCGCTTGGCCAATGAATGGAAGCCCCCCCACCTGGACGAAATTATCAAGCGGGAAGTCTCGTTGGATGGCATGGAACCGGTTTTTAAAAACATGATGGAAGGAAAATCACTTGGGAGAACTGTCGTAAACATACAAAATGCGACAGAATAAACTAACAAATTTCATTGATTTACGGCATAATAGGAATCCAAGGAATCAATCAACAGGGAAATCAGGGACAGGATGCCAAAAATACTGATTGTTGACGACTCACCCGCGCACCGCTACAACCTGCAGAAAATCGTCGAGGAAGGCGGTCACCATGCGCTTACCGCTGAATCCGGCGAACAGGCCCTTGAGATCGCATCCGACGAAAATCCCGAATTGATCCTGATGGATATCGTCATGCCCGGCATGAGCGGCTACCAGGCCAAAAGAAATCTCGGGCGTAAGGAATCCACCCGGCATATCCCCGTCATCTTTGTTTCCGCAAAATCCAGCGATGCCGATCGCGCGTGGGGCCTGCGCCAGGGCGTAAAGGAATACGTCACCAAGCCAGTCAACGCCCACCAACTCCTGACTGCCATCTCCGCAGCAATGGCCGCCTGAGCAGGCATCTTCAAGCCAATTTCGCAGCTGGTTTTTCGCAGATAGGATTTGCGCCCGTCATTTTTTCTAAGCTGCCACATGGAGTAATTGCATGACCATACAGATTGGTGACCGTATCCCCGACTCTACTTTGATGATTATGACCGATGGTAAACCCGCGCCTGTGACGACCGCTGACTTGTTTGGTGGTAAAAAAGTGGTGTTGTTTTCGGTTCCCGGTGCTTTCACACCGACCTGCTCGGTCAAGCATCTTCCCAGTTTTGTAGACCATGTGGAAGAGATCCTGGGCAAAGGCGTGGACACCATCGCCTGTATGGCGGTAAACGATGTATTCGTCATGCATGCATGGGGCGAAAGCGCCAATGCAGACAAGATCGCCATGCTGGCAGACGGCAATGGCGAGTTCACCAAATCACTGGGCCTCGAACTGGATGCCTCGAGTTTTGGAATGGGTGAGCGATCCCAGCGGTTTGCCCTGATCGCTGATGATGGCGTGGTAAGTCACCTGTTCATTGAAGCACCGGGTGAATACCGGGTCAGTGCCGCGGAACACGTGTTGTTGTCACTCTGATAACTCATCTGCTGATGCATCTTCGGGCTCGTCTTCGGGCTCAATTCGGGCCAGGCCGACGAGCTTTTCTCCCTGGCGGAGACGAATCAGCGTAACGCCCTGGGTGTTGCGCCCCAGCGTAGAGATTTCACCTGCATTGGTACGAACCAGTGTCCCACCATCTGAAATGAGCATGATGTCGTCATCACTGTTGACTTGGATGGCCGAGATAAGAGCACCGTTGCGAGCAGAAGTCTGGATGCCGATCATACCCTGTCCCCCACGTCCCTGGCGTGAATGGTCGTCCACAAGGGTTCGTTTCCCGTAGCCATTGGCAGTAACGGTCAGGATGTCGCCTGCGCCGATCACCAGCAAGGAAACCACCTGGTGTTTATCCTTCAGACGGATACCGATCACACCACGCGCAACACGGCCCATCGAGCGTACATCTCTTTCCGCGAACCGGATACACTTGCCGGAGCTGGAAAACAGCATGATGTCCTGTTCACCATCGGTCAGGTAAGCGTTGACCAGTTCATCGCCCTCAGGCAGATCAATCGCCCAAATGCCGTTTGCCCTGGGACGTGAATATTCGCAAAGAGGTGTCTTTTTCACAATTCCCTTGCGCGTGGCAAAGAAAACATAAAGATTATCCGGGAAGTCCCGCACCGGCAGAACCGCGTTGACCCTTTCATTTTTTTCCAGCGGCAACAAATTGACGATGGGTTTACCCCGGCTAACATGACTGGCCGCCGGCAGCTGGTAAACCTTCAGCCAGTGGATTTTTCCACGGCTGGTGAAACACAGCAGCGTATCGTGCGTATTGGCGATAAACAACTGGTCTATGAAATCTTTTTCCTTGACCTTGGTGGCAGACTTACCCGTTCCGCCACGGCGCTGGGCCTGGTAGCGGTCCATTGACTGCGACTTGGCATAACCTTCATGAGACAATGTGACTACAACGTCTTCCTCAGTGATCAGGTCCTCCAGGCTCAGATCAAGACGGTCCTGCAGAATCTCGGTGCGCCGCTCGTCACCGTACTGTTCCCGGATCGCTTCCAGTTCCTCGCGAATCACGTCCATCAACTGGCCGGGATTCGACAGGACCGATAACAGTTCCCTGACCCGCTCCAGAATTTCTTCATATTCCCGGGTCAGTTTTTCCTGCTCCAACCCGGTCAGGCGGTGCAGTCGCATATTCAGTATTTCCTGCGCCTGCACAGGTGAGAGCTGATAGCCATTGTCCTGTAGGCCAAATTCGGGATCCAACTCCTCCGGTCGCGATGTCTCCGCCCCGCCCTGCCCTAACATCGCCTTGACCAGACCCGGCTCCCAGCGCCGCTCCTGAAGCCGTTTCCGGGCTTCAACCGGTGTCGACGAAGCCTTGATCAATTCGATCACTTCATCCAGGTTGGCCAGCGCAACGGTCAGGCCTTCCAACACATGGGCGCGGTCCCGGGCCTTGCGCAAATTAAACAAGGTACGGCGAGTGACGACTTCGCGGCGGTGGCCAACAAAGGCACTCAGTATTTGCAGCACGTTCAGTAACTTCGGCTGACCGTCGACCAACGCCACCATGTTAATGCCAAACACGCTCTGCATCGCAGTGTGCTTGAAGAGGTTGTTCAGCACTACCTCCGGAACTTCACCGCGGCGTAACTCGAAAACAACCCGCATTCCGTCCTTGTCGGATTCATCTCGCAGCTCAGTAATACCCTCAAGTTTCTTTTCCCTGACCAGTTCGGCCACTTTTTCCAGCAAGCGGGCCTTATTCACTTGGTAGGGCAGCTCGGTGACGATGATGGACTGTTTACCGTTGGCCTCGTTGGTCTCGATATGGGAACGGGCGCGAACGTAAATCAGCCCGCGACCGGTTCTATAAGCCTCCGCGATACCCAGGGCGCCGTTGATTATCCCCGCGGTGGGGAAATCCGGCCCCGGCAGATATTCCATGATGCCATCCACATCCAGCGCGGGATCATCGATCAGCGCGATGGTTGCATCAATCACCTCATTGAGGTTGTGCGGCGGAATATTGGTCGCCATGCCCACCGCAATGCCGGACGAGCCATTGACCAACAGGTTGGGAACGCGGGTCGGCATAACCTGCGGCTCCCATTCCGACTCGTCATAGTTTGGATTGAAATCAACCGTATCTTTTTCGAGGTCAGACAGCAGCTCGTGGGCAAGCCGTGACATGCGGACCTCTGTGTACCGCATGGCGGCAGCTGAATCACCGTCAACCGATCCAAAATTACCCTGACCATCCACCAGCATGTAACGCATTGAGAATGGCTGTGCCATACGCACGATGGTGTCATAAACCGCTGTATCCCCGTGCGGATGATATTTACCAATCACGTCACCGACTACGCGAGCAGATTTTTTGTAAGGCTTGTTCCAGTCATTACCCAGTACATTCATCGCATAAAGCACGCGGCGATGCACCGGTTTCAGACCATCACGAACGTCCGGCAGCGCACGTCCTACGATAACACTCATGGCGTAGTCCAGGTAGGACTGGCGCATCTCGTCTTCGAGGTTTACCTGCAGCACTTCTTTGGCGAGCTCGGCCATATTAGAAATATTCTCCGGAATATCAGGAAAGCTATTGTTTTTCCAGCCTGTTATTACGTTTTATTTTCGAGGAAAATCAAGCTAAATTACACGTTGGGGCAAGCGTAGAATTATACCATGAAACCACCTTGAAAGAGCCCCTCAGCACCGTGTTTTCATGGGGTCTTTGCCGCAGCAGTACGCGGGTTTTCAGGACCAAGCTAATCCGCATATTGCATGCAGGATTCACGCTGAACCCGAATAGGACAAAATGCACTTTTTGCTTTGCAGTTCTTTTACCCATAAGATTCTGAATTAGACTAAATCTAACCGTTGGCAGGTCCGCCTTCGTGCACTATGCGGGCTACCCCCTAAGCAAAGGAAAATTTGATCATGAAGAAGTGTTTACAGCTACTGGCATTTGCACTGTTGGCAACGTCACTATTGGTACACAACCTGTCCGCTGCGGACAATCCCACAGCCCTCATTCACACCAGCATGGGAGACATCAAGCTGGAGCTTTATGCCGAAAAAGCACCGGTCTCGGTAGAGAATTTCATCAACTATGCAAAAAGCGGCTTTTACGATGGAACCATCTTTCACCGGGTCATCAGCCACTTCATGATCCAGGGTGGCGGTTTTACGCCGGATATGGAAAAGAAGCCCACCGGTGAACCCATTGCCAACGAGGCCGGTAATGGCTTATCCAACTTACGAGGAACGGTCGCTATGGCTCGTACCAACGACCCCCATTCGGCAACCGCCCAGTTTTTCATCAACACCCAGGATAACGGCAACCTGGACTACACCGGCGGGACCCATTCGCGCACCTGGGGCTACGCTGTCTTTGCACAGGTTACTGAGGGTATGAACGTTGTGGAAGATATCCGTTTCGTGGAGACCACCTCGGCGCCACCGTTCAGTGATGTACCCAAGGTGCCTGTGGTGATAGAAAGCATAGAAATCATCAGCGAGTAAGATGGCAACGCTGTTTATTTCTGACCTTCACCTTGAGGACAGCCAGCCTGCGGTTACCGGGTGGCTGCTGGATTTCCTGTCCGGCCCGGCCCGGACAGCGGATGCAGTTTATATCCTGGGGGACCTGTTCGAGTTCTGGATCGGAGACGACGCACTTTCCGTCACGGCACGCCAAGTGGCACAGGCTACTTCCGCTCTGAATGCAGCAGGCGTGCCTTGTTATTTCATGCACGGAAACCGCGATTTCCTGCTGGGGGAGGCTTACGCCACCCAGGCGCGCCTGGAACTGCTACCGGATGCGCTGATGGTCGACCTGTACGGCACCCCCACCCTGCTGCTGCATGGAGATAGCCTGTGTACCGATGACACGGAATATCAGCGCTTCCGGCAACAATCGCGAAACCCCAAATGGCAGGCCCACATCCTGGCGCTGTCAGCGGAAGAAAGGCTGCAACTGGCCCGCAGCGCACGGGACGCCAGCAGCGCGCATACCGGTTCGATATCGATGGACATAATGGATGTAAACGAAACAGCCGTCCGTGATGCCTTTAAAGAATACCGAGTAAAACGAATGATTCATGGCCACACACACCGTCCTGCCGTCCACAAACACAGGCTGGAAGATGGCAGCGATGCGGAAAGAATTGTGCTTTCCGACTGGTATACGGCAGGCAGTTATCTTCGCGTCAACGCAGACCAGGTGGAATCCATCGGGATTCCGTCAACCAGCAGGTAATTGATGCCGGCATCAACCTAATCCAGCCATCAGGGCATCCATCTCAGTCTTGGTAAAGCCAGCTTCTTTGCGCGCAGCCAGATTGAATGGGCCCCGTATCGATCCTGGGAAACGGCTGCGAAGCAGTTCCAGGAAAGTTTCCGCAGGCGGCTTATTTTCCTGCTTACAGCAGTAATTGAACCAATGAGTACCGATCGCCACGTGCCGGACTTCTTCAGCCAGGATCACTTCCAGAACTGCAATGGTTTCGGTGTCGCCCACCGCCCGCAATCGTTCGATCATACCCGGCGTCACATCCAGCCCACGGGCTTCCAGAACACGAGGCACCAGCGCCATCCTGACCAGGCAGCTGTCCACGGTTTTTTCAGCCATTTCCCACAAACCATTGTGAGCCGGGTAGTCGCCGTACTGCCGGTTCAGTTGGCCCAACCGTTTATGCAGTAACTGAAAATGACGCGCCTCGTCTGCGGCTACAGATATCCAGTCCAGATAATATTGTCGGGGCATGTCTCGGAAACGGCAGACTGCATCCAGCGCTAGGTTGATCGCATTGAATTCGATATGGGCGATGGCGTGAACCAACGCGGCCCGACCTTCATCGCTGCCCAGGCGACGGCGCGGTACGGCCCTGGGAGACACCAGTTCCGGCCGCGCTGGCCGGCCGGGAACGGTGATTGATTGAACCGGATCATCCAGATCCCATTGGAATGAGCCTTCTTTCACTTTACCGGCCAGGACAAACACGGCGGCACACTTTTCCTGCGGGTCCGCAAGGGACAAGCAGTGAGTGCTAGCCGCTAACAGGCCCGGCTTGTTCGCACGTTTCATGGCAGGGTTCAGAGGCGCTCGATCAATGCATCGGCAAAACCGGAGGTTGAAACTTCGGTGGCGCCTTCCATCTGACGGGCGAAGTCATAAGTGACAATTCCTTCGCCTACTGTTTTCTTGAATGCAGCTGTAATCCGCGTGGACACTTCATCCCAACCGATGTAATCAAACATCATCGCACCGGAGAAAATCAATGAACTTGGATTCACCTTGTCCTGGTTGGCATACTTCGGTGCGGTGCCATGGGTGGCTTCAAAAACGGCCATGTGATCCGCCATGTTGGCGCCCGGGGCGATACCCATGCCACCCACTTCCGCCGCCAGGGCGTCGGAAAGATAGTCGCCATTCAGGTTGGTCGTCGCCAGAACATCGAACTCCGCGGGACGCAACAGCATCAACTGGAAAGTGATGTCCGCGATACGGTCCTTGATCAGGACCTTGCCTTCAGGCATCTGGCCGTCATACTTTGACCAAAGGTCGTCTTCGGTGATCGTCACATCCCCAAATTCTTCGCGGGCCAATTCGTAACCCCAGGTGCGGAACGCGCCTTCGGTGAACTTCATGATGTTGCCCTTGTGTACCAGGGTCACACTCATCCGATTATTGTCGATGGCATACTGAATCGCTTTCCTGATCAGCCGCCGTGAGCCGAAGGCAGAAATCGGCTTGATACCCAGGCCAGCGTCTTCAAAGAAATCGACACCCATTTCTTCACGCAGAAATTTGGCCAGCTTCTTATTTTCCGGCGAACCGCTCTTGAACTCGATTCCACAATACACGTCTTCGGTGTTCTCCCGAAAAATCACTATGTCGATATCTTCGGGGTGCTTCATTGGTGATGGAACACCTTCGATATAGGTAAGCGGCCGGACACAGGCATACAGGTCCAGTTCCTGTCGCAGGGAGACGTTCAGTGAACGGAAGCCACCGCCAACCGGCGTGGTCAATGGCCCCTTGATGGCGACGATCAGGTCCCTGATCGCATCCAGGGTCTCGGCGGGGAAATAATCACCTTCGTAAATTTCCCCTGCTTTTTCGCCCAGGTAGAGCTCAGCCCAGTGTACTTTCCGTCTGTCTCCATAAGCTTTTTCCACCGTTGCGTCCCAAACGCGCATGGCGGCACGGGTGATATCCGGGCCAATGCCATCGCCTTCCACGAATCCCAGTATGGGGTTGTCCGGCACCCGCAGGCGATTGTCGCTGACGGAAAGTTTTTGCCCGGATTCGGGAATCTTGATGTGACGGTAGCTCATTGTGAAAAATTCCTTGTGCTGAGAGTTTCGTAACCGCCTATATTATACAACCAGCGATGTTTTCATCGCATGACCAACTGCTCTGGTGCAATATGCGGGTTAGCCAATTCCACCATCGTTTAGCGTCTCTCGCCCATGCAGGAGCCCGCTCACCTGCGATCTGGCAAGTGTTTACGGGTCCTATCGAGACTGGCACAAATCCTGCATATCTTTACATGGATAAACAAAGGAAGAAATCATGGGAAGTGGAAGTTGTGGAAATGTCCTTGCTGCACTGGCTAGTTTTTTCATACCGGGCCTGGGGCAATTATTGCAGGGCCGCTGGATGCTGGCCGGATTCATGTTCGTATTAACGGCACTATTCTGGCTGATCCTGTTGGGCTGGGTCATCCACCTGTGGTCCATAATCGATGCTGCCCTGTTCGAGAAGCCGGAGCCGGCTGCTCAGCGTTATAGCGGGTATTACGGTTACGATCACAGCAGGGTTTAACGCGCAATTTGATTGTATTCGTCAGGTCAGGGCCTCCAACCTGATTGATCATAGTCGCCCGCCTTAATGCAATATGCGGGCTAGGCTCGGCTATCTTTTTGCCAGCGCCTGCCAACAAGCGCTAAGATGAACTTGTCGGCATAAAAAAGCGTAATGATATGTTTTACAAACCCCTGCTAATACCTTTATTGGCTCTGGTTTTTCTGACTTTTCTAGTCTGGGTTTACATGTATGTGACGCGCCTGCGCGAGATAACA